>ERZ795059.994-NODE-994-length-33358-cov-10.708044_pt1 | contig 33358 bp, 25 predicted proteins | sample MGYA00375143_ERZ795059 | MGnify/ENA primary metagenome ERZ795059 (study PRJEB30188, sample SAMN05720168) | activated sludge metagenome | isolation source: Anaerobic digester | place: USA | collected 2015-01-07 ... | reverse complement strand
TCTGGTCTGGCGGAAACGGCCCAGCCGCGAACAGATGGAAGCGGAACTGTCGGCTGCGCGGGGCACTGCGGCGGAGGTGGATGAGACACTATTACACTTGCCCGCGCCCATGGTGGCGGAATACCGCCGCAAGGTTCTGGCGTGTTTGTTGGCGGGGCTCTTCGGCGGGTTGATGGCGGGTTCGGTGATTGGATTGTGCGAGAGTGCCTGGCTGCTGCGCATTGTTTCCGGCTTTACCGAGGCGGGGGCGTTTATGTGGGGGGCTGTTGCGTATGGCGTCATTTTTGCCGGTGTCGGTTTCGGCATCGCTTGCGGCCTGTTGTTTCTATTCTTGCTGTTGGATCGGTTCGCGGCCTGGACCGTTAATTTTACCCTGAGTTTCGCGGGCGCCTTGTCCCTGGGCGGTCTGGTGATTGGCATTTGGCGAATGAAGCGCGACATACTGGCAGGCCACGGCGGAGATCTCGCCGCGTATGGCCAGGTAGCCGTGTATATACTTGGCGCCGTGTTGATAAGCGCGATAGTGATTTATCTGCTGGCGGAAGCAGCCCGGATCGTCTCCCGTGGCCGGTCTATTGCTCTTTTGGCGTTGGGGATTTTATCTTTTGCGATTTTGACGGGGATGGGGTATTCCCTGAGCATAGTGGCGGCGCCGAAACCGTCAGCCACGGGGACAACCGCCCAGGCGAAATCCTCCGGCCCTAACATCATTCTTGTGGCGTTGGATGCCCTCCGCGCGGATTTCCTGCCTTTGTATACAGCCTCTGCAACGGCGAAAACACCGGTCCTCGACGCGTTGGCCAAGGAATCCATTTTGTTTGAGAATGCCTTTGCGCAGGCCCCGTGGACCAAGCCTTCGTTCGCCACTATCTTCTCCGGTTTGTATCCCGAAGCGCACACCGCTATCAATAAGACCGCCTCGTTGCCCGATACCGTGGAAACGCTCACCGAATTGCTTCAACAGGGCGGTTATTATACCCAGGGGTACTCCAACAACGCCTTTACGTCGTCGGTGTTCAACTTTCAGCAGGGTTTTTCCGGCTATGTCGATCTTAAGCCCCAGTTATATTTCGGCGCCAGCACGTCGGCCTCCAAATTGTCGATGTATGAAGTGTTGCGGAAGGTGCGCCAGCGGTTGGTGAGCAAACTCAGCCGTTTTATTCCGCCGCTGCGCAAGATGGACGTGCGGGATTTCTATCAGCCTGCCGAAGACGTTACGCGGGAAGCCTTGGCGTGGATGGATGCCGGGCGCGTGCCAGAGGGAATGCCTTTCTATCTCTTTCTGCATTACATGGACACGCATGATCCCTTTATGGACTGGAGCAAACCCGGGGTGGGGTATGCACGGTCCATATTGGGCGATACGCCCAGCCCCGACCTCGATGAACCCATGCGCGCCGCCTACATTTCCGAGATTGAGCATTTCGATCGTTTTTTGGGAGAACTAATCGCGGGTCTCAAACAGCGGGGACTTTACGACAATTCGCTGCTGGTGTTTACGGCGGACCATGGCGAAGAATTCCTGGATCATAAGGGGTTCTGGCACGGGTTTACCCTGTATGACGAAATGCTGCATATCCCGCTTATGATTAAACTGCCGGGCAAGGCGCATGCGGGCGAGCGCAACACTGATCTGGCCCGCCATATCGATATTGCGCCCACGCTCCTGCAAGCAGCGGGTCTTCCCAAAGGCGCCGTGATGCCGGGGAGTCCGCTCGTTGACGCATCGGGCGCTTCCACGAACCAGGCCATACAATCCGCCTTTGCCCACAACGATTTCGAGGGCAATCTCCTGCATGCCGTGCGCACACGTGAAAGCAAACTTATCCTCGCCACCGAAGCGGCCTCGCGCCCCCTGGCCCCAATAGAACTTTACAACCTTAAAGACGATCCCAAGGAGAGCAAAAACCTTGCGGACGACCCTTCGCAGGCATCTCTATTGAGTGCGCTGGAGCAGACGCTGCTCCACTATGCGCAGGGAATCGAAGACACGTCCGCACAACCCGCCGCGGCGGTTCCCCTGAGCAATGAAGTGCAAGAACAACTCAAAGCTATTGGCTATTTGCAATAAAACTGATGCGCCAAGCTTACATGTTGTTTCTAGGCACGATCGAGGTTCGCCAGAAACTGGATGCTAGTTTTTACTATAAGAGGCTAATGGTCGGTGTTATTCTTTTGGCGGGGTTTTTCATCGAAATTTGGGAACATTTTTGAAGAAAAATCAAAAAGCCGCTGGCTCAAATCCCACACGGTAGGCTTGCCGCCGTCAGTTTTTGCCTCTCCCACGTAACAGAATTCTTTTTTTCTGCCATCAAAGAAAAGTGTGGAGGCCCCTGTAGCCACATCCCAGATCAATATTTTCTGGTCCTGGGTAAAACTTAGGATTTTTGAATCATCCGGTGAAATTGCCACATAAATTACGTAGCCGCCATATCTCCCGGAAAACATGCGTTCTTCCTCGCCGGTGAGAACATCCCAAAGCTTGATCTTATTCTCCCTGTCTCCGGTAACCACTTTTAATCTATCTGAGGAGAACGCCACGGATATGACCGGCGCCATAATCCCGGAGAACTTTCGGAGGATATCACCAGTCTCCGCATCCCAGAGTATGGCTGTTTCATCCAGGCTTCCGGTGAGAATTCGCTTCCTGTCTTGGGATATTGCCATGCAGAGAATTTCTTGGTCATGTCCATCAAAGGTACGAGAAATTACTCCCCCAAATGTTTTAATCTCATTTATGGATTTACTGCCCCCTACCAGAAGAGTTTTTCCATCGGGACTGCAGATAATAGAGGTGACTTCCCAGAAATGTGTGTAACTGCCGTTTGCAAAAGTATCTATTTCACTCCCGGTTGAGGCATTCCAAAATATAACATGCCCACCTGATCCTGTAAAAAGTCGGCTATTATCAGGGGAAAACGCCACGGCGGTGACTTTTTCATCGTATTCTTCCATATGAAGTGTTGCAAGTTTTTTCCCACTATATGCATCCCATAATATTGCTTTTCCATCCGCACCCCCAGTCAACACTTTTTTACCATCATAAGAGAATGCAACTGATACAACGGAATCCTTATGCCCTGAAAAAACCTGCAGAATCTTTCTGTTTGCCAAATCCCACAAATATGCGTTGTTGTCATAGTTTCCAGTAAGCATTAGGGTATAATCTGGCGAAAAAGCCAGGGTTTCTATCATGTCGCAGTCTTTTTCCTTGTTCTTCTGATCTGGCACGGGTATTGGACTGCCAATATTTTCTTCCTGGGTACAGTTGAACAGGAAAAGACCAGATATACTTGTAATGCCTGTACAAACTAGAATGAGTGCAACATATCGGGCCATAATATTTCCCTTCGCACATTCAATGTTATTAATTTTCCAATGTTTCCGAATCGATTATTCATACTGCCGGAATAGTATGTGAAAATCATTCGGACACCTCATTTCAATCATTGTATCCAAAAGTTTCTTTATGTGCAAAAATACAAATTCTTCGAGTGATATGTGCATTCTAAGGTTATTGTAGCTCCGGCTTTGGAGGTTTTTCCGGTTTGCGGGGCATGGCGGGCTCAATGCCATGATCCGGCTCTTGCGGCGGCAGCAATTCGGGAATGAGCCGAAGCCCGGTTCTACCGGGAGGCGGATTCGGCACCGGAAAGCAAAGCTCAAAGAGTTCATCTTCCATCATGGCCAGAATGAACTGCTGGTGATCGCGCGGATAGCTTTTCTTCCCCCGGAAGATGCGGGGGAGGTCGGCTGGCTCCAGTTCTCCGAAGCGGTTCCGTACCTCCAGATCCGTCAGAATGGCGTATACCCCTTTCGTGACCCATGTCGGATCCAGCACATAGGTTTCGGGTAATGGCCCATATCCCCCCGGACTCTCATAATGGAACAGTGTTCCAAGCTGCTTGAGATACGCCAGCAATGAACTGCGATCGGCGGGTTTGAGACGATATTTTTTGCAGAGACTATCATATTCCTTCCGGGCAAGATTCTTGCGCTTTCCCGCCGCTTCTTTTAGCGCAACCTTTGCTTTCAGATAACTTGAGGGCACGGGCTGCCGCACATTATCAAGCTGCCGGACTCGCTGAAAGATGGCCGCGCGGAGCTTATCGATGCCTTCCCCACACCGCGTTCGATTCGTCTTGTCATTGCATACGGTGCGGAAGAAGGGATCCAGGAGATTCGCCGCGTAATCTTTCCGCAGCCGGGTTTCATCCGGTTCAAACCCGCCTTCATCCCGTTTATTCAGCACCACGATCACCGGAGAATCGCCGCCAAAGGCCCGGATCTTGTCCATCCAATAGCGCAGCTTGCTTTGCTCCTCATTCTCGCGTGAATCGAGCACCAGCAGATACAGGCTCCGCTCGGTAAGGAAAAATTGATGCGTCGCCTGCATAATCTCCTGGCCGCCGAAATCCCACACATTTACCCGGATGGGAGGGTCATCCTTGGATTGGGAAGGCACGGACCATTCCGCGATCTTGATGCCGTGGGTGCATTCCGGATTAGGCAACAGCCGCTTCTTCGTGAGCCAGTGGATCAAGGCCGTTTTCCCGACACCAGGCTCGCCAACCACTAGAATCTTGGCTTCATTCAGCGTGCAAACCGGCGCCTCAACACGTTTTTCGACTCGGCGAACGCGGATTAACATGGCGGGAGGGGGGTGAAAAGGACAAAAAGGACCTAAACGACGAAAAGGACTGAGAGGAGGGCATGGACAAGGTGGACCTGTCTTCGCCAAGGTTTCCTCTTCGTCACGCGCGGCGCGTGACTTCCCCCTTCGCTAAAGCTTTGGGGGACAAGACGGAGGACACGCCGGAGGGCACGCGGACATTATGGATGGGATGGATATGCCTCACGATTCCCTGGCTTCTTGACAAAGTGTACAATATTCTGTACACTAATGTACAGAATATGAGGATATGCCATGAAATCCGTTAGTTTTACAGAATTTCGGAAAAACGCTTCAGAACTTTTCTCGAAAGTGGAACAGGGGGAAACGCTGGTGGTGCTTCGCCATGGCCGGCCCATCGCGGAAGTATCGCCGGTTAAATCGTCTCATACTCCTGCCTGGAAACAAGCCGCCTTGCGCTTAACCACGCGCGGTGCGGGGTTGTCAGAGGCCATCCTTGGGGAACGTTTCGATGAAGACCTATTTTGACTCTTCCGCGCTGGCAAAGCGATATGTCGAGGAAGCGGGCAGCGACGTGGTGGAGGCAATCTGTCAGGAGGCTACCGAACTCGGCATCAGTGTCATAGGCGCTCCTGAAATTATTTCCGCGCTGAACCGGCGCCGGAGAGAAAACGTGTTGACGCCCCATCAGTATAAGACCGCGAAACGGCGTCTTTCGGAGGAACTTAAGGATGCCACGATCATCCATCTCACCTCCCCGGTTATCACCGACACCATTCGAATTCTGGAGGAAAGCCCCGTACGCGCCATGGACGCCCTCCACATTGCCTGCGCCCTGCAATGGGGGGCCATGCTGTTTGTTTCCGCGGATGAACGCCAGATTACCGCCGCGAAAAAAGCAGGCCTGCTAACACGTGTTTTAGGCTGATTGGCCCCTCGCTTTCTTGAAACTTCCGGATCAGCCGTGTAAGATCCCTTTTTTATTGATATTCTTTTGTGTTCTCATATTTCTGGGAGAGGTTGAAGGAAGTTGTCATCATGCAGACCGCGGAACGTCTGACCAAAATTCCCCCGTACTTGTTCATGACCTTGCGGAACAAGATCAATGCCGCGAAGGCGCAGGGCGTGGATGTCATCAGCCTGGCTATCGGGGATCCGGTGGATCCCACGCCGCAGGCGGTGATTGACGAGTTGTGCCGCACGGCCCAGGACCCTGAAAATCACCGGTATCCCACCGATGAGGAATGGGGCATGCTGGCTTTCCGCAAGGCGGTGACCCGCTGGTATAAGCGCCGGTATGACGTTGATCTGGATCCCAAGAAAGAGATTGTCGCCCTGATTGGATCGAAGGAAGGATGCCACCATTTTGCGCTGGGCGTGATTAATCCGGGGGATCTGGTGCTGGTGACGGATCCCGGGTATCCCGGCTATAAGCCCAGTATTTGGTTTGTTGGCGCCACGCCGTATCCCGTGCCCATGAAAGCGGAAAACGCCTTCTTGCCCAAATTCGCGGATATTCCCTCCGATATTGCCAAGAAAGCCACGGCGTTTTATTTGAATTATCCGAACAATCCGACGGGGGCCGTGGCCACGCGTCCGTTTCTTCAAGAACTGGTGGAATTCGCCAAGAGCAACGATATTGCGGTCTGTTATGATAATCCGTACAGCGAGGTCGTGTTCGGGGTGGATCGATTGAGTTTCCTGAACATATCGGGCGCCAAAGACGTGGGTGTCGAATTGAACTCGCTGTCAAAGCCGTACAACATGACGGGCTGGCGGATCGGCATGGCCTGTGGCAATCCGGACATCGTCAAAGCCATCGCCACTTCGAAGGCCAACACGGATTCCGGGGTATTCAATGCGATTCAGTACGCGGGCATTGCTGCGCTTGACCAATGCGACGCCTTCATTGAAAAGATGCTGGCCATCTATGCGGGCCGCCGCGAAAAGGTCATCCGCACGTTGCGGGAGCTCGGCTGGACCTATGAGCCGCCCAAAGGCACGTTTTACCTCTGGGCGCCCGTGCCCAAAGGGTATACGTCCCCTGAATTTTGCGAATTCCTGTTTGAGAAGTGCGCCGTCGTCATCGCGCCCGGGTCCGCGTATGGCCAGCATGGCGAGGGGTTTGTACGGTTTTCGCTCACGGTTGAGGATAAACGGCTGGATGAGGCGTTGGACCGCATGCGCGCCGCCTTGCCCCGGCTGGAGTTTTCCTGATATAACAGTAGTTTCTTTGACCGGCCCTAGGGCCGTAGCATTGAGGTGGTTATGAGTGCATTTGGCGTTCCGATTCCCGAATCACAGATCTGCATTATCCAGGATGGCATGACCAAGCAGGATGCGCTGGGCGCGCTCATCAATGCCGTGGCGTCCAATCCGGCCATCACCGACAAGGAGGTCTTCCGGACCGCCATCTTCGAGCGGGAAGCGCGGTTGAGCACCGGCATCGGCGGCGGCATAGCCATCCCGCATGTCCGGATCCCCGAAGTGGCGGAGTCCACGGTTGGGGTGGGCATCGCTTCCAAAGGAATTGATTTTGGGGCGGCGGATCAGCAACCCGTGCAAGTTGTGGTGTTGTTTGCGACGCCGGCGGGCGCGGACAAGGATTACTTGAAAACCCTGGCTCAGGTAATGCTGAGCCTGCGCAATGTGGACTTCTTTGAGCGCCTGACGGCCTGCGATACCACTGAAAAAGCCTTCGGATTGTTAAATCGTTAGTTGCCCCGATGCCCCAAGGCCGCGCGGACTTTTGACGTGAGTTCGTGCATGGCGAAAGGCTTTTGCAAGAATTCCACTTCCCCCTCCTGTACGCCGTGATGCATGGTTACATCCCCGGTGTAGCCGGACATGAACAGCACTTTCGCCTCACGATGGATCGTTTGCAGGTGTTGATATAATTCTTTTCCGTTCATTCCGGGCATGACCACGTCGGTAAGGAGCAAATGAATGGGGTTTTTATATTGTTTTGCCGTTTCCAGGGCCTCCGCGCCATGATTGGCCGACAGGACGGTGTAGCCGTACGTTTTCAATACATCGCATACGATTTCGCACGCCTGAGGATCGTCTTCCACCACCAGCACCGTTTCATTCCCTTTGATGGAGGTCTCCGAGCCCGCCGAAGACGGTGCTTGGCTTACATCGGAGTCCACCCGGGGCAAGTAAACCCGGAACGTCGTGCCTTGGCCTGGCTCGCTGTGGAACCATATGCCGCCTTCGTGCTGCTTCACAATGCCGTAGACGGTGGCCAGGCCCAAGCCGGTTCCTTTGCCGATTTCCTTGGTGGTGAAGAACGGCTCGAATATGTGTTCTCTGACTTCTTCGGTCATTCCATGGCCGGAATCGCTCACGGCCAGCATCACATAGGGGCCGCCGGGGATTCCGCCGTGCCGCTGGGCATAGTTTTCTTCCAAATACACATTCATGGTTTCTATTGTCATTACGCCGCCGTTTGGCATGGCATCGCGCGCATTGACGGCCAGGTTGATGATGATCTGTTGAATTTGCGAAGAATCCGCCTGTACGTTCCCCAGCGCGGGGTCGAGATGGGTCACCACCTGAATGTCTTCTTCAATCAACCGCCGGAGCATTTTTTCAAATTCCGACACTACGCCGTTCAAATTGATGATGTTCATTTCGAGCACTTGTTTCCGCGCGAACGTTAGAAAGCGCCGGATCAGGTCCCGCATGCGTTCCGAGGCATGCCGGATTTGCTGGAGATCCGCATACAGCGGATCATCCTTTTTCAGCCGCAACAAGGCGAGATCGGTATATCCCATGATGGGGGAAAGCAGGTTGTTGAAATCGTGTGCGATGCCGCCGGCCAGCCGCCCGATCGATTCCAGCCGCTGCGCCTGCCGCAATTGCTCTTCCAGTTGTTTTTGCTGGGCTTCCGCGCGTTTGCGCTGGGTGACATCCTCTATCAGCGACACAAAATAGTCCGGGCTCCCATCTTCTTTGTGCACGCAGAGCGAAGAGACCTCCGCATGTACAATCGCGCCGTCTTTTCGGATATAGCGTGTCTCCTCCATGCCGCCTTCCGTTTCCCCGGACCGCAATTGTTCGTAGCGGGCCATTTGCTGCGGCACATCTTCCTTGGGGAGGAGATCGCACAAGGTCAATGCTTCCAGTTCTTCGCGGGGATATCCCATGATGGCGCAGAACTTGTTGTTTACGGCGATCCAGTGCAGGTCCGGCGTGGTAATGGCTACGCCGATAAGGGGAAGTTCGAAATACTTGCGAAAGCGTTCCTCGCTCTTCCGGAGGGCTTCTTCCTGTTTTTTCCGCTCCGTGATGTCCCGCATGAATATGGCCAGCCGGACTACCGCGCCGTTGGAATCCAGCACCGGATGGCAACTGATCTCAAAGAAGAAATCGCCAAAAACGGTTTCTTCGAAAATCGGCTGGCCGGTGCGGATCACTTCGGCAATTTGCTCTTTGCGCCTGTCGAGGCGCTTGGGCAGCACCAAGTCCAGCATATTTTTCCCAAGTAGTTCCTGTTCTGACATGCCCAATTGCTTGATTAACCGCCCGCTCAACGATAGAAAAACGCCCTGTGTATCGGTGAGGAAAACCCAGTCGGTAGTGGCATTGAGCAGCGTCCGCATGTCTTCTTCCGCCCGGGATCGGGCGCGCTCCGCCCGTTCGCGTTCGGCTATTTCATTCACCAGCGTTTCTTTTTGTTGAGAAAACTCCGTGATCAGCCGTGCTACATACCCGAATTCCGAACTGCTGGAATTCAAGGGGTTCAGCCACGACAGGTTGTTGGTGTCGAGTGCGTTGGAAATAGCATGCAAGGGGCGTGAGACCCAATACACTAATCCCACGTGCATCAGGGCGAAAAAGGCCACGCAGAATACGATGCCCAACCCGAATTCGAGTTTGGCGATCTGGATGGCTTGCCGGAACAAGGGCGCCTGGACTTCGGCTGTCAGCACTGCAATGGGGGCGCCGTTCCAATCTTCCAACGAATGGTGAAAAATGAATGTGCCTTCCGGCGTTAAGAAGGAACTGGTGACGGTTTGTTGATTGGCGGGTTCCGTAATGGTTACATTGCCCCGCATCAGATCCGAAAGCGTCCGCAGAAAACTGGGATCCCACAATCTCGCCGCGATGAAGTACCCCTTTGGATCGGATTTGCGATCGGGATCGCCCGTGGCGTGAATGGTGGCTCCCCGGAGTTCCAGAATGCCCGCAGGCGCTTTGACGAAAAAATGGATGAAGCGGTTGCCCATAAAGAGCCGGGGCCCCAGGTCATTCGGCCAAAGACTCTTTTCAATAGAGGATTCCGGCAATTGACTGTGAAAAAACAGGAGAGAATAATCTGGCCGCAACACCCACAGGGCATCCGCATTGTACAAGGTCAGGCGGTTGGCCAGATTGTTTTTCGCCCATACCGGATCGCCTGTTGAGACGAAATCCACCATTTCATCCCAAGAGGTGTAGTTATTGCAATACATGAACAGGGATCGGCCTTCCAGATGAATCAGGCTGTTGAACAATTGCTGCAGTTCTTGTTCGCGACTCTCCCGGACCATGGCCATGCCACTGACTTGCCATTGCCGGATCGCCAGCAAACTAACCAGAAACATGGCGGTTACAACTAACTGGAGTCCTAGAAGCTTCGTCCGTACCTTCATCTTCAACAACACCCTCTTTTACCGCGCATGGCGCACCCATCTATCTGCATATCCGCGCAGCACACCCCCCACGGCATTCTGCCTTGCGAATTATTCTTCCTGATTATATCAGGGAATGGTCTTGCCATCCTATTTCTTGTGTAAATTTTTTTAAGCCAATTCCGCGGTGATTTCACAAAGAACCTCCAGCCCCTCGCGCAACGCTTCTTCATTAATCACCAATGGAGGACATAGCTTGATGGCGCAACCGCCCACACCCACTGGCGCAAACAGCATCACGCCCCGCTGATAGGCGCGGTGCGCCACGTTCCAGGCGGTATCAGGATCCGGCGTGGTGCTTCCCGGCCGGGTAAATTGAATAGCGGCCACCAGGCCTACGGCGTTCCACGCGCCCACGCGGCCTTTCGCGGCATGGGCAATGGCTTCGGCCCCTTGGCGCAAGACAGGATCCAGCCGCGCCGCGTTTTCGATCAATCCCTTCTTGCGGATGACGTTCAGGTTGGCCAGGGCCGCAGCGGCACACACCGGATTTGCGGAATGGGTGCTGGTCATTTCACCGGGGCCATACATGTTCATCAACGATTCCGTGCCCAATACCGCCGAGAGGGGCATGCCGCCCGAAATCCCCTTGCCGCATGCCGCCAGATCCGGAACCACGCCCAGATGCTGAAATCCAAAGGCTCTTCCAGAGCGGCCAAATGCGGCCTGCACCTCATCGAAAATCAGCACGGCCTTGTGCAGGCCGCACCAGGCGCGAAGCTGCTGCGCATACTCCGCCGGCATCAACGCAGCGTTGCAGCCCTGGAAGGTTTCGCTCATTACGCCGCAGACGCGGTCAGGATCCACGCCCTGTGCTTGCAGCGATGCCTCAAATACCTCGAAGCGCACATCTTTCTGGCGGAATCCTTCCGGGAAAGGCACTTGTACAAAGTGTGGATCAGGCTCTCCGAGCCAGCCCTTGAGTCCGGCGGCGCCTCCCGCCAGTTGTGCGCCCATGGTCCGCCCATGAAATGCATTATCAAAGGTCACAAGGATGTTTTTCTTTGGACCGCCTGCTTGCAGGCCATAGGTGCGCGCCAGCTTGATACAGCATTCCGTGGCTTCGGAACCCGTGGTGAGCAGAAAAACGCGCCGCAGAGGCGCAGGCAGCCATTGTTCTATTTCCTCCACCAGGCGCGCCCGGATTTCCGAGGGGAAGCAATAGGCGTGATACAGCCCTTGATGCGCCATGCCGCAGATCGCTTCGACAATTTCCGGGCGCCCATGCCCCGATGCGGTGACGAGCACCCCGCTGGAAAAATCGATCCAGGTATTGCCATAGGGATCACTGATGCAGGCGCCCTCTCCATGATGCCACAGAATCGGCGGCTGCCCGCCCATGCTGCGCGGCTCCATGTCCCGCAAACGCTCCAACAACGGCAGCGATTCAGGGACGGGGATAGCCGTCTGAATACAGCGGTAGGGCGTTTTAACCAGAGGCGCCGTTTCAGGCGCCAGGGGAAACTCTTTAGTGGCCATGCGGTATTCCTTTCACTGCGGCCGCAAGCGTCCGTTCATAGTCATGCGGCGAAAATAATGCCAAGTCTTCCAGGACCAGGTCTGCCCGGGATATTTCCTGCGCGGGGCGGCCTTTTCTGGCCAGGGCCACACAGTGCATTCCCGCTTCTTTGGCAGCCTGAATCCCCATTGTGGAATCTTCGAATGCAAGACACTCGGAAGGTGGAAGGCCGAGCTTCTTCGCCGCCAGCAGATAACAGGCAGGATCGGGTTTGCCCGGCGAGTAATGTTCGCCCCCCAGATAGAAACGAATATGCGCGCCGATGCCCATAATCTCTACGCCGTGGGCAATATCTTGCACAAAAGATCCTGAGACAATTGCCACGGGATAGTCCTGTGACAACCGCTTCAGACATTCTATTGAACCCGGAATGCGGACGTCGCGGCTGTCCCGGAGTTGAATGAAACAGCGCTGCAATCCTGAATACATATCATCCAGGTGCGCGGCAATTCCCGGATAGCGCCGGGCCACTTCGAAGAAAATATTTTCCCAGGAAACGCCATACACGATTTCCAAGGCTTCTTCATGGGTGATGGGGGAGTTTTTTCCGCTCATATACATTTCCAGCGACTCCACCCAAAGGATTTCCGAATCCAGCAATGTGCCGTCCAGATCAAATAAGAACGCTTTAACCATACTGCCTTTCCAATGTCTTTTCTTCGCACCCGCCTCCGCCTCCTCATCCGGAGAAAGAACAGAACTCCATGATTGTAAGAAATAAGAGGAGATCCTTCAACCGTTCATGATGATACCCTTGGGATCAAATAGCGGGCAACGGTTTCTTGAATGTCAACCGTACTTACTGGTTTCATTAAAACCTCCCGAATCCCTGCTTTCTTCGCTGCTTCTGCAGAGATGGATTCACTAAACCCCGTGCACAATAAAATGGGCAGGTCCGGGCGGATTTCCATCATTTTTTGGGCAAGTTCAAAACCTGTAAATCTAGGCATGGTATGGTCCAACAACACGAGGTCCCATGCGCCGGGGTGTTGAAGAAACGCCTCCAACCCTTCCTGGCTGCTGGTATAGCCCATCACGGAATAGCCCCGGGATTCCAGAACCATCTGAAGCATATCCACCAAGTCGGGTTCATCATCCACCAGCAGGATCCGGCCTTGACCGTGAATCTGGGCGGGGTCCTGCCCGGCAACTTCCATGTTCTCGCCGTCAACCTTGGGAAGATAGACACTGAACGTACTGCCCCGGCCCACGGTACTGTCCACCATAACGAACCCACCGCGCTTCGCGGCGAATCCATGCACCATGGAAAGCCCGAGGCCTGTCCCTTCCCCGACGGGTTTAGTGGTAAAAAAAGGCTCGAAGATTCGGTCCAGAATATCCACAGGAATGCCACACCCTGTGTCGCTGACTGACAACCGGTGATATTCGCCGCTTTTAGTATCCGGATGGAGTTCTCCCGCATTCAGGGTGACCAACTTCAAGGAGACACGCAACATCCCTTGGCAATTTTGCATGGCATGAAATGCATTGGTGCATAAGTTCATGACCATTTGCTGAATTTGGGCCGGGTCCGCCAAGGCGCTGCCCGTCCCGGTATCAATATCCTCTTCCATGGTGATGGTGCTGGGCAACATGGCCCGTAACATTTTCAGGGCTTCGCATACCGGAATGTGCAATGGAATGGCGCTAAGTTCTTCTTGCTTGGAACGGCTGAACGCGAGAATTTGCTTCACCAGATCGCGGGCGCGCTGCGCGGACCGCCGGATGATTTGCAGGTGTTCTTGAACCGGGCTGTCAGAAGGGGTTTGTTCAATGGCCATATCCGTTCTTCCGGACATAATCATCAGGATGTTGTTAAAATCATGCGCGATGCCTCCCGCCAACACCCCGATGGCTTCCATTTTCTGAGACTGGCGGAGGGCCTGCTCCGCCGCATTGCGCTCCGCCATCTCATGTTCCAATTGTGCGTGGCTTTTCCGAAGACTTTCCGTGCGTTCCGCCACTTTTGCTTCTACTTCCTCATACGCCTGCTGCAGGGCCTGTTTGGTGCGATGGGCATCTATGAGGGAGAGCAGGAATGATCCGAATACCATGCATATGCCCGTAATGAACAAGGATTCTTTCACGGAAACATAGAGCGCGCCCTGCACAACAGGCGGTCCGCCCCAAAGGGGCGTGCCAAGCAAAATATTGAATACCTGCCCCGATGCCACCAGTCCAAGCCCCACAATCATGGAGAATGTGACAAGCGACAGGTGATAGACCTTTTGGATGACGAAGATGATTGCGCCTTCAAACAGCATCAACGCCGCCAAGGTCAGGGCGTCGGACACGGCAAAACTGTACCAACCCCGGTGATAGCCAAACCGGCCTCCAAAATGGCACAATGCCGCGGCAATGAAGAGGCTTATAAATATGGGGATAGCACCTCGAAGGAAAGGGCCTCTTGCGGGGGTTGAGGGCTGTTCCTTAATATCGCCATTAGGGAAAGTCATTCAATCATCACTCTCTCTGCTCGTTCTGAAAATATAATGACAGGGAGGCATTGCGGAACATTCCGCGTCATGTACCCTCCCCAAACATGCATCACACAACGTCACCCTCAAGCCAATGGCCAGAATATCCGGTAACGCGCACCTGCACAAAATCCCCAATCTCATGGGAATTGCCATGCACGCAAATGCTGCGGTAGCCATCCGTGCGGCCGTTCATCATATTTTTCTTCCGGGGATGCGCCGCGTCAATCAGCACTTCTTGCAGGGAGCCGATGAGCTTTTGTTGTTCTTCAGCGTTGATGCGCTCCTGCACTTCAATCACCCGCGCCAGGCGTTCTTCTTTTACGGCGCGGGGCACGTCGTCGGGCATATCGGCGGCGGGGGTTCCAGGACGCTGGGAATATTTAAACGGGTACACCTGGCTGAAGCGAACTTGCTCCAAGGCGAAAAGGGTATGCGCGAAATCTTCTTCGGTCTCCGTGGGAAATCCCACAATTAAGTCCGTGGAAATTTCCACAGCAGGCGCAACGTTCCGCAAATAGGTCACTTTTTCAAGATATTCATCCAGGCGGTGGTTCCTGCGCATCAGTTTCAAAATGCGATCCGATCCGGCCTGATAGGGAAGATGCAGATACTTACAGATGTTTTTCCGCGACGCCATCAGGTCCGAGAGCGGCGCATTCCAGTCTTTGGGGTGTGGCGAGGTGAAGCGGATGCGCAGGAGGCCGTCGATTCGCGAGAGATCATCCAACAAATGAATGAAATGGTAGTTTTCGGAGGCGTAATACGAATTGACATTCTGGCCCAGCAGCCAGATTTCTTTTGCACCATGCTGCACGAGGCTTCGGGCTTCCCGTAGAATATTCTCCGGCTCCCGAGAAACTTCCCGCCCGCGCGTATGCGGCACTACGCAGAACGTGCAGCAGTTGTTGCAGCCTTTCATGATGGCAATATAAGCCTTCACACCGTCCACGTGCCCGCGCTCGACCCATTCCTCCGGGATAAAGTTTTGGATTTTGCGCGTTCTCGGCAGCCATTTTGTTTCGCACACCCGATCTCCACGCTGGACGGCGGCGATCATCTCCGGCAGGCGGAAATAGTTGTCCGGGCCGAACACCATATCGACGGATTTCTCCCGTTCGAGAATGCGCCGCCCTTCCTGTTGCGCCACACACCCCGCCACGCCGATGATCAGATCGGGGCGCTTCTTCTTGAGAGACCGGATCGCCCCCAGGAAACTGTACACCTTGTTTTCCGGATTCTGCCGCACCGAACAGGTGTTTACCAGGATCACATCGGCCTCGTTTATGTCCTCCGTAAGGTCATAGCCTTCATTGCGGAGCACATCCATCATCCGGAAGCTGTCATGTTCGTTCATTTGACAGCCAAACGTTTTGATATATGCTTTCTTCGGCATGGGGTTTACTACCCGGTTCAGGCATTAGACAAAGGTCAGCAGGGAATATACATTGGGATGAAAGTATACCATCTGCCCGTGGGATTGGGCAACTGGCGGATGGGTTTCGTTGACACGTGCGGCCGGATAGGCTATACTTCGTATATACCATGGAGATTAGACGATGGTAACCAAGATTCAGAAATGGGGCAATAGCCAGGGGTTGCGGATTGCCCGGCAATTGCTGGACGACGCGGAAATCGCCGTTGGAGACGAGGTGGAAATTTCCTTGAAGGAAGGAGTGCTCGTTATTGCTCCGGTGCGGCGGGTACGGGGACGGCATGACTTGCAGAAGCTTGTGGCGCGCATTCCAAAGAAATACAGGGCGGCGGAGGTGGATTGGGGAAAGCCCGCCGGCAAGGAGACGTGGTAAATGGCGGTGTACATACCTCGAAAGGGCGATTATATTTCCGTCACATTCGATCCACAGTCCGGACATGAGCAGAAAGGCCGGCGGCCTGCTTTGGTGATTAGCAATACGGTGTTCAACCGGCATACGGGGCTTGCCATCGTCTGTCCACTGACCAATACGCACCGCGGTTTTCCCTTTCATGTCCCTGTGGGGAGCGATCCGCACATAACGGGATTTGTCATGGTGGAGCAGGTCAAATCGATCGATTTCCGTTCCCGCAGCGCCCAACGCATCGGCTCGGCGTCTGCGGCGGTGCTGGATGAGGTGCTTTCGCTGTTGGACGCCTGTATTTATTAATTGTCAACGCATTTAGGCGGACCAGGTGCGTTTGGCGGCCTCCAGAAATCGTTTCACGATGTCGCTGTTGGTGAAGATGTCTTTTCCGATTAGATAGCTGCGTGCGGTGTTGCGGAAAGGCTTCCACCAGTGTTCCGGAATATTTCCAGCGCCGATTATTGCGCCGAGCAGGGAACCGGCGGTGGCAGCAGTGCAGTCGTTGTCAAGGCCCATGGCAACGGTGGTCCCGATGGTTTTGGTGAAATCGCGTTTGCCCAGATATAGTCCAAAGACAGTCAAACAGGCATTGTTGTTGGCGTGGACGGGATGCATGCCCTCGAAGCGCGCATCCACGGCCGCGCGGGCCTGCCGCCAGTCTTTCAGTTCCGGGGTGGTGTCCAAGGTCCAGCGGATATCCTTGGCCAGGCGGCATTCCGCCGGGATTTCGGTCAAGCCGATTTCCAGGGCCTCGATGGGACAGTCCAGTGCGAAGGCGGCGGAAATGGCGGCGGCGAAGAACATCGCACCGTAGATCCCGTTATAGCGGTGCGAAAGATACGCGTCGCGATAGGCGAATTCCGCCGCTTTTTCGGGCCATCCCGGTGCGGCATAGGCCCAGGGATCACTCCGTATGTCGGCCCCGATCCATTCTTGATAGGGATTATTGCGAACCCCGGCCTTTTGCGCGGGAATACCCTTGCGCAGATTTTCCAGCGCAACCTCTTCCGCGCTGCACGCGCCCGGCAAAAATTTCAGCCAGGCCGTGGCCACGTTTTCCGTTGAAAAATCCGGCCCGAACTCTTCTAAAATCAACAGGCCAAGGAGCGTGTAGGCCAAGTCGTCATCCACTGGGATTGCGCGGATACGCCCGCGCAAAAAATCGCGGGTGCGCGATATACCGTACCGGAGATCATCGAGATGTTCACTGGGATGCCCCGGCCAGAAATCTTCGGGGGGAAACGCTGCGCCGTACCTTTTCGCCAGACCTTCCATGGCCTCGACGGACCAGCTTTCTACGGGCGCGCCCAGGGTGCATCCCGCAGCGCGGCCCAGCCAGGCGCCGCGGAGGCGTTTCGCCAGATCCTGCTGCTTCAGCTTTGTCCACATTTTCCGGGGGCCTTCGGGCCGAAGCGCGCGAATCGCATCAAGAGTATTCGGTTCCCGTTCGCGGATTTTTTTTCGGGGCCGGGTATCCATCAATTTTTCCTTCGCCCGGCGGAGTTCCTTGTTCAGGCGATGAAGAATGGAGGCGATATCCGCTTCCTGCTCATGGCGCAGATCCGCCCAATATCCAATTTGTTCGATAGTCTTGTTCAATTCTTTGAAATATGGCATGGCTGATCCCTTTCGCATCTCAGGAAACGCCAGTATAGCATAAGGGGGCGTCCGGGAAGCCATGTTGGTTAGCCATGGAGAGTTTCAAAAAAGGAATTGTTTTAAGGGATGCTCAAAAGAGGCGTGAAACGTGAAGTCTAAGGGTTGAAGTCTATGGGATGAAGTCTATGGGATGATTGCCCGTCTCCCTCCTAAGATGCTATGCTTTTCATGTCCCGCGTCCTTTAAGACTCTCTGTAAGGAATCCCAGGTGAATCGCACGCTGAAAGCTCGTTTATCATGGATGATGTTTTTGGAATATTCCGTGAATGGGACTATATTTCCCATACTCAGTCTATATCTGAAAACGCATCTCCATTTTGCGTCGTGGCAGGCGGGGGTGGTGATGGCCATGCTGCCGGCCGCGGCCATCGTGGCCCCGCTGGCGGCGTCGCGTATCGCCGACCGGTACATCAGCGCGGAACGGCTGCTGTCGGTGTGTCATTTATTTTCCGCCATCGTTATGTTTTCCATGTGGCATCTCAGAAGTTTCCCGGCGATGATGTGTGCGTATTTCTTCTATGGATTCTGTTTCACGCCCACTTTCGGATTGACGAATGCGGTAACGCTGCACCATACGCCGGACGCACGCCGGGATTTCGGCGGTATCCGCATGTGGGGCACGGCGTCCTGGGTGGTGGTGGGCTGGGCCTTCGGATATTTCTGGGTGCGGGGCGGCACGGTGCCGGGCGAACGCCTGACGCATGCGTTGCCGTTGTCCGCCGCGCTCTCATTGGTGCTCGCCGCATATGCCCTGACATTGTCGCCAGCTTCGGGCACGGGCGCTCCGCGAGTTCATGCGCCATATAGCGAAGTGCTCCGCATCTTCCTCCGGCCCGGCATGCTGCTGTTGTGCATGCTCACCTTCCTGAACAGCATCTGCCATCAGTTCTATTATTTCGGCATGAGCCCCTATTTGCATCAAGTTGGTTTTGCGGACAAATTCATCATGCCCGCCATGAGCCTGGCGCAGGCATCAGAGGTGGTGGTGCTGGGATTTCTGGGATTGTTTCTCGCACGGCTGGGACTCAAGCGCACCATGGTGATTGGCGTGCTGGCGCAGGGCATCCGGCTCGTGATGTTCGCCGTGGGCGGCTCGACCGTGTTGATCCTCGCGGGCATCGGATTGCATGGATTTTGTTATGCCTTCTTCTTTACGGCGGCGTATCTCTATGTGGAACAACACAGCACGAGCGGCACGCGCGCGGGCGCACAGCAGGTCCTCACCATCATCATTGCCGGCGTGGGCACGCTGGCCGGGTCACTTTCGGCGGGGTACGTCGCGCAGTTCTTCACTGTCAATCCCGAATGGATTGCGTGGTCCCGGTTTTGGCTGGTGCCCGCGGCGATAACCCTCGTGATTGCACTCTGGCTGTCGATATCGTTTAAAGAGGAACCCCAGGAGAGTAACGGCGCAACACCCACAACACCATAGGAACCAACAAGACACCCGCGAGGGAAATCCACAAGCCGAGTGTAAAACTGTGCGGGGCGAAAATGAAGTGCACTTCGTGATCACCGGGTTCGAGAAGGGTTCCGATAAAGTCGCCGTTTATTCGCAATAATTCCGCGCGCTTTCCGTCCATGTCCACGGTCCAGCCAAGCGCAAAATTCTCCGATATGGTGAGAAGTTGCCGGGTGTCGGTCTTGGTGTGAACCACGATGCGTCCGGGACGGTCGGTGATTATCGTGATCTGCCCAGGGGTGCCGGGTGGCAGGTCCACGGGCCGGTCTACCAGTGCGGTTTGGGCCGTGTCGATAGAGTTGATATCCTCGGCGGGATTTGAACTTTGTTTCGTCTGGGTCAGCAGGCGAACGCGTGGTAAGGAATTCTGAAGCGGCACCCATTCTTCGCCGCGTTCTTTGGCGGCGGCGAGTTCCGGTGAGGCGATATGCCGGGTTTGGCGCCACTCGACTCCGGCAAGGCGCAGGGGCAATTCCTGTGTGAAATCGAGGCGGCGTTCGGGCATGAACGAAGTGTAGCCGTAGACCCCGCGATAACCCTTCATGCCGAAGCGGTTCATGAACATGGGATGGATGTCGGAATCAATGCGCGCCCCCGGCGGTGTGGGCGGATACGTGATTTCGTTTTTGAAGGCGTCCACAGTTTTTTGGGGCTTGTGCCGGAGGCTGTAGAGGCCGATGTCGGCGAAGGTGAGGAGGACGAGGAGAATCAAAGCACAGCTTTGAAGACAATTGCGTTCCCAAGTGCAACTTGGAAACGAGTTGTTTTGGGTATTGGTTGTAGTGGCGAGATAGACCAAAAAAGAGACAAGGCAAACAAATGTGGCACCGATGAGCAAGGGACCAGTGGACATGGTGAAATGGTTTATGGAGGCGTACCAGGAAGAATTGGGCTGGCTCCGAAGTGTGATCACGGTGAGTGTCATGATGAGGCTGGTGATGGGAATCAGAAACAGTAAGAGATTTGGCCAGCGGCGTTTTGGATCGGATGTGTTGAGTTGCTGCAAGTGGGAGAAGGCGATGGCGGCGAGGATGGCGAGGCCGGTGTGCGCAATGCAGAGATGCCGGGCATGCGCGCGGAATTTACTCACGAGCGGCAGTTCCGCATAGAGCGGATAGAGAAATCCGTATTTACCCAAGGATGATAGCACGCCGAAGGCAATGAGTATCAGCGCAAACGCCGCGAGGCCTTTGGTGGTGCGCAATTGCCGGAAGCGGATCAGAGCAAATAAAAGCAGGATGGTGGCCACAGCGCCCATGTATGGGGCATCCCACGGTTCATCGCCCTGGATTGGCCCGAAATAGCGCCATTGGAACAAGTAGGGATTCAAGAGACTGAGAAAGTTTAATGGATGCAATGAAACGGATAATTGCATGTCCATGGAGGGCGTGGCCCGAAACGATTGCGCGATGACTTCCCACGTGGGGAATAATTGGGCGAATCCGATCAACAGGGAAGAAACCTTCGCCATGGCAAACCAGGGCAGGATTCGCCATGATTTAAGCGTGAAGACGAGAAACAGAACATAAAAGCCTTCGACGAGCCAGGCGTAATAGGCGCCTTGCGGGAATCCCAGAAAAATCTGCGATGTCCCCAGCGCGATCACCAGCGCCCACCACCGCCATGGCTTCGGGCTTTTTGCGGCGCGGTCCAGTGCGAACAGGCTCCAGGGAATATGCGCCAGCACCGCCACAAAGGCCATGTGGACGTAGTGGTTCATGTTGAAGCCGATAAAGGCGAAGAGCATGCCGCCCAGGAGCGCGGCTTCGCGGGTCAGGGAACGCTGCCGCAGAAAAAAATACATGCCGAGCAACGCGAATGGATAGCTGGACAGGAGATCGAGCATGAACGCGGTGTCCAGCGGCAGAACGCAGTAGATCAGCCAATGCCAGGGATGCAGCATGCCCACCTGTCCGTCACCGTGCAAGTAATAGCCGTTAAAGATATATGGATTCCAAAGGAAGCTGTCGCCGTACTTCAGGCATTCCTGATAAAACGCGCGGAATGGCAGATGGTAGGCGGCGAGGTCGTCCTCAACGAACACCCGATGGGTAGCCATGGGTCCTGCGAAGACCATCAATAAAATGAATGTCCCAACCACCATTAGTAACAACAAGGGAGTGATTTTTTCTTTTGGTGCGCTTATTTCGCCGGGAGTACTCACGCGTGTTTATGCCAACATAGGGTTAATTTTTTCGGGAGAAATTTCCAGATCAGACATCGCCTTTTGAACAATGCCGGGATCGATCAAATTTTTACGGGCCAAAGCGCTGAGCGTGGCCAGCGTGATGAAACGGGCGTCCACTTCGAAAAAGTCGCGCAAGGCTTCGCGGGATTCACTGCGCCCGAAACCGTCCGTGCCCAAGGCCGTGATGCCGCCCGGCACCCATTTCCCGATACTGTCCGGCAGCAATTTCATGTAGTCCGAAGCCGCCACCACCGTACCCGTTTCGTGTTTAAAGCACGCGGTGACATAGGGCGTCTTCGGTGCGGCTTCCGGATGCAACATGTTCCAGCGTTCGATTTCGAGGGCTTCGCGCCGGAGTTCCTTGTAGCTGGTGACGCTCCAGACGTCCGCCGCGACGCCATAGTGTTCCAGCATGCCCTGCGCCTTGATCGCTTCATTCATAATGGAACCGCTGCCCAGCAGGTGCGCGTGGTGCGGGAGGTCCTCTCGCGCCGAGGCGCGAAATTTATACAGTCCTTTCAAAATAGCTTCCCGGATGTTTTCCACGTTGGGCATGGGCGGCTGGATATAATTCTCGTTGCCCACCGTGAGGTAATAAAACAGATCCTCTTGACGTTCATACATCCGGTAGATGCCATCGCGGATGATGACCGCGAGTTCATAGGCAAATGCGGGATCATAGCAGCGGAGCGTGGGCATCGCGCCGGCGAGCACGTGGCTGTGTCCGTCCTGATGCTGGAGCCCCTCGCCCGCGAGCGTGGTCCGGCCGGCCGTGCCGCCGACAAGGAACCCCTTGCAGCGCATGTCGCCCGCCGCCCACACGAGATCGCCGATCCGCTGCATGCCAAACATGGAGTAGTAAATAAAGAACGGAATGGTGTTGATGCCATGCGAGGCATAGGCCGTGCCCGCCGCAATAAACGACGCCATCGAGCCCGCCTCGGTAATCCCTTCCTCAAGGATCTGTCCGCCGAGATCCTCCTTGTAATAGAGGAGAGCATCCGAGTCCACCGGCTCGTATAGTTGTCCCTGCGAGGAATAGATGCCGATCTGGCGGAAGAGGCCTTCCATGCCGAAGGTGCGCGCTTCGTCGGGCACAATGGGCACGACGAGTTTCCCGATTTCCTTGTCCGCGAGCAATTTCCGGAGAATGCCCACCAGCGCCATGGTGGTGGAAACGGGCCGGGTATTGCCCGCGTGGAATTCCGCAAAGAGCGATTCCGGGGGCACCGTCAGCGGCGCAGCCAGCACGGCGCGGTTCGGGAGAAATCCCCCCAGCGCGGCGCGGCGTTCTTTAATGTAGCGGATCGCCGGATGGTCCTCTCCAGGATTGTAAAATGGCGCATAGGCCACATCATCATCGGAGATGGGGATGCCAAAGCGTCCTCGGAATTCGCGCAGTTCGTCTTCGTTCAACTTTTTTTGCTGATGGGTGACATTTTTCCCTTCTCCGCTTTCGCCCAATCCGTAGCCTTTGATGGTCTTGGCAAGAATCACGGTGGGCGCGTCGCCGGTATTCACGGCGGCGGCATAGGCGGCGTACACCTTGACGGGATCATGGCCGCCCCGTTTAATTTTTCTGAGCTGGTCGTCGGTTACATCCTTCAGGATATCGCCCACGCGCGGATCGTGTTCCATAAGACGCCGCCGGATGTACGCGCCGGAGGATACGGTGAATTTTTGATATTCCCCGTCCACGCATTCGCCGAGCACATGCATGAGAATATTTTCCGTGTCGCGCGCGAACAGCGGATCCCAATCGCTGCCCCACAGCACTTTGATGACATTCCATCCCGCGCCCCGGAAAATGGCTTCCAGTTCCTGGATAATGCGCCCGTTGCCGCGCACGGGGCCGTCCAGGCGCTGTAGATTGCAGTTCACCACGAAGATCAGGTTGTCCAATTTTTCACGCGAGGCCATGCCGATGGCGCCGAGCGTTTCCGGTTCATCACATTCGCCATCGCCCAGAAAGGCCCAGACGTGACCGCCATTGCGCGGTTTCAACCCGCGATTTTCCAGATAGTGGTTAAACCGGGCCTGGTAAATGGCCATAATCGGTCCGAGGCCCATGGAAACGGTGGGGAACTGCCAGAAATTGGGCATGAGCCAGGGATGGGGGTATGAAGAGAGCCCGCCGCCTTCGCGCAGTTCGCGCCGGAAATTCTGGAGTTGCTGTTCGCTCAAACGGCCTTCGAGAAAGGCGCGGGCATAGATGCCGGGCGCGGCATGGCCCTGAATATAGAGTTGGTCGCCGCCGTATTCCTCTGAGCGCGCCCGGAAAAAATGGTTGAATCCCACCTCATACAAGGTGGCGGCGGAGGCATAGGTGGAAATGTGACCGCCGATACCGTCGCTCTCACGGTTCGCCCGCACTACCATCGCCATGGCGTTCCAGCGGATGAACGATTTACAGATACGCTCAAGTTCGCGATCCCCAGGATAGGGCGGCTGCTGCTCCGGCGGGATCGTGTTGACATAGGGCGTCTTTACCGGGAAAGGTTTCCGCACGCCCCGCACGTACGCATGATCATGCATCCGCCGCAACATCGACTCCGCGGCCGTGGCGCCATACTGCTCAATATAGTCGTCCAGCGCGTCTATCCAATCGCGTTCCGCCGCTTCCACGGCCCCGAGTTCCAGTTCATCTTCGCTCATAAGGCACCTTCTCCGGGAGGGCGAGGCTCCTGCCGAGCCATAAGACAAACCATCGAGAAATTTTACTTTAAAACAAAACTCCCGATCTTATTTAACGGCTCGGCGGGAGCCTCGCCCTCCCAAGCATTCAAGTTTTGCTTTTCCAACCAATGGGCACATTGTACAGTATTTTTCGTATACTATATCCTTTCATAACAGTGATACGCAGCAGATTCATTTCGATTACCAGTGGATTCCGGTACTCTGTATTCATCAAGCAGACCGGGATTCAAGAAGAGATGCGTGGCATGTTCCGATATTATCATGCGGTGATGGCGGGTGTTGGCACGGACCAAATCGACGTGGTCTTTCCCGACTTCCCCTGCTGTGTTACCGTGGCCAAGACGCTGGAAGAAGCACACTGCCGCGCGGCAGAAGTGCTGGCCTTTCATTTGCAGTCCATGGTGGATGAGGGCGATCCGATTCCGGATGGAGGGGATGAGCGTGCCTTGTTGGAATTGGTTAAGGAGTGTGAAGAAGAGGGTTACCACTTGGTGATCGCTTCCGTGGGCATCGAGATTCCAGAAGGGGAGGCCAAGGATATCAATGATATCCTGCCGAAAGAAGTGATTGGTTATGAGGAAGATGCATTCTAACCCGGAGATCCCACCAACCTTGAATCATGCTTGTCATTGTGAAGCGAAGCTCCTCCTTAGATACACAAGGCAGCAGGGGAAGTAAACCGGTTGGAGATCTGGGAAGACTGGGAGGTCTGGGAGGACTGGGAGAAGAGGAAGCAGAAATAATGGGGAATACGATAGCGATAACCGCGTGGATGCGTTCGGGTTTTTCTTCCTCATTCACTCTGTCTTCCGGCGGGTGGGGAACTCGCAAATGACAAGGCGGGAAGTTTTCAGAGGTTCTATTTTTTAACGGTTACTGCTGTGTACAGATCGAGATGGCGTTGGGCGATGCGGTCCCAGTTGCACTCGGATAATACCTTTTCCGCGACGGGCTGAAAGGCGGTGGTGGCTTCTGCGGGATTATCTAGAAATTCGGCGAGGTGTTTCGCCAGAGCTTTATCATCGCCTTTAGGGACGACCCAGCGCGGGTCATTCGCGACCCATTCCGGCAGACCGCCGGTATCGGACACCAGGATGGGCTTACGATAGGGCAGGGCGAGGGTGCCCACGCCGCTTTGCGCGTCGAACTGGACATAGGGCGCCACGACCAAATCCACGGCGGAGAGCAGCACGGGGATTCGCGCTTCCGGAATGAACTCGAGGAAGAGATGCACGCGATCCGCCAGATGGGCCTCCTCAATTTGTTGTTGGTAGGGAGTCCAATCCATCCACGGCTTTCCGGCGATGACCAGATGCGCCTTGGGATAACGCGCGGATATCTGCGCGAAGGCGTGAAGCAGAATGTCGATTCCTTTGTACGGGCGGATAGTGCCAAAATTGAGGAGAAGGATGGCGTCCTGCGGGAGGCCAAGCTGCTGACGTGCGGCGTCACGCGGCATCGCGCGCGCCTCTGAAAATGCAGCCCCTTGTGGAATTTTGGAGACATGCGCCGAATCCACTCCATACACGTCGAGGAGTTGCTTTAGATTCTGATCGCTGTGAACGATCAGGTGATCCGCCCAGCGAATGATCCAGCGGGTCGCGCGAATGAATCCGGCACTGGCCTCGTGGGGTAATACGTTATGCACGGACACCACAATCTTCCGGTGCAGCAATTTTGAGATCAGGATCAGGGTAAGCGCGATGGGAAACAGCGGCAGGCTCCACCATTGCACGTGAAGAATATCCGCGCGCGTTCGAATCGCCTGCATAATCCAGCCGAAGGGGTTGTGCCAGGTTAGACGATGGCGGACCGTGAGGTGCGGACCGGTGTTGGTGCGGCCCTTGGGGTCCATGGCGCGTTTTTCGCCCGGAAACAAGAAATTGGGATACATTTTTTTAAAACCGAGCGCGGTCACCTCGGCGTAATGAGAAATCGCGGCGGCCAACGGGCCACAATAATCCGGAATGCCTTGAATTTGCGGCGGGAACGATCCCAACATCGTCACGCGGATGCGCTCATTCCGTTGGTTCACCCCGGAGAACCTCCCTCCCGGCCTGCCAGTTCCCGGACAATCTGGTCCAATTGTTCCGATACGCGGCCCGGCTGGTATTCGTTCAATACCGTTTCCCGCGCATGGCGGCCCAATTCCGCGCGAAGCTTGTGATCAAGGAGCAACTGCATCATCGCTTCGGAAAATGCATCTATATCATTATCCGGGACAATCAACCCGTTGATGCCGTGGGTCAGCGGATAGGCGGCGCTCTGGCATGCCACGATGGCCTGACCCGCCGCCATGGCATTCAACAGCTTGATGGGATATCCCGACCATGACACGCGCGGCACGGCGAATACGGCATCGCGCGCCAGCACCTTCTGCAGGGAATCAAACCCTGGCGTGTGGATGAGTTCCGCTTCCGGAAATTCCGCGCGATCCGCCGTGGCGATAAGCAGTTTCGCATTGGCATGTGTCTTCCGGATACGCATCATGGCTCCGAACAGCAGTCCAAGATTCTGGTAGGAGTCGAGATTGCCCGCGTAGAGCACAGGCGGCATGTCCTTGGTTACGCTGCACGGTTCAAACAAAGCGGCATCCACCATCGGCGGGACGATTTTCACCCGCGTATGATCGCAGCCGCGCACGATGAGATGTCCCGCGAGCCGCCGGTGCGGCGTAATGATGCAATCCGCCCGGCGCGGGAAGGTGCGGTCAAGCCAGCGTCCGAATTTCTCCGGTAGTTTCTTGTGCCGGAAATAATAGGGTAATTCATCGGACATGGCGTTGTGCGCGTGATAGATGATGGGCCGTTTTCCCGCGGCGAGCGCCACCAGCAGGCCTTCGTAGTTGTTGGCCCACACCACGTCAATCTGTTCGGATTGGATTACCCGGCGCAAGGCGCTCCAAAGCGCAATGTCCAGGATCGGTTTTACCCAGGATGGCCCCGCCGCGGTGCGCGTATCCCCCGGAATCCTGCGGCACCGGTGAACTTTAAGCCCGTCTTGTTCTTCGCCCAATCCGTAGCCGTAGACCACCAGATGGACGTCGTGCCCCAGGCGGCGCAAGGCCAGCGCATTCTCGCGCATGAACACTTGCGAGCCTTGCGGCACCGGATAGGGGCAGGCGCCTACCATGGCAATTCGTAAGGTCATTCGATGTATCCTAACGCACGCAATCGCGCGGCGAGTATTGCTTCCTCCTCCGCCGAGTATGCTTGTTCCGAGTCCATTTTGTGATCGATGGAATCTCCCGGGAGTTCCCGGCCCAGGAGCGAATGCCCGTCCATCGGCGGCACTTCCATACCCAGCGTTTGCAATACCGTCGGAGCGATATCCTCGATCCGCGCCGCGTGCGCCTCTGATTTCTCTGATAAGAATACCACACCCGCGCCGCGATGTGTCCCGGCGGTGCCGTGTTCCTTGCCGCCGAATCGCTCCTCCGGCAACAAAGGTTGGATAGGCATGTTTCCCGGCACGCTTTTCCGGCACGTATAGGAATAGCTATTTTTTAGCGCCAGTTCAAGAATCACATCGGGTGCGTGATCCACATAAGGGCCATGATATAGGGTTTCCCGGGGCCAAGCGTGTTCGACAGGCTCCCAGGACTCCAATTCTCCGCAGAGTCTCTGTACAAAGGCGGCATATTCTTCCGGTTTGACTTGGCCCTGGGGTTCGCGCCCTCCCAGATTCACATGGATGGACGGAAAATAATTCAATTCTTCCGACCATGCCGTGGTGCGGGTCCAATCGATGGCCGAAAACCGGGATCGGCTCTCCAGGCGGGCGGCCATTCCCTGAAAATGGCGAAAGAGGGCTCCGCGCACTCCTGTCGGAATGGTAGTTAACGCGAGTTGCTTTAACAGATTATTTTTGGGCCTGTGAAAGGCCAAATACCCGTGTTCCGCCAGCCATGCGTTTAGATGCAGTACCTGATCCCCCGCGCCCCCAAATCCATGGTCGGAAACCACGCCCACGGTCATTTCCGGACCCGCGGCCTCGATGATCCGTCCTACGGCGGCATCCAGGCGCATGTAAATGTCACGTATGGCCATAGCGGGCCCTGGGCAATGTCTGGGCGAGGCCGGATCATGAAAAAGCCAGAAATGATGCGCTACGGTGTCTGATTCCCCGAAGACTACCATGAAAAAGTCCCAAGGTTCGCGAGAAAGCAGGTTGCAGGTGATCTTTTCTTTTATTTCAATGGTGTTAAGCATGGAGCGCAGTGCATTTTCGTGCCACCCCGCCCCCAGATGGTGTTCCTGGAAATCCGCATAGCGCCACTCCCTCACGTCGGGATAGAGCGTGGGGGGGAATACGCACGAGCGTTCCGGGCGCGTCGCCACCGGGGAATCAAATCCGGAAACCATGAATCCGTTGACTGTTTCCGGGGGATAGGTTCCCGGGACGCCTAAAATGCCCACCCGTTTACCTGCTTCTGACGCCAGATTCCATATCGCGGGCGTTTTACGGAAGGTGCTGTTAAGAAAACGGATCTGGTAGGTCCCTCGTATCAATTCCGTAAAATCGAATACGCCGTGCCTGCCTGGATTAACCCCCGTCACGCATGAGTTCCATGCGGGAAAGGTGATGGGGGGGCAGGTACTGGCGAGCGGCAGATAGGTTCCTCTTTCGCTCAGCCGGCTTAAGTTCGGCAGGTGTCCTTCGCCCATCCATTGCTCTGTCAGCGAGGGTTCCGCGCCATCCAAGCCTATGAGTAGAAAACGGCCCATACGCGTGTCCGGTTTATTCTTTGCGCAACACGAAAATATGTCCAATGACGAGGGGCCAATGTTCCCCGGCCACCGCCCAGCCCAGGCGGTTTACTCGTTCGAGAATACGTTGCATCCAGCCGTTCACGCCTGCTTCCCGCGCCTGAGGCATTGGGCGGATTTCCAGGCATTGGAATCCATGACTTGCGGCCAGTTTTCGCATGCCTTCCAACGAAAAAAGAGCGACGTGCCACGGGGGGCAAAATACCTGATGCAACTGGGGCAAGGGTTTTGTCATATTCCCCAGGCGGAAACACTGTCCCATTAATTCCGCAAAAGGGGCCGTTGGTTGCGTGCTCACCACCAGACCTCCCGGTTTCAGGAGTTCTCTGGCGTGTTCCAGCCAGTCGTGATGATTGACCAGATGTTCGAATACGCTTGAAAGCACAATCACATCGTAGGAACGGCCTTTCACTGTGAACAGACTGGGGCCAATTACTTCCAGACCCTGCCGGCGGCAATAGTCCGCCATGTCATTGGAGGGTTCGACGGCCTGATAGGTATAGCCGCTGGCCAGCAGTTCCTCGCCGACGCCTCCCCATCCTGGTCCTGCCTCTAAAACGAGACCCTGGCGGCAATGGGTTTTTATGGCGGCTATTACAGCCTGGTAGTGATTGAAATAAACCTTGCGGGAATAGGCCGCATTGCTGGGAATGTGTCCAGAGGACGCATACTTTTCTGCATATGCTTGTTCCAGGAATTGTTCGGTGGGCAACGGCACAAGTTGAAGACTGGCGCACCGTTCACAGCGATGATAGGCATAGCCGTCCCGATCCCCAAAAAGCGCGAGTTCCCCTTCACATGCGATGCAGCGTTCTTGTCCCATGGCTCGATTACTCACTTCTGGTGCCGTCTTTTTTAAAAAGCAGATCCTGCTCCAATTGTAGCAGACCCATGAAAGTAAGGGCGAGTTCCACCGCATCCGGCGCAAGAGGCAGGAGCTGTGTTGGGATCTGTTATTCCGGCAATCCTGAAGGAGCGTCCGGAAAACGCAGCAGGGCGATCATGGCGAGGAAATAGACGCCGGTAGCCGCGAGGATATTGAGGTTGAACCCGATCCCCATGGCCGTGACTACCACGAGAACCGAACCGAGTACGGAGGCTGCGCCGTTCACCCCCCATGCCCAGGGAATTACCTGGGGATGGATCCGGCGCACGATGGATAATCCCGACACCAGCGGCATGCCCATAAAAAAAGCCATGGGGGCGAGGAGCAGCACGGTGGCTGCAATGCGGACAGGGAATGGGAGTCCCAGCATCAGCCGGAGCACGGGGCCGAGAAAGAACAAACTGAGGAGGCTTAGCGCGATGATGGCGGTGATGCTTATCTTCATGGCCCGCTCTGGCGGCAGCCAGCCTTTGGAAAGCACATAGCTGCCCAAGCCCGCGAATACCAGGAAGGCGGTGAGGGTGACGGAAACAGAGTAAATGGGGCTTCCCAGGAAGAGCACGAATTTCTGCATGAAGGAAAGCTCGATCATCATGAAACCAAACCCGATGAACATGAAGTAGCAGACCGCGCGCCACGCGCCCGTCACGCGCAACCCTTGGCGGTGCATGAACCCGAGCGGGAGGAAAACGAGTATCGTCTGCCAGGCGATGGCCAGCACTGCGAGAAGAAGAATGCTCAGCAGGCCAATGTTGCGTTCCGGCCCTTCCACTTCCTGAGGTTTTATGGAAAGCGCGTTTTCACTGCCCAGTTTAAAGAATTTATAGAAATAGGGTTTATCATCCGTTATGGGGGTGACATCATAGGGGTATTCCTGATGGAACTGTTCCACGGTTCCCGCTTTCAGATGTTGGAAAAAATCAACGTAGTGGTTGGTGGATCCGTCAGAATAGAGAAGGTTTTTTTCATCAAAGCCGGGCAGGTAGTGCACAGGCATCTTGATGCGTTGGCCAAGGTCCCGGTAGGCTTGCACCTCCTCCGGGGTAAAGGGGCTTTTTTTGCAGAGAATCGCGGGCCATCCTTGGTCTTGAGGGGGCGGATTTTCCGTAACAATGATATGATTCCAGGGTTCCTTGATGCCCCTTCGGAACATTGATTCACAGGCAACCGTGACAAGGCGCATGATTTCGCGGGGCGGGTCCAGCGAACGTCTTGAAAGGGCGATCACGCCGTCGTCTTCGACATGTTCAAAGTAGTCATCAAAGGCTTCAATCGTAAACAGGTAGTTTTCCGCCAGGAGGAAGGCGCCGCGTGCGAGCGCGGCCGCCTCGGTGTCTACCGCGGTCAATTGGATAAGATCATATTTTTCGCGGGAATTATGGACGAAACTGCGGCCTTCACCGGCGAGTATTCGGACATTGGGCGCGTTGCACATCTGGTTGAGATAGCCGCTAAACCGGTTGGTCACGACATTCACGATGTCGGGGTTTATTTCGACTCCCGTTATGCTTTTGGCGCCGTTGAGCAGGCCGAGTTCGATATCCCGCCCGCCACCCACGCCGATCACCAGCACCTTGGGATTTTTTTTGATGAGATAGGCACGGCCATGCAAGGAATAGAGGAAGGCCTCGGTGTTCTTCAGCACTTCCCATTCTTGAGGTGTTGGCCCTTTATAAATGCGGGCCGAGCCGCTGCCGTCGGTGAATACCATCCGATACGGCCGGATTCCTACCCCCGCCGTATCCGATGTGTAGGTGGGGCATTCGGTAACATCGGTGCGGCCCAGGGCGTTCCACTGGCTATAGATGATGCGTGCCTGCGGGAAGAACTTGGGGTTGGTCCGGTAGGCCAGCACTTTTTCCGGATCCATCGCGATGTGGATGATGCGGTTGCTATGGGGAAGTGCGGCGGCCAACACCACCGCGGCTATGAGTCCCAAAAGAAAAGACGAGGGCCGGAAAGGGCGTGCAGAGAAGGCGGCGGCGGCGGCGGATGCTATGATCGCCGAAAGAACGGCCACGCCTTCTCCCCCCAGGGGCTTGATGACAAACGCGAAGAGCACGCACCCCATCCCCGACCCTATCAGATTGAGGGCATAGAACCACCCCAGCCGGCCGGGGGCTGCGAGAAATGTTGCGCCAATGGCCATTGAGGCAAACAGAAAGGGCAGCGCCAGCAAAGAAAAGAAGATAAGCAACAGGACCAGTTGGCGCGGATGTTCAAAGACGTGGAAGCTGGAAATGGGGTGGTTGCCAATGAACCATAATCCGGCGATGGTGGACAGGGCAAAGCAGAGGCAAAAAAAAGCTAAGACAGGGCCTGTCCAGGATGCCGGTTTTACGGGGAAAATGGCCAGCAGCGCCCCGCCAATGCCGAAACCGAGCATGGCCAGGGTTACGGCGGTATACACCAGGCTGGGCCAAAGGGTGATGGCGAGAATGCGCACTTGCATCACTTCAAGCAAGAGCGTAGCGATGGAAAGAAGGAATAATCCGGCGGAAAAAGACGTCCCGGCGGGATTATATATCCGCACCCCATTGTCCTGGTCCAGTTTGTTACCGGCGCGAAGCATGCTACATCATTCTCCAAAAGATTATTATTGACATACCTGGACATGCGGGAAAATGGGATTGACTAATGGGACAGCAGCTCCGCATGGCCATGCCGGAGGGAATCATAGCAGACCGCTTCGCAGGTTGCAAAAGGACGCTGTTTATAAAAGAGGAATGGGACCTAATTAGGACGTATTACGACCAAATAGGCGTGGAACGGGCATGGGCGGAGAGGTAATATTTCCGGTGCTTATTAAGAATCATTCCTAATAACGACAGAGTTAAAGAAAATAAAAAACTTGACTTTCAGACTTGTTTGTGATACAAACTAGTTAGGCGGTTAGAAGTAACCGTGGAGTTGAATAGGTCCCGAAATGCTGTATTCCCTGACCGTTTCAGGGTTAAGCCGAAAGGTTTTACAGATTTCATAACGAAGGGAGGTGAAAGAAGAAATGAAGAAACTGACTATCGCTACGATTCTTATGGTGGTAGGAGCCGCGATTGCATTCGGCAGTTCGTTGGGCGTTCCGTGGTTTGCCGACAATGCTCCAGAGAAGAACGAGATTCCGGGTATCAATCAAGGATACACGGCCCTTGTAACGCTGAAGAGCAATGTCGCTCACACACTGACATGCACTATTCTGTATTTCAATCAGGGTGGTGTGGCCCTGGGTCCGTGGGCGCCGTACAACACGTTCACGATTGCTCCGCAGTCATCGTTGGCGTTCCGTCCAGTGGCGATTGACCCGGACGGCGGTACGATTGACCCGCGCACGGGTGAATATCCGACTGCCTTTGGCGGACAGGAAGGTAATCAGGCCGTATTGGTGCCGAATCGTCCGAGGAGCACCAACTCGACAGAGGTACTGCTTGATGCGAATGGAGATCCCATTCTGAATCCGTGGGCTGACAATGCACCACTGGTTGACATGAAAAAGAATGGTGGTATCCAGGTTTCCTGGGATGGTGGTGCGACTGACATCCAAGGGACGTATGCCGC
>ERZ795059.986-NODE-986-length-33542-cov-7.530893_pt1 | contig 33542 bp, 20 predicted proteins | sample MGYA00375143_ERZ795059 | MGnify/ENA primary metagenome ERZ795059 (study PRJEB30188, sample SAMN05720168) | activated sludge metagenome | isolation source: Anaerobic digester | place: USA | collected 2015-01-07 ... | reverse complement strand
CTGAAGTAATTGGCACCGGCATGGTCGATCACGCCGAGCTTGTTCAGATACATGTCCTGGTACCAGCCGTACATGAGGGAGAATCCATACGCTTCGGCCTGGACGAAATGACTCCCGCTTTTTTTCCCGTCGTAGAACATGTATTCGTACGCCACTTTCGGGTGCCAGTCCTAGTCCGGAAGCACGGGATTGAGGGACCCGCCGAAGGGGCCCGAGGTGTGGCTCGCGGAGCCTTTCTCCGGGCAGAAGAACGGATTCTCCACTGCTTCAAGGCGCAGCTGCACGCACAGCGCAGCAGCCACCGACGCGGTAATGCAGATGACAATGCTGCGTATGTTTTTTATTGCGCCTTTCATCTTAATGGGATCGCGTTACAATGACGCGAAATCCTCCTTGATCGAGCTGAAAATACCGTCGATGCTTTTCGTTCCATCAATGACGAGAAACCTGTTATCGGCAATGGAAAGGAAGATATCGCGTACCTTTTTCAAGAAGGCCTCTTTCTCGAACACCTCCTCGCGCTTGCCGCTCCTGCCGGAAACGCGCCGGATCGCCACTTCGGGCGGTATATCGATGAAGTAGACACGATCAGGCTCGGGAAAACGCATGGCCCTGTTCTCGGCAATGATACTCCCGGGATCGATGCCGGCGGCGCCCTGGTATGCAGCGTTGGAAAAATAATAGCGGTCCATGATGATGGTCCTGCCGCTTTCCATCGCCGGGGCAATGTTTTTCTCCGCGTCGTCTTTCCGGTCCATGAGGAAGAGACGCATCTGCTCTTCCGCCGGCGCCATCTCCTTTTTAGATAGCATCTCGCGTACCTTTCGGCCCCACACCCCGCCGGTCGGCTCGGCAAGCCGGACCGCGGAAATGCCGGAAGACCGGACATGTTCGTACAGAAGATCACACTGTGTCGATTTTCCGGAGCCGTCAATGCCCTCGAACACGATAAAGAGAGGCCGCCGGGTCACAGCGCCTCCCCGCCGCCGCGCGACGCCTTCCTGAGCCGGTCCATGATGGCGATCCCCAGTCCCTGTTCGGGCACCGGTTCGGCGATGATCACGCTGATCTTCATCCTGTCAAGCCTGTGGAGTGCGGAGAAAAGGTTGGCGGCTGCCTCCTGCAGGTCGCCGTTATCCGAAAGCACCTCGGTCCGTTCGGAAGGCGCGCCGGACTCCGGCCGCCTGTAGAGAAGAAAGCCGGCGTCTTCGCGGGAAAAATCTATTGAGCCGGCACGCTCCGCGAGCCGCACCGGAATTGACGGCGAATAGTGGGAAGGGAGCTGGCCCGGTGCCTCCGGGTTGTCACCGGAAGAAGAGGCCATTTCCACCGGCCCGATGATCGCCTCGATCTCCTCGATCGGTACGCCGCCCGGCCGCAGGATGACGTTCCTTCCCTCGTCAAGCTTGATAATGGTCGACTCCACCCCCACGCTGCAGGGGCCGCCGTCGATGATCATATCCACGCGTTCGCCCAGCTGCTCGAGCACGTGCGCGGCCTTGGTGGGACTGATATAACCGAACCGGTTCGCGCTCGGCGCCGCGATTGGCGTACCCGAGAGCCTGATGAGTTCAAGCGCTATCAGGTGGTCCGGCATTCGTATCGCGACGGTGTCCAGCCCGGCGGTCACGATATCCGGCACCCGCCCGCTCCGCGGCATGACCATGGTAAGGGGGCCCGGCCAGAACCTGCCCGCCAGCCTCCCCGCCCGCTTGTCCACGCGGGAAGCGAGCGCGCCCATCTGGGAGAGATCGGCAATATGCACGATAAGGGGATCAAACAGGGGACGGTTCTTCGCCTCGAAAATACGCGCAACCGCCAGAGGATTGAACGCATCCGCTCCAAGACCGTACACGGTCTCCGTGGGAAATGCAACGATCCCTCCGCTCTTGATGACGGCAGTGGCTTTGCGCATCACCCGCCGCGAGGGATGTGATATCTTCATCCGGGGATCTTTTCGTATATTGAGGAACGGTATTTCCACTGCCCTAAACCGCCGGTACGCACGTTGTGTTATCCTTCCCAGAAGATGGGACCGCTGATAAAATTTTTCAACTAAAATAACGGACCAGTGCCAAAATTATAATCCCCGCCCCACCGGTCGTCATACCGCGATCATCGGCACAGTCGCGGGACATGCCTTGCCGGCAGGTGTTTCATTATAATACTTGACAAAAAACGTGTTTTTTCAATACTTTTTATTTTTTTTGTGCGATTCGCCATCTCCATCAAACATAACTGGTAGGTATACGTGCGGACCCGTGTCGCCGTCAAAAAGTCGGAGCAATTTTCATCCGCGTACATGGAACTCTATCCCCTTATCTTCAGCTCCGTGCTCGCGCGGATCGGGAACAGGGATGACGCTGACGATATCTGCCAGGAAATCTTCATGATATTCTATGATAAATTCGAAACAATAGAGAACAACCGGACCTGGCTTTACGGCACCATGAAGAACGTGCTGCTCAACTATTACCGGAAAAAGAGCAAGACCGTGAACATTGACGACGATTTCGACGGCATCGGGCACGTCTTTACGAACGGCACCAGGGACACGAGGATACTTCTTTCTCAGGCCATGGAGGGCATCGAATGCTCGGAGGAGGACCGGATCCTCCTCGACATGGTTGCCACGTATAATTTCACATACAGCCATGTCGCGGAAGTACTCGGCCGGACGCGCCGCCAGGTCGAATACCGGTACGGGACGCTGGTAAAGCGCATACAGGACTATCTCGAACATAAGGGAATCAAGGACATCGCCGAGCTGCTATGAGCGCCATGACTGAACAATTCAGCCGCGTGCTGGAAAAATACTCGCTCTCCCGCCCCCTGTCGCCGGACGAGCAGCGGTATATACTGAAACGGAGAAAGGCCGGCCTCAGGAAGATACTCAGGCAGAAAGGCGGCTACAGCGCTCTGTTGCTGGCGATCCTCGGCGTCCAGCTCCTGTTTAAAAAATTCGGGCTCTCCATCTCGCTCCTCCAGGCCAAGATTCTTGCGGGGGTAACGGCGGTGGCAGTGTCAGCCGGATCGATAACCGGCGCGTACACGGCAGCGCGGTACGTGAAAATAAAGATTGACGAGGCTGCCCGGCGCGCGGAAATTCCGGCGGCGGTCGAGACGCGCCCTGCGCCCGTGGAAGTAAAAAGGCCCGCTCCGGCTCTCACGACAGAGAACGCGATTCGTAACCATTACAACAGGCTCGAGCAGGTCGACCTGGACGACGGCACCCGGCTCGTGGGAGCCGTCATTTACCAGGACAGCAGCACGGTCCGGATCCATACCATACACGGCATCATCAACCTCCCGGTAACCGGTATCCGGAGCATACGGATCAGGTAGCATACGCCTGCTCCTCTGCAATCCTCATCTCCGCACATTTCATTATTACCTCTCCGGACCGGGCGAAGCCTTGATCGAAGCGCTGACCGGTGGCATTCCGCTCCCTTAATCTAATTGACAAAACCTTCAGCATCGGGCGATACTATCAGTCGTGACGATTTCAGACATGCGGAATGCCCATTGAGAGCAGACAAAGAGCTTCAACAAAAACTCATCTCCCCGGAAGACCTGCTGGATATAATCAAGCCGGGAAACCGGATATTCCTCTCCAGCGGCCCGGCCATGCCCTCGCGTTCCGTGAGCGCGATCATCGGCTCCGAGAGCGTCAACGCCCAGGACCTGGAGCTCATCCAGCTCATCACGCTCGGCGACCTGCTGACCCGGGAGTGCTGCAGGGAGCACCATTTCCGGCTTAAGACCTTCAACATCGGCGAGAGCATCGTCCGCGAGCTGAGCGAAGGCCATGTCGATTTCATTCCCGCCAACCTCATAGAGATACCGCTCCTCCTGGGAAGCGGTGCGGTCGGCATCGACGTCGCAATCGTTACGGCGTCCCCCCCCGACACGAACGGCTACATGAGCCTGGGAGTCGCGGTCGATGTCTCCAACATCGCGGTGGAAAAGGCGCCGATCGTGATCGCGGAGATCAACCCCTCTATGCCGGTCACGTACGGGGAGACCCTGATCCATGTCAACCAGGTCCATCATGTCATTGAGAGCGATATACCCATACTCGAGCGCCAGTGGAAAATGTGGGACCAGCAGCAGGAAAAGATCGGCTGGCACATCGCCAACCTGATCGAGGACGGGTCGACTGTCGCGCTCCACGCGGGGAGGATGTTCGACGCAATCGCGTCACACCTCAAGACCAAGCGGGACCTTGGCGTCTATACCAACGTGATCTCGGACTGGGCCATCGATCTCGTTGAATCGGGGGCCGTCCCCTATAACCGGAGCCGGTACCGCGGCGGGCAGATCACCACAAGCTACTGCTACGGCACGCGCGAGATATACGACTACGTTGCCCGAAATCCCATCATCGAATTCTACCCGATACCGCGCCTGGCAAACCCGAACGTGATAAGCCGCATACCGAACCTGATCAGCATTATGAACGTGAAGAAAATTGACATCTCCGGCGAATCGGTCATCTTCCATTCCGGCGACAACCTCCTTACCGGGTACGAGAGCAAGTTCATTTTCGCCATGGCCGCGGCCATGGCGAAGCGCGGAAAGACTATCATCGCGCTCCGCTCCGTGGACCAGGACGGGAAGAGCAACATCGTCATATCCCACGATCAATGGATCGAGCGGGTGCGCGCCACGCTGGGTATCGCGCGCTACGTGGTCACCGAGTACGGCGTTGCCAACCTTTTCGGGAAATCAATACGCGAGCGGGTCCTCTCGCTGATCGACATCGCGCACCCGGACCACCGGGAGGAGCTTTTAGAGAAGGCAAAGCAGTGCGGCTACGTGTACAAGGACCAGATTTACGCGTTCAAGGATGCGGCGAACTACCCGATGGAGCTCGAGACCATGAAAACCTTCAAGGACGGGCTGGAGGTCAGGTTCAGGCCCATCAAGGCGTCTGACGAGGACATGATGAGGCGCCTCTTCTACCAGTTTTCCGACGAGTCGAAGTACCTGCGCTATTTCGCCCGGGTGTCGGTTATGCCGCACCGGGAAATGCAGAAATACGTGAACATCGATTACCGCACCACGCTCTCTATCGTCGGCGTGATAACCAGGAACCGCTCGGAGGATATCATCGCTGAAGCGCGCTATTCCTATTATCCGAAGGAGAAGATATACGAACTGGCCTTCATAGTTGACGAGGAATACCAGGGAAAAGGCATCTCAACCTTCATGGCTGAATACCTGGTAAAGATCGCGCGTGAGCGGGGGCTCACCGCTCTCTGCGCCAATGTCCTGCCGGAAAACAAGAAAATGCTCCAGGTATTCAACAAGGTGAGCGCCGAGCATGTCTCGAAATTCTCAGACGGCGTCGTCACCGTTAAATTCAACCTGAAATGAACTCTCAGGAATTCAATCAAACCCCCTTCAAGGAATGAACTGATATGAAAAATGCGATCCTGATTCCCCTCTGCCTTATCTTTATCGTGCCGGTCCTCATGGCCCCGGGACTGTCCGCCGGCCGCAGTGACGCCGTCCCGGTCGAAGAATCAGACCGGGTGCTGAAAGCGGCGTTTGAAAAAGGGATCGGAATCTATAACAAATACCGCGGCATCGAGTCACTGAGAAAAGAGCTTATCAGGGAATTTGACCCGGAAACTGGCGCGCTTCGCAGCACGTCGGAGGTGACGACCAGGCGGAAAGAATATTATTACACAATGCCCGAGATAGAGGTGCTGGCATACACAAAGGACGGGAAGGATATGGACCCGGCGAAGTACCGGGTATGGAAAGCCATGCCCCTGTTCCCGATCTTCGACGCACGCGGGCGCGAGCGCTATACGATACGGGTTACCGGCAGGAAAAAGGTCGCCGGGAAGGAATGCTACTGCCTGCAGGTCGAGCCGAAACAGCAAACATCGCGCCACTTCAGGGGGACCGTTTACCTGGCAGTGAAAACGCTCGAGTCCGTTTCCCTGGAGGGGACCATGGCGAAGCTCGATTTCCCGATGAAGGAGTTTTCGATCGAGTTGAACATGACGCAGGTCGACAAGGTACCCGTTGCAAAAACCGGCACCGCGCGCATCCGCGTAAAGGTGCCGATTTTTTTTCCCGATACGATCATCGAATCGTCGATTACCGTGCTGGAAAGCAGGCTGATACAATAGGCCCGGGTGGGGCCCCCTCAGTCGGCCGCCGCGTAGGTGCTGACGATCTTTTCCCTGAGAGCCGACAGGCAGGAGTCTCTCTGGTCTGCTATCTTCGAATTCATCAGGATGTCCCGGCGCTCGCGCTCCATCCAGGCAAAGAGGCGGGGGCCCGCATCGGCAGCCGTTGTCGCGGCGTAACATGTCTTGACCAGGTTGCGCATCTCTTCCAGCCCGAATATATGCCGGTAACCCTTTAATATTACTATGAAATACGTGCCGTCCTTCCCCTCCTCGACGTCAGCCAGGACCGTCTGCGTCTGGGGCATCGGCCTGTCCTTGCCCTCAATAAAATCCCTGAGCACCCGCTCGTTGTGGGCCAGGATCGCGGCGTCTTGCAGGAGCTTTTTCAGGCTGTTGTCCTCGAGTGTCAGCGCCAGGGCGGGAATCTGGTTAAGCATCTTATCGCGAAGGGTGTTTGCTTTTATTTGAGGCGGCGCGCTGACGCGGGCAGCGGGCTTCGCTTTTACCGGCGGCTTTTTCAGGGGCGCCCGGCCGACAGCCGGTTTCCGCACTTTGACAGGTTTTTTCGCCGCCGGTTTTTTAGCCGCGGGCTTTTTTGCCTTCGCTTTATTGGATTTACCCGATGACTTCGGCCTGGCAGGTTTTTTCGCCATATCCCCCTCCTCGATTCGTCTATGTTATGCTGTTAATGAACAATGACAAACCGAGGAGGAAAAATCAAGCGTTTTGGATGCCGGAATGAAAAATAGTAACAATTAATCGCGGCAGGCCTTCCCTGGTACCTGTTACGGGACAAGCTCTCAGGAAAGCCGCTTTTCCAGCGCTGCCAGCTCATCGGCAAGCTCTTTCGGGAGCCGCGATCCGAATTTCGCGTAATGCTCCTTGATCAGGCCGATCTCATTCATCCAGCCCTCCCGGTCAACCGCGAGGAGCTCGTTCATGTCAGCATCGCTCACATCGGAAAGTCCGGTCCGGTCTATCGCGACGGGGGCAGGCATGTACCCGATAGGCGTTTCCACGGCGCCGCCCGTGTCATCGCAGCGCTCGAAAACCCACTTGAGCACGCGGCTGTTTTCGCCGTACCCGGGCCAGAGCCACTTGCCGCCTGCGGTCTTGCGGAACCAGTTGACATAAAATATTTTGGGCAGCTTGTCCGCTGTCGTGCGCGCACCGATCTCTATCCAGTGCCTGAAATAGTCGCCCATGTGGTACCCGCAGAACGGGAGCATGGCGAACGGGTCGCGCCGCACGCTCCCGGCCGCGAGGTCCATGGCGGCCGCGGTTACCTCGGAGCCGACGATTGAGCCCAGGAATACGCCGTGGTTCCAGTTAAACGACTGGTGCACGAGTGGCACCGTTGTCGGACGGCGCCCGCCGAACAGGAACGCACTGATGGGTACACCGTTCGGGTCTTCCCACGAGGGATCGATGCCCGGGCACTGCCGCGCCGGCGCGGTGAAGCGCGCGTTCGGGTGGGCGGCCGGAGCGGTGGCTTCCCCCTCTTCCCATTCCCTGCCGGTCCAGTCGATGAGTTTACCCGGGGCCTTGTACCCGATTCCCTCCCACCAGACGTTGCCGTCACCGGTGAGCGCGACGTTGGTGTATATGGTGTTCCGGTCGATCGACTTCATGGCGTTGGGGTTCGACTGCATCGAGGTGCCCGGCGCCACGCCGAAGAACCCGGCCTCCGGGTTTATGGCGTACAGGCGGCCATCCTTCCCGAACTTCATCCAGGCGATGTCGTCGCCCACGCATTCCACCTTCCAGCCGGGGATGGTGGGAATAAGCATTGCCAGGTTCGTTTTCCCGCATGCCGACGGAAATGCGCCGGCGATATATTTCTTCTTCCCCTCGGGGCTCGTGATGCCGAGGATCAGCATGTGCTCCGCAAGCCAGCCCTCCTCGCGGGCGATCACGGAAGCGATGCGGAGCGCAAGGCACTTTTTACCGAGGAGCGCATTGCCGCCGTACCCCGATCCGTATGACCAGATCGTGTGCTCCTCCGGGAAATGCGATATGTATTTCTTATCGAGCGGCGCGCAGGGCCACGTGCCGTTGTCGCTCTCGCCCTTCTGCAGGGGCTTGCCCACCGAATGGAGGCAGGGAACGAAATCCCCGTTCTCGCCGAGCGCTTCCATCACTGCCGTGCCCACGCGCGTCATGATGCGCATGTTGACGACTACATAGGGCGAGTCGGTGATCTCCACCCCGATTTTCGAGATGGGCGACCCCACCGGCCCCATGCTGAACGGGATAACATACATGGTGCGTCCCTTCATGCAACCCCGGTATAATTCCTTCATGATGCCCTTGAGCTCGTTCGGATCGATCCAGTTGTTGGTGGGGCCCGCAGCATCCCGTGTGCGGGAGGCTATGTAGGTCCTGTTTTCTACGCGTGCCACGTCCGAGGGGTCGGAGCGAAAAAGGTAGCACCCGGGGAGTTTATTCCGGTCGAGAGGCGTGGCCAGGCCTTCCTTGACCATCAGCGCGATCAAGCTGTCGTATTCATCCTGTGATCCGTCACACCAGTGGATGCTGTCGGGGGTCATGAGCGCCGATGCTTCGTCTACCCAGAGGGAGAGCTTTTTGTTTGTTGTCATTACTGTTCTCCTGTATCGGTGGCCATAGATGGCTGTTGTTTATATCTCAACACAATACCGCCGTCGCCCCAGCCCATCCTTTAAGAAAAGGAGTGATCGTCAAGCAAAAAGACGGGATTCCGGTGATAATAATGGAGGGAAAAAATGAAAAGAACTGAGAATTGAGGGGGCTTTGGGTAAAGCCCCCTCCGAGAGATCTATCCGGTTACACCGGTCTGCGCGGGATTAGACAACACCTGCGGCAAGCATCGATTTGGCGACTTTAATGAAGCCCGCGATGTTAGCGCCCATGACATAGTCTCCCTTCTTGCCGTACGCCTCTGACGCGTTCAGGCAGGACTTGTGTATGCTCTTCATGATACCCTGGAGGCGGGAATCCACTTCCTCGCGGCTCCAGGCGAGACGCATGCTGTTCTGGGACATCTCGAGGCCGGAGGTAGCCACGCCGCCGGCGTTCGCGGCCTTGCCCGGTCCGTAGAGCACGCCGTGCTCCTGGTATATCTTGATCGCTTCGGGAGTGGACGGCATGTTCGCGCCCTCGCTTATGCAGAAGCAGCCATTTTTCACGAGCGCCTGCGCGTTCTTCGCGTTGATCTCGTTCTCGTGCGCCGACGGAAAGGCGGCATCGATCTTGAGACCCTGATCGCCGATCACATCCCACACGCTCAGGCCTTCGAAAAATTTCGCGCCGTACTTGTCGGCATATTCCTTGATCCGTCCCCGTTTTACGTTCTTCAGCTCCATGATGAAATTCAGCTTGTCCTTGTCGATCCCCTTCTCGTCCACGATAGTACCGTTCGAGTCGCTCAGGGTGATGACTTTTCCGCCAAGGGCGTTCACTTTCTCAACAGTATACTGGGCCACGTTTCCCGATCCGCTGACCGCAACCACCTTGCCGTTGAAATCCTTACCCTGCGTGGAGAGCATCTCGGCCGCAAAATAGGTCGCGCCGTATCCGGTCGCCTCGGGACGGATGAGGCTTCCGCCGTATTCAAGGCTCTTGCCGGTCAACACACCGGTATGCTCGTTCACAATCTTTTTGTAGTACCCGTACAGGAACCCGATCTCGCGCCCGCCGACGCCGATATCGCCGGCCGGAACGTCCGTGTCGTCCCCGATATGACGATATAACTCGCGCATAAATGACTGGGTGAACTTCATGACTTCCATGTCCGATTTGCCCTTGGGGTCGAAATCCGATCCGCCCTTTGCGCCGCCCATGGGGAGCGTGGTCAGCGAGTTCTTGAATATCTGCTCGAAACCGAGAAACTTGATGATCCCCAGGTTGACCGAGGGGTGGAACCGCAGACCGCCCTTGTAGGGTCCGATCGCGTTGCTGAACTGCACGCGGAATCCCCGGTTCACCTGCACTTCTCCCTTGTCATCGAGCCACGGAACGCGGAACATGATGACCCTGTCGGGCTCGACGATCCGCTCGTATATCTTGGCTTTTACAAATTCCGGATGCTTTTTCACCGTCGGCTCCAGCGTGCTCAGCACTTCTTCAACCGCCTGGTGGAACTCTTTCTGTTCGGGATCCTGTCTTTTTACCTTGTCGATAATTTCATTGATAACCGTTGACATATGCCTCTCCTCTATTGATTAGATTAATTTTCAACTATTTAGGATACATATAGTTTATTGGTCTAATTTTAGTTCCACTAAAATCGGGAGGCCCTTGTTGTCAATTTATATAGCTATACTAATGACTCGTGTAATGTTACAGTTTTGTAAAATTTCCTTTCACGATGGAAGAGGGATGTAGCGGTCGACTATTCTTTGCGTGCTTCTTTTAAACCTGTTTTAACTGTTTTTTTGTTGAATTCGCGGAAAATGGTCCCTTTTTGACTTAAAAGAAGACCGTTTCCATGGGTGTGATTCATGTGTCAGGGTCATGCCTTGTTGTCAAAGCATATCAGACTCTGTGTCCTGATATCCGCTGCAAGCCGTATCGATCTGCCCACATCGAACACGCTGATGACAGTATGATACCGGGCCTCATCAGGAATCAATTCTCCCACGATATCAGTGTATCCGGCCGCAATAGAGAGATTGAAAACTACGTTCTCTTTTTCCGGAAATATGGCAATGTAATAGGTGTCGCTCTCCACAAGGTCCTGGAAGAAATGGGTCCCGTATGAAACCTCCGGTATCAGGTCATCCCGCATGTAGGCTATCTCGACAATGATCGACATGTTGTTGATCTCTGAATACTTAACCGGCACGCCCAGGGACGGCGTGGTCGTGCCCCACCGGCCCGGGCCAATCAGCATGACCGGGGCATCGCCCCTGTTCTGGATCTGCCGGTTGATCCTGCCGATGCACCGTGCGATGCCGTATTTGTCCGTGAGGCCCAGTGAGCTGTACCCGGCCGGATGCACATACACGATCCACCTGACATCGGTCAGGATGCTCCCACCCAGGAAATGCCCCGTGGACCTGAAAAAGATGCGGGACTCGTCCAGGTTCTCCGGGACCGAGATGGTGTCTTTCCGCCACCGGATCTGCTGGGGCCGGCACTGGAGCAGGTTGATCCGGTAATTTCCCTCGACGGTGAAATTGACCGTGTATTCGATATCGACGGGGTTCTCGTAGATCTCCTCAAGAATGGCCAGGACCATCTGCATGTCCTTCACGAAGGGCGTGTTGTTGATGAATCCGTCGAAATTGATGAGCCACGCTTCCCGCTCTTCCATGCCGCGCTCGCGCATCCGCTCCTCGGTCTCCATATCGCGGATCGCCACAGAGGACTTGATGATCTCTCTGTTGTTTTTGAAATAGACAGTCGCGTCAACCGATTCCAGCCTGTTGCATGCTATGTTGAGTACGTCGATATTCTTCTGGGAAAACTTCCTGGCATCGTCCATGCCTGAATACGGTTTCAGGAGCGGATTATCAAGTGCGATGATGCGCGCGTAGTCGCCCTCGATCCTGTTAACCGCACGCGTCCCCAGGCCGATAACATGCCGTAGCATGCCCGCCCGCGGGTTCATGGAGCTGTTCCAGAGGTAATGGTTGTAGGAAAGCCCGACGCCGGCCATGTCCGGGAAAAAATAGTTTTCATGGTACGAGCCTGACACCCGCATGACCAGGAGTCCCATCTGCTCGTCAAGCTTTTCCAGGTGCTTGTTGATCCGGTAAGACAGAGCGTCGTCGCCCATGACGCTGGCGAAGATCTGCTTTACCGCCTGCTCGAACTCGGCGTACCTGCTGTCCGGCGATCCCTGGTTGACCAGGAAGATGCTCTCGTATTTGCCCGCAAACGCGTTTCCATACGCGTCCTCAAGGAGACTGCTGGAGCGGACGATGATCGGTGACTGGCCGAAATACTCGATGATCTGGTGGAATTTTTCCTTGATCTCGTCCGGGAACCTGCCGCTCGGTATGACCTCGCGCAGTTTTGCCGCGGCCGAAAAATAACCATCATCGGTCTTGTGCTCCATGAACAAATTCCACCAGCCGTTGTGGACGACGTAGGTATAGAACACGTCCGACCCGACATAAAAGGAATCGTGGGCTTCCTGGATCCGCTCCCATTTCATCCTGTTCTTGAACAGCAGTATCTTGCGCGCGAGAAGCATGCCGACCGATTTGCCGCCTATGAAGCCGGTTCCGATCAGGTGGTCTTTAATTTCAAGGAAATCCTCGAGCACCAGGTACTCCTGGGCCAGCTTTAAAATTTTCTCGTCACGGCCCATGATCATCCGGCAGAGCTGCAGCACCATCGCCTCGCGCTCTTCCCTGCTTCCCGGCGACAGGGCAAGGTCCTCGGCCTTCAGAAAGGTCCGGTCCCAGTAATCAAGGATCCGGATGGTGCTCTCAAGCCCCCGCTTCTGAATATGCTTTATCAGCATGGTCGACTCGATGCTGTTGATGATGGGCGTGAAGGTCGCACCCTTTTTCAGGTGGGGGAAAAACATGGTGGGCGTGTACCGGTTCAGCACCTTGAGGGGGTGGATGTACACGCTGGACTCGGTATTATACACATCAATGAGCAGCTGGGTCGTTTCCCTGATGCGGGCAACAGTCTTGAACGAATGGTTGTTCCTGATAATGGCGAAATACGCTATCGTGTCGAGCTCGAACAGGTAGGGGCAGGTGACGCTGAAAAAGTTACCGAGCATCAGGTCCGTGGCCCAGGCGGACTGGAGATCGGACAGACAGTCGAACACGTAGAACACGTCTCTCCCCTCGCCGGTAATGATGCTGTGGAGCGTGGTGGTGAACGGCTCGAATCCCCGCTGTGGATCGAGCTCGTACCGGATACTGTACTGGTGGGGGGCGAGAAGGGCCTCGTGGGTGGCAAAGCAGATATACACAAGGCGTCGCCCCTCTTTCATGGCGCTGTTGGCGAAGGGCAGGACAAACTGCTCGTAATCATACAGCGAGTCCACCTGCCACACGACATTGTCGCCCATGCGCAGGCTGTCGCACACCTCGTCGAGGCTTTCAAGACCGGTCGTAACTTTCAGCAACGTCTTCATTAAAAAAATTCGATCCTCCTCTCTTTATTCAGCCCTCAAGCAAGCCCCGCTCCGGGAACCGGATTGCATCAGGTACTGTCTTACCGGCGGGTGAAAACTTATTGTTGACTCCCCGCCATTTCACCTGTATAATTGCATCTATTCGCATACGCTCTAATGATCCGCCGGAGTTTGTCTTAATGAACATTATCAAAGCCAGATACGCCTCCCTTGAATCAGTCACTACCGTCGCCATCTGCGCCGACCTTGCCTGCCGGGAGGGATGGAAACGTAATTTCGTCCCCCTGATGGACCATGTCTGGCGCCTGCACCGGCCCGGCGCGTTTCTCGTGGCCGGCGATCTCTCTCTCAACAGCGCCCCGGATGAATACGAGGAGATCATTTCGCTCATGGAACCGTATCAGTCCCGGCTCGCGGCCATACCGGGCGACCATGACAGGCCCCTTGCCGGCTTCATAAAATATTTCGGCGCCACCCGCAAGGTGGTCGATATCGGCCGCTGGCGCTTCATCTGCGTCAACACCTCGAACAGGATGTTTCTCCGTTCCGAGGAAGATTTCATAGAGCGTAATATCCGGAAAAACTCGGTGATCCTCTCCCACCTTCCTCCCGAGGCTGATGGATGGACCTTTCACTCTCTCTGGCCCCGATCGTCCGACCGGTTCCTCGCGGTGTTCGACCGGCACCGGAATAAAATAGCCGCCGCATTCTTCGGGCACATACACGGCCATTCGGAACGTGAGCGCCACGGCATTCCCCTCATCGCAACCGGCGGCGTCGCCGAATCCCTGATCGTTGAAGGCAACCGCTATTCCGGCAACGGCCGACTCCAGATGATGATCTTCGACGTATCAAGCGGCGCCATTTCCCTGTGCGAGTTGGAAAATCCCGCCTGAGTCCGGTCCGGCCCCGGTCTCACAGCAGAAGGTACAGGAACCGGCATGCGACATCACCCGTTTTCTGAAGGCGCGATATGAACGCGTCAGAGACCAGCAGCGTGTCGCCTTCCGCGGCGGTAACCGTATCGCCGCCGATGATCACTTTCATGGATCCCTGGATCACGGCAATGAATTCCTTTCCCTTGTGCAGCATGAGGGGGCCCTCTACCGAGGTATCATCCTGCAGGGTCACGTAAAACGGCTTTATACCGTAGTGATCGGTATCGACGATCTGGACCATGTCAACGTGTCGATGAGGCACCGAGCGGTGGCCGCCTTTCTTCGACAGCAGATACCCCGAGCTGTTCATTCCGCCGCCGGCCCCCCCGATAAAATAATCGACCGGTTTCGAGAATACGGTGGAGAGCTGCAGAAGCGTCTGCAGCGATGGCGTGATGATGTCGTTCTCTATCTGGGATATGGCCCCCGGTGTCATGGCAAGGGCCGCCGCCAGGTCCGCCTGGGTCATCCGCGCCTCCTTCCTGAGGTTCTTGACCTTGTCCCCTATTTCGAAGCTCCCTGCGGTCTTTCGGTCTTCGAACAGGATGTTGCCGTCGATTATCTTGAAGCTGGTCGGCCGGGACCCGTACAGGGGCGTACGGTCCTGCAGCTTGTGAACCTTCAGCTCGTAGTAATCGGTCTCTGTCGTATTGATCGAAAACACGATCTGCGTGGTCTGCATGATGCCGGAAATAAATTCCTTGGAATGGGACTCTCGCCGAACGATCCAGTAGGCGAGCGCTTTTAGATCGTAGAGCTTCGGGCAGGTAAACGTGAAAAAATCGAGCACCGCCTTTTCGTCCTTCCATAACTCGTTCATACCGGTGAGGCCGTCAAAAATGTAGAAAGAGCCCTCTTTATTGCTCCGCTCTATTTCATTGAGCTTGCTCACGAAGGAGGTGATATTTTTCGGATTTTCGATGCAGGTAACCCGTTTTTTATCATACTTGTCGCTCTGGTAAAAATCGAGAAAGACGCTGTCGCTATTGCCCTTGCCATGGGTAAATGCATCAATCAGGATCGTATTTTCCCTGCTGAAGAGATAATCATACCGCTGCATGATCGTGTGGGGCGAGAAATTGAAACTGATAAAAATTATTTTTTCGCTGAAATCCGCCGCGCCGTAAAAAAAGCTCCTTATGAAATACTCCACCGGCACCCCGTCTGCCGATTCCCAGACGACATTGTCGCCGAGGCTCAAACCCCCCGTCAGTTTGTCCAGATATCCAAGTCCCGTGCTTATCATTGCCCGCACCCTTATTTGTTTTTATAACGCCAACAACAATACTCAAGCATTATCCGCGAGCCATGAGCGGGTCAAATTTTTTTACCGCTTGGATCCGCTACCCGCGCATTTTCGCCAGGCCTCTTCTCCGGCACAATAAGCACTACTTCAAAAGAGAGGCTCCCCTGTAATATATCCTATAATTTATTTAGGATCGCTAAATTAATTAATAGAATTGATAAATTTAACATTCACGTAATAATCTTTTAATTATATTATTGCATAGTAGGTATTCGATTTTACCCTTGTCAAATAAACCGGCTCACGGGAAAATCGCAATTGAGGAGTCAGCAAATTTATATGCACCGGTCAGGAATTCATCCAGGACTTTACAGCAGCGCCTACGAGCACGATTCATGCGGCATTGGATTCGTCGCGCACATCAAGGGAGTTCCTTCCCACGATATAGTCGGGCGCGGACTTGAAGTCCTTGAGCGCATGGAGCACCGCGGCGCGGAAAGCGCGGATAACAAGACCGGTGACGGTGCCGGCATCCTGATCCAGATCCCGGACGCACTGTACCGGCCCGGGATGCCGTCCCTTCCCGGCCCCGGCTCCTACGGTACCGGCATCGTGTTCCTGCCCCGTGATCCTGCCGAAGCGGACTTCTGCATCGCCGGACTAGAGGGTGTCATCGACGAAGAAGGAATGCGGACCGTCGGCTGGCGCACCGTTGAGGTGGACAGCTCTGTCCTGGGCACCATTTCCCGCTCCTCGGAGCCGACCATGAGGCAGATCTTCATCGCCGGGAGGGAGTGCCTGGAACCGGACGTATTGGAGCGAAAGCTCTACATCATTCGGAAAGTGATCGAAAACAAGATACGCAACTCACAGCTGGCGCAGAAGCACCTGTTCTATATCGCGTCCCTTTCGGGCAGAACGATCGTATACAAGGGTATGCTCATGCCCAACCAGGTGCGGCACTATTACCATGACCTGTGCGACCCGCACATGGAGAGCGCGGTCGCCCTGGTACACTCACGCTTCAGCACCAACACTTTCCCCTCATGGGACCTGGCGCAGCCGTTCCGGCTCCTTGCCCATAACGGCGAAATCAACACCGTGAAGGGAAACCGCTTCTGGATGTCTGCCCGAGAGTCGACCTTCGAATCGCCCCAGTTCGGCAGCGACATCCGGAAGATACTTCCGGTTATAGAGCCGGGTAAAAGCGATTCCGCGTCGTTCGACAATGCGCTGGAGATGCTCTATTTTACCGGCCGTTCCCTGCCCCACGCTCTCATGATGCTGATACCGGAATCATGGAATGAAAAAAATCCGATACCGGAAGAGCTGAAATCATTTTACGAGTACCACTCGACTTTTATGGAGCCCTGGGACGGTCCCGCTTCCATGGTCTTCTGCGACGGCAGGTACGTCGGCGGGACCCTGGACCGGAACGGCCTGCGGCCTTCCCGCTACGTCGTCACCCATGACGATCTCATCGTCATGGGATCGGAAGTGGGGGTCCAGAATTTCCCGACAGAGGCCATTGCATACAAGGGCCGACTGACGCCCGGGAAGCTCCTGCTGGTCGACCTGAAAGAGGGGCGCATCATCCCGGACGAAGAGATCAAGCACCGGATATACACGCGTAAACCGTACCAGCTCTGGGTGCAGCTGAACAGAAAGAAGCTGGAAGATATCGACGCGCGGGGTGAAACCCCGGTTGCCATGGATGCCCGGCTTCTCCATGAGACGCACCTTGTTCACGGCTACACCAGGGAAGACATTGAGGACATCATCACGCCCATGACTGAAACCGCGCAGGAGCCGACCGGCTCCATGGGAACCGACACGCCCCTTGCCGTTTTCTCGGACCGGCCGCAGAGGCTGTTTGACTACTTCAAGCAATGCTTCGCGCAGGTGACCAACCCTCCCATCGACCCGATCCGGGAAGAGCTGGTCATGACACTGACAAGCTACATGGGCGAGCAAAAAAACCTTCTGGCTGAAACGCCCGAGCACTGCCGCATGCTCAAGATCAAGCATCCCATTATCACGAACAGTGATATTGAAAAGATACGGGCCAACGACATACCCGGGTTCGGAACAATCACCCTTCCCATGACCTTCCCGGTAAAAACGGCGCCGGGAAGCATGAAACAGGCTATCGACAGGCTCTGCGTCAGCGTCGAGGAGATGATCGACAGGGGATACCGGTACATCATCCTGTCGGATCGCGCCGTTGACCGCGACAACGCGCCAATCCCCTCGCTCCTTGCCTGCGCCGGCGTGCACCATCACCTGATCCGCACCAAGAAGCGTACACGTATAGGCCTGATCATCGAAACGGCCGAGGCGCGCGAGGTGATGCACTTCGCGCTCCTGTTCGGGTACGGCGCGGGCGCCGTCAATCCCTACGGGGCATTCGCCACCATCCATGACCTGGTTGCAAAAGGCAGGCTCGCCAACCTGATGTACCTGAAAGCGGAGGATAACTATGTCAGGGCGGCCAACAAGGGACTGTTGAAAGTGCTCTCCAAGATGGGGACCTCGACCCTTCGGAGCTACCGTGGCGCCCAGATATTCGAGGCGATCGGGCTGGGAAAGGAGCTCATCGATAATTATTTTACCGGTACGGAGTCCCGTATCGGCGGTATCGGCACGGCCGAAGTCGAGCGTGAGGTCCTGCTCAATCACGACCGCGCCTTCCGCGAGCGGCCCGCGCTGCTCGAGTCAAAGGGCACCTACCAGTACCGCAAGGGCGGTGAAAAACACGCCTGGAACCCTGAATCGATCTCACTGCTTCAACGGGCAACCCGTTTAGGGGACTACTCGTTATTCAAGAAGTTCACGAAACTTGTGGACGAGAATAACCGCGCGCCCCATTTCATCAGGGGCCTGTTCGACTTCAGGCCCCAGACACCGATACCCCTGGAAGAAGTGGAGCCTGCGAAAAACATTCTGAAGCGGCTCACGACCGGGGCCATGTCGTTCGGCTCGATTTCCAGAGAGGCGCACGAGACCATCGCGGTCGCCATGAACAGCATCAGGGGGCGGAGCAACTCCGGCGAGGGTGGCGAGGACTCCGATCGCTTTGCGGAGCGCCCCGACGGCACCTGGGCCCGCAGCGCCATCAAGCAGGTGGCCTCGGGCCGGTTCGGCGTCACGAGCAACTACCTGGCCAATGCGGACGAGCTGCAGATCAAGATCGCGCAGGGCGCGAAACCGGGAGAGGGGGGCCAGCTCCCCGGTTTCAAGGTCGACCAGTTCATCGCCAGGACACGCCACAGCACGCCGGGCGTGACCCTGATATCACCGCCGCCTCACCATGACATCTATTCCATCGAGGACCTGGCACAGCTCATATACGACCTGAAAAACGCGAACCCGAAGGCCCGCATCAGCGTTAAGCTCGTTTCCGAGACGGGCGTCGGAACGGTCGCGGCAGGCGTGGCCAAGGCCCACGCGGACAACATACTGATCAGCGGGTTCGAGGGGGGCACGGGCGCGAGCCCGATCAGCTCGATCAAGCACGCCGGTCTCCCCTGGGAGATCGGGCTTGCCGAGACGCACCAGACCCTGCTCATGAACGACCTGCGGGGCAGGGTGCGCCTTCAGACCGACGGCCAGCTCAAGACCGGCCGCGACATCGTGATCGCGGCGCTGCTCGGCGCCGAGGAATTCGGCTTCGGCACCGGCACCCTCATCGTGCTCGGGTGCGTGATGATGCGCAAGTGCCACCAGAACACCTGCCCCGTTGGCGTGGCGACTCAGGACCCGGAGCTCCGCAAGCGCTTCGCCGGCACGCCGGGGCACCTGGTCAACTATTTCACCTTCCTCGTGGACGAGGTACGCGAGATCATGGCCTCGCTCGGTATCAGGAAATTCGACGACCTGGTGGGACGGCGCGACCTCCTCGCGGTGCGAAGCATCGACCACTGGAAAGCAAAGACCGTGGACCCGTCACTCCTGCTGTACGTGCCGGAGGAGGCGAAAACATTTGCCGGCCACTGCGTGCAGTCGCAGGTGTACAAGATAGAAGACGTGCTGGACCGGACACTCATCGAGCGGTCCGAGGCCGCCCTGACGCAGTACGGCCGGATGCCGGTGGTCATTGACATGCCCATCAATAATACCAACCGCTCGACCGGGACAATGCTCTCCTACGAGGTATCGACCCGCTTCGGCGAGGCCGGGCTCCCGGACGATATGATCCAGTGCAACTTCCGCGGCAGCGCGGGACAGAGCTTCGGCGCCTTTCTCACGAAGGGTATTACCTTCCGCCTGGAAGGCGATGCCAATGATTACTTCGCCAAGGGGCTCTCGGGAGGGAAGGTGATCGCCGTACCGCCTGCCGGCAGCACGTTTATCCCGGAAGAAAACATCATTATCGGCAACACGGTGCTGTACGGGGCCACGTCGGGCGAGGCATACATCCGCGGGATCGCGGGCGAGCGCTTTGCGGTCCGCAACAGCGGGGCGCATGCGGTGGTCGAGGGCACCGGAGACCACTGCGCCGAGTACATGACCGGAGGCCGCATCATCGTACTGGGAAAAGTCGGCAGGAACTTCGCCGCCGGAATGAGCGGCGGCATCGCATACGTGCTCGACCGGGACGGGACGCTGGAATATTTCTGCAACAGGGGCATGGTGAACCTCTCGCCGGTCCGCGAGTACGAAGACCAGGACACGATCATTGAGCTGTTAAAGAAACACGTGATATACACCGGCAGCACCGTGGCAAAGCAGGTCCTGGCGAACTGGCACGATTTCGTCCAGCACTTCGTCAAGGTGCTGCCATTCGAATACAAGCGCGCCATGGACGAGATGAAGCTTGCCATGATCGACGAAAAACTCGCCCGCATACGGGAAGAAGAGCAGCTGGGGGTGACTTACTGATGGGAGATCCGAAAGGTTTTTTAAAGATAAAACGGCAGGAGGCCGGCTACCGCCCCGTGGAGGAGCGGGTCAACGATTATCTCGAGGTGGAGAGGAATCTGCCGGACGACGCGCGGCGCCAGCAGGCATCGCGCTGCATGGACTGCGGCGTCCCCTTCTGCCACTGGGCCTGCCCGGTGTCCAACATCATGCCCGAGTGGCAGGACCTGATCTACCGCGGCGACTGGAAAGCGGCATACGACAATCTTCAGGAGACGAACAACTTCCCCGAGTTCACGGGCCGCGTCTGCCCCGCCCTGTGCGAAGCATCCTGCGTGCTCGCGATCAACGACGATGCGGTCACCATCAGGCAGAACGAGCTGGCGGTGATCGAGAAAGCCTTCGCCCTGGGATACGTGAAGCCGAGTCCCCCCGCGACAAGGACCGGTAAAAAAGTCGCGGTCATCGGCGGCGGCCCTGCGGGCCTCGCATGCGCCGACTTGCTCAACAGGAAAGGCCATACGGTAACCCTGTTCGAGTCCGCCGACGGCGTGGGCGGCTACCTCCGCTACGGCATACCCGATTTCAAGCTGAACAAGTCGATCATCGACCGGAGGATTAACATTCTCATCGAAGAGGGCCTCATTATTAAAACCGGGATTGCCGTGGGCATGGACATTCCCGTCGCGGAGATCCGCGATGAATTCGACGCGGTCTGCATCGCAATCGGCGCGCGCGAGCCGCGCAATCTGGTCATACCGGGATGCGAGCTGGGCGGCATACACTTCGCCCTGGAATACCTCTCGCAGCAGAACAGGATCGTGAAGGGGGACCGGATTCCGCCCGAAGAGCTGATCATGGCCTATGACAAGAACGTGGTCGTGATTGGCGGCGGTGATACCGGTTCCGACTGCGTGGGCACTGCGAACCGGCAGGGCGCCCGCAGCATCACGCAGATGGAGCTCCTGCCCCAGCCGCCCGACCACCGCACCGATAAGGAGCCGTGGCCCCTCTGGCCCAAGCTCCTCAAGACATCCTCTTCGCACGAGGAGGGCTGTACGCGACTCTGGAACGTGTCCACGAAAAAGTTCATTGGCAGTAACGGCACCGTCAGCACGCTATCGGCGGTGAGCGTCGTTTGGAGCGCCGGCCCGGACGGACGGCAGACGATGAAGGAAGTACCCGGTTCCGCGTTCGAGCTTGACGCGGACCTCGTGCTCATCGCGATGGGCTTCGTACACCCGGTCCACCCGGGGCTGGTTCAAGACCTGGGACCGGAGCTCGACGAGAGGGGAAACATTAAAATCGACGGGAACTTCATGACCAGCGTCGAGGGCGTGTTTTCAGCAGGCGACTCTTCGCGCGGAGCCTCCCTCGTTGTGTACGCTATCCAGGACGGCAGGGACGCGGCCGCGGCGATACATAAGTACCTGTCGCGATGAAATAGCAAGACCCTGTCCGATAATTATTCGTATTGGATAAATCAATTTGATATCCCGCAGTGATTCGCCTGCCTCGACAGTAATTGTTGAGCTCATTTGATTGCTTCTGGAAAGACCAGCCTGACCACAAAAACAGCTTTTAACTAAAAATAAACCCAACCGGGCTAAAAAATACATTGACATATTCAAGTTATTCTTTTATATATTATTTCATAATTAACATCACTACGATAATGATGATGAACCAGATTGTTCAATGGTTAGCGGCCTGTGTTATTTCGCAGGTCAATCAAACTTGCATTCACTCCAAACAATCATATATACCGGTATTAAAATGGCGGATGTCTGTACTCTCTCATCCGTAATGCTGCCATGAAAGTATTTTAGCTTTCTGTCCAGATGGAACTTCACGTTCCGACAGGAAGCGAAGCACAATACTGGGGAGGGGTATGATGAAAGACACAATGACATATGTGGCGATAGTTACCGCATGCATTTTTGTTTTTCTCGGCACGAACGCATCATCCGCAGAGCGGCTGATTTCAGTAAATGAAGACCTGACCATCGCGCCGCTCAGCCATGCCATGGAATACCTGGTGGACGCTGACAACCGATTGGAGGATATCGGCAGCGTGACAGACCCGGCGATCGTATGGCAGCCCGTCACCGGAGAATCTGTCAATTTTGGATATGTCAGCCATCCCTACTGGTTCCGGTTTACGCTCGATAACCGGAGGCACTCGTCGGAAAGCATTTACTTCGAGCTCGACTACCCGATGCTGGACCTGGTGAGCTTCTACGCCCCGGACAGGCACGCCGCGGGAGGGTTCAGGAAAATCGTTACCGGCGACACCGTCCCGTTCTCACAGCGCGATATCATCGACCGGAATTTCGTGTTCGCCCTGAACGAGGGGCCCGGGGTCCACACGTACTATTTCAGGATCAACACCGGGAGCTCTCTCAACTTCATGCCCAAGCTCATATCTCACCGCAGTTTTCTCGAGCGCCTGCACGTGGAGCTTCCATACCTCTGGATGTTTGCCGGCATACTTGTCATAATCATACTGTATAATCTCTTTTTTCTCTTTTCGCTCAGGGACCGGACCTATCTGTATTACATACTCTTTCTTATAAGCTACGGCACGCTCATGCTCTGCCTGAATGGATTGGCTTTCCAGTACCTGTGGCCCAATGCCATCTGGTGGGCTAACAAGGTCGTACCCCTTTCAATGTGCTTTTCGTCCGCGTTGATCGGCCAGTTTTCCAGGTCATACCTTGACACGCGGCACAAGCACCGGATAATCGACATAGTCCTCATAGTCCTGGCTATCGTGCCGGGGCTGGCATGGGTGATCCCCACTCTGCTGTTCCCCTACTCGACTGCAATCCGTGTAGCCACGATGCTGACCTTCCTTTCGAGCGCTGTCCCCTTCTTCGCTTTTATAGGAGCAAAGGCATATCGCTCGCGCGATACGTTCTTCGGCCTTATCGGTTGCTTCGGTCTCATTTTCGGGAGCATCACCTTCATCTTGAAGACTGTTGGCCTCATACCTGCCAACCTCTTCACACAGAACTGCATAATGCTCGGCCTGGTCGTCCTGGCGGTCTTCTTCTGCCTGGGGCTGAGCGACCGCGTATCGACGATGCGCACATCGCTCGTGTCGCTGAACTGCGATCTCGAGGCCAATGAAAAGAGCGCGCGGGAACGCTCGCAGTTTCTCGAGGAGGTCATGGCATCCGTTCGCACGCTGTCGGGATCGTTCGCTGCGCTTAACGCCTCCCTTGTGGACATCAGCCGGAAGCTCTCGAACCTTGCCGAGGAGCAGGCCTCGAGCAGCGAGGAGCTCTCCGCCACCTTCGAGGAGATCACGTCCGCGAACGAGCAAATCCACGATTCCACTCTGTCGCAGAAACGGGAAGGGGGCCAGACCAGAAACATGGTCACCGAGCTCAATCGGAAGCAGCAGGACGTGATGCACGCGGGATCAACCGTCATCGAGAGCATCGGTGCGATTACGCAGTCCGCCAGCGGCACCAAGGAAAACCTCAAGGTCATGTCGGAAACGATGGAGGTAATCAGCCACGGCGGCGCCGAGATCAACCGCTTCCTCGAGCTCATTAACGATATATCCGACCGGATCAACCTCCTGAGCCTGAACGCGGCCATCGAGGCTGCCCGGGCCGGCGAGCACGGGAGAGGTTTTGCCGTGGTCGCCGAGGAGATCGGCAAACTGGCCCAGGCCACAGCGGACAACTCCAAGCAGATTGGAGGCCAGATCACCGCCATCATCAACGACATCTCCCGCGGCGCCGCCACCGTTACTGAGACCAGAAGCTCGGCCGAGCACATGCTCTCGCTGGTGGAAAAGATACGCGGCGGAATCGACACGGTGGGTGACCTGATGCAGAACCAGACAACCACTCTCCAGCAGGTCATCATGCAGGCGGAGCAGACCGATATTCTCTCCCAGAATATTGTCGACGCTACAATGGAGCAAAACCGCTCGTTGCAGCAGACGATGTCCACCGTCGAGCGGCTTTCCCAGATGGCACAGGAAATCGCGCAGATGAACATGACCATCCACCAGTCATGCACCGAGTTGAACGGACATTGCGACCAGCTTCTTGTCCTGGCCAGCGAAGATCATGGCGGTCCGGGTCTGCCGGCTGCTTAAAAGTTGCGCGATCCGGATTGGTGCTTTCCGACGGCAGGTTTGAGAGAAGGCCTTGCCATGGCATTATGTATTTATAAACTAAAATTCCCGCGCCTCGGCTGACACGGGAGAGGCCGATCCCGCCACCCGCATCCATTCTCTCCCCCATATTTCTGTAACAGAGCGCTGTATTTTTTCCCTTAATTAATATCTTTAAAACTAACTAGTGTTTTATTATAAAACAGCAATAAACCTTACCGGAGATGCCAATGTTCAAAAACATCTGTTTTATTATATCGATGGCAATAATTACGGCAGCGACAGGCCGGCACGCACAGGCTCTTGATATCGGTGCATCTATTACCGCCGGCAGCGGCGAAACAGTATGGTACGGAGAGAATCCGTTTCTCAGTAAAGTGTATGACAAGGACAACGCTTACATGCTGAATGCCGGGGGCGGCCTGGTAATGGATTACCAGACGCCTTTTAAAAATTACACCAATCGCTTCAACATCACGCTTGATTATTACGCCATTAAGACAGGCTACACACAAAAACTATCACGGTTTAATTTTGATAACACATTCTGTTTTTCGCTTTTAAAAAGAGATTTTCTGGACCTGTGGCTGGGACCGCAGATTGGCGTACATTACATTTTCGGAAACACGCGATATGACATGTATGAAGCGCATTATTCTAATATGGTCCTGGTGCTGGCAGAGCCTATAATGGGGTATGTTTTCAAAACATGGTATAACGATGCAAAGTACAACCTGGGGTCATTGCATCTCGGCCTGGTGCTGGGGATCAATATCATTACCTCGAAGAACATCATTCTGTCAATAAGCGGGGGATTGAAATATTCCGCGGCCGCGGGAGGTATCGCCTACAGGCTGGGGGGCCTTTTCCAGAAAAACTACATCATATACGGGCACGGCTTTGACCGGTTCGTCGATTGTTCAATACTGTATCGTTTCGATAGCGATCGCTCCCGGGAGAACTCATGAGGGAGGGATCCTGCGGGCAGCGGCACGTTCGGCTGTTCCCTGGTCAATGCCGGCTATTTATCCTGCCCCGGCCCTTCGTGGAAAAACGCAAGCCCGCCCTGCGACGTCTCGCGGTAACAGCTCTTCATGTCCCTGCCGGTCTGCGCCATGGTCCTGACCGCCTCGTCGAATGATACGAGGTGGCGGCCGTCCGACAGGAGCACGTACGATGCGCAGTCCATCGCACGCACCGCGGCGATGGCGTTTCTCTCGATGCACGGTATCTGGACCAGCCCCTTGATCGGGTCGCAGGTCAGGCCCAGGTGATGCTCCAGCCCCATCTCCGCAGCATACTCGACCTGGTGGGGCGTTCCTCCCATGAGCTGCGCTGCGGCCCCGGCAGCCATGGCGCAGGCGGTGCCGACCTCGCCCTGGCACCCGACTTCCGCGCCGGAAATGGAGGCGTTGCGCTTGACGAAATTCCCGATTAATCCCGCGGTTGCGAGCCCTCGTACAAGCTTTTCATCGCTGATGCCATAAAAACTATTCATGAAAAAAATAACTGCGGGGAGAACTCCGGCAGAGCCGCAGGTCGGCGCGGTCACGATAGTGCCGCCGCAGGCATTCTCCTCTGACACGGCAAGCGCATATGAAAAAATCATCCCTGTTTTTTCAAGGTACCCCTTCATCTGGAGGCTCCTCGTATAGTACGAGGATGCCTTGCGGGGCAGGTTCAGACCGCCGGGGAGCACGCCTTCAGCGTCAAGCCCCCTGTCGATCGCGTTCTTCATGGCGCCGAGAACATCACGCAGGTAGTCCATTATTCCCGTGCCCTCACAGTCTTCAGCGTAATTCCAGAGGGTTTTGCCTTCCGCATCGCAACGGCCGAGCAGGCCGGTCATGGTATCAAACGGGTACACGTCGGGAGTATCCGACATCCCGGAGTCGTCCAGGAGGGCGCCGCCGCCGGTGCTGTAGACCGTCCATGTATCGAAGCTGTTACCGGATGCGTCAATAGCCTCGAAGACCATTCCATTGGGGTGAAGTGGTAGCTCACGCCCGGGGACCCAGACAATTTCGCATTTCAACGGCAGGAGAGAAGACTCAATGGCCCGGTCGGTCAGGTGCCCCTTCCCGGTAGCTGCAAGACTTCCATGCAGAGTGACCCGGTATGAGATCGCTCTGGAAGCGGTCCTCTTTCTGTAAAGGCCGGCGGCTCTCGACGGTCCCATGGTATGGCTGCTCGAGGGGCCGGGACCGATCCGGTAGAGTTCCCGTAATGATTTCATATGGTCACCGCATCATCAGTATCGCCGATCATTCATGCCGGCCCGCTCAAGGAACTTCCCCATCCCGATCAGGCAGTCCATTCACCGGCATGAAGGGCATCGTCTGTTACTTTCCCGGGCTTACCTGATCCCCATCTACCCAGAGGACGGGCATATGGCGCGTCTGAGAATCCGCCCGTGACCTGTCCTGGCTCTTGATCAGATAGCCGTAGTGCCGATCAAGCTCTCCGTTGAGCTTGATCGCGCTCTCATATGAGCGCTTCATGTCGTCATACCTTTTCATCCTGTCATAGATAATCGCCATGTTCATATGAACCGACGCATTATCAGGCTTCAACTCCTTCGCCTTCGAGAAGCAGTCCACGGCGGCAGGGAGCTCGCCCCGGAGCAGGTACACGTTCCCCAGGTTGCAGTGTGCGGCAAAATTGCGGCCGTCGGCCTGGATCGCCTTTTTAAGGAACGAGACGGCATCGTCATACCTGCCGTACCGGGCGTATGCCACGCCGAGAGAATTGAGTATCCTGGAGTCGCCGGGGCTCCGGTCCAGCTTCTCCTTGAGGAAGCCTATCCTCCTGGCAAGCTCCCGGTTAATAATGGTGTTAATATCATTATTAAAGAGCCTCTCGACCCCGTCCCGCGCCGGGACGATGGGCTCCCACGGCGCGATCTCAAGCGTCACCGGAGCGAAGCTCGCCCATGCCTTTCTGGTATCGACGATTTCGGCCCCGTTTCCGCCGCGGTAGCGCCCGTACTGCCGCGCCGCACTGTCCCACGATTCCAGGAAGGACTTTCCGAACACGGTCGTCTCCACCGGGATCCAGACAGTCCCTTCATGGACTATGACCGCATCCTCGGCATCAGCGATGTCCGCACGGCGGCCCGCCGGGACCTCCGTGTTGAACATCATGAATATATGGCCGGGAACGGTTATCATGCAGGTATCAACGCCGAGATTTTCCAGCAGGGAGCAGAAAAGCACCGTCAGGTCGTCGCAATCCCCGGTCTTGAAGCGGAGCGAGTCACGCGGATATTGCACGTAATCGACCTGGTTCTTGAGTTTCGAGAATCTGGCAAAAGGAGTCTTGGGGTCAGTTATATAGGTCATGCCGTATACGCCCAGCGAATCAAAGAGCTGGATCGCCGTCTGGAGCTGCGGGTTCATGAAATCGAACCGGCTGTTCCTGAACATCTGGACCACGTCCCGCGCATACACCTTGACCGCCGGGTCCTTGGGAGTGATAAAGGTACACAGTTTCTCGGTCTGGTCCCAGGTCAGGGCGTTGCGGTTGTAGAGCGTAAACGAGGTACTTGACGACGCGCTGTATTCCCTGTCCCCGACCCAGTACCTGACGGTTATCTGGGCGCTCTGGGGCGTGTCTTCGGTAACAGAGAGAATCTTATTATTGAATACGGCGTATAGCTTGATGGCGGCTTCTTCTCCGCTCTTAACACCCCTGAGGGTTCTGCTCTCGGTCGGGTAATCCATGAAGTTCTTTACCTCGACTTCTGCCAGAATTTTATCTATCTCCTTCCCGGTTGCATTCTTCACGCGGATCTCGCCTACCGGGTTGTCGCTGTAATATTTGTACTGTGCGGCAAAAACTTCCCTGAACGACACGCCATCGATCTCGATCTTCGGCCCTGCCGAACCGGAAGCACGGTCATACTCATTCTTCAGGTCCTGGTATTTTGCCCTGATGCCCGCATCGTCGGGGCTTGCTTTAAGCGCGAGCTCGTAGTTCTTTACCGCCTCCTCATAGAACTTTCTGGCTGCCTCGGGACCCACCTGTGCCATCGTATCCCTGAATTGCTTTGCGTGCACATCGCCAGCCCGCAGGGACATGCGCGTCCTGTCCTTTCTGAGGCCCGCTGTCGCCGCTGCATTTCCGTTATCTATTTCCAGGACCTGCTCCCAGAGCCCGACGGCCCGCTCGTAGCCGCCGACTCGGCCGTAGAATCCCGCAAGTTCGGCAAGGGCAGGCACGTGGTCCTGCCTGATATAGAGGGCGTGATTGAGAAGAGAAAGATAGCCGTCCTGATCAGTGTCACGGAGCCGTGCCGCTGCGGCAAGGCAGCCCGTCTCGTTAGCACACTGCGCCAATCCGCTGAATTCCTTGAACTTTACCACCCGCCGGTTCATGTAATCCGCTATGAAGATCTCGTCCCCTGCAGCGCTTATTTCTATGTCCATCGGATTATTAAGCCCGTTCGTGGGATAGATGTCCAGTTGATCCTTCAGCCAGAGCACCCTGCCCGCGGCTCCAATCTTGAAAAATAATTTTTTGGTCATATCGAGGCAGTAGATGTTTCCCCTGCCGTCCCGTCTGAAAGCGGAGATATAGTAATCAGACCGGGGGATCGAACGCTCCGCCACTGGGTTCCCGGTGAAATCGTAATCCCTGAACAGATACTCGGTATTATGCATCAGGAGCGCGGTAACCGTTTTTTCCCCCTGGCTGACCGCCATGACCGTATCCGTGTCGGGGAAGGATATATCCCGCACCCTGCGGCCATTTTCATCGAACAGGGTTATTTTTCGGTCCTGCACAATCGGTACAAAAATCGAACCGTTCTCCGCGATCGCGAACGATCCGGCATAGGACGTTCCGATCGTAAATTCGCGTACGAAACTTCCATCGTCCCGGAACACGAGCATCTTCCCGGTGCTGTCATAGATATAGACCTTCCCGCCGCGAGCCCGGACTTTCATGGCCGTCTGGAATTCTCCCCTGCCGGTGCCCCGCCGCCCGTAGACTGTTTTAACCGCTCCGTTCCGGTCGAGCCGCACAACCGTAAACATGGCGGCAACCAGTAGATCGCTGCCATCCCGCTCAACGCCATAGACGTAGAACTGGAACAGGTTGCTCTCCGGCACACCGAAGTCGGTAAATTCCCGGACGTATCGTACCGCGTTATTTTCATGGAGATAATACCCATCGGCACGTGATATTCTCATATATATATCGTTGATTCCTTTGTCGATGAATGATATGGCTTCGGCATATGATGTGAGCTTTTCGCCATATATGGAATCATAAGAGCCTTTCTGATCGTTGTACAGGTAAAGAGACAGGTTGATCTTCTCTTCATTCTGATACATTTCTGCGAATAGGACCCAGTTGGCGCCTGATAGCCCGCTCACGCGTTTGAGTCTCTTCACGTCCCTGTAATCGACAGTCGGCGGGAGCACCAGGAACCTGTATGCTTGATCACTTGCAATCTCCAGGCGGTCTCCCAGATCCTTCTTAATCAGGCTTATCAGGTCTCCCCGGAATTTCTCGAATGTCCCACCCTGGAAGTTGTTATTGAATGAGGGTTCACATATGATTATCTTCCGCATGGATGGCACGGAAGAGCCTTCCTGCTTGATAAAAAAATTGGTTTCCTTCGCCATCAGGTAGAACATTCCCCGGACGAGTCTCCTGATATGAAATGGGAGGGTTCGCATGGTGCCCTGCGAGTATTCCGAATCATATGTTCCCGTCACCGCATCGAAATACCAGAGCTTAAAGGTGATCAGGTCCCTGTCATCCTTCTTAAAGTACGCGCTGCCGAACACGGCCCAGCGGGCCCCATGCCTGATGCAGACAGCTTTCCTGCCTGTGTCGCTCAGGCCTGTGAAGTCCCGGTCATCAGCCACCACCGTGAAGTCGCTTCCCGCAAGCCGTGTAAACTCCTTTGACATGATTTCGGACATGGCTGTCAGGTCGGCGGTCCGGGAACTATCGGTTCCCGGATCACCGGACATTCTGAGCAAAACAACACGTGATGAAGAAAGCTCCTGCGCCACGAGCGGTGTGCTACTTACCAGCAAAACACAGGCAAGAACAAGCCTCGGAATATTCATACATCACCTCTTCATGGCTTCGATTTCTTTTTTCGCGTCGGCAGCGGCCGTTGTGCCCGGGTAGTCGCTCACGATGCGGCGGTAGCAGGCTGCAGCCTTATCACCCTGCCCGCCGCGGCTGTAAAACTGCCCCAGGAGAAGGCAGACATCGGGGAGCCGGGCCTCATCGGGAAACAGTTTCACGTAACGCTCCAGCTGTTCCGTGGCGCCCTTGTTGTCTCCACCGAGGGAGAGCGACATCGCGAGAAGGAAGGTCGCAGTCGCTGCGTCAGGTCCTCTCGTCTCTCCGAGGGATAGATATTTTCTGAAGCATTCCGCGCTTCGTGCGAAGTCTCCGATTCCATACCAGCTCAAACCGAGGAGATGAAGGGCTTCACGCCGTCCCGTCGCGTCAAGGGAGCCGATCATCTTTTCCAGCTCCGAAGCGCAGTCGCCGTATCGGCCGGAAGCGTAGAGCGCGCGGGCGCTGTCGAGCCGGTCTCCGTTACCGGTCTTGCCCGTTTCATAGTCATCGATCCAGTCGACCCTGTCCCTGGTGTCCCTTTCCTTTCCGCGGACCCCGACAACCTCGGTTTTTGACCTATAGCGCTCCTCGCGAACAAACGCACGCGAAAGCAAATTGATAATGCCGGAGGCGTCCCTTCCACCGCGCGTTTCCTGCAAGCGGGAGAGCAGATCGCCCAGTCGTACCGTGTTATTCTCGCGGATGGTGATCTCGCGGTCTTCCACCGTGAGGACGACAAGGCTTCTCTCCCCGGTCATAATTAATGTGCGTCCATCCAGACGCGAGGCACGGGTCAGGGGCTCCCACTTGCGATCGCCATGGTTCTGAATGGAAACGTCCCCTTCAAAAAATTTAACGACAACCTTCTGAGCCGGGACACCGGCATAGACGGCCGTACATACTGCCGCCACCAGCATGGCGCACGGGAGAATCAAAACGCTTTTCATGAGTTTTGTCGCACTCCTGACAGACATTTTTCAGGTATGATGGATACGGGAAGCCCATACTTGCCTGCTCCGATAATACAAATGCGGCTGAATAAAATCAATAAAAAAAGTCCGGTTATGCCTTGACATATCCTCTTCTTATCCAGATAATTCATCGTGATGTGATGCTCCATAATCATCTTGGTCGAAGCTGCATGACGGTAAAACAACGATACGAATTCGGCGGGCCTGCGGGCAATGTTTTGATGATGATCGGACTACCGGCCATTGTATACTATCTCTATTTTTGCGTAAGGTTCAACGGCGGCCGGATCATACCCGGCCCGGAAATCGACCATGCCGCCTTCAGCGGTTTCATTGACAGCATCTATCCCACATGGCGCGCAGCCCTGATTTTTTTTTCATGGTTCGCGTTCCAGGCGGCCCTTCTGGCGCTCCTGCCGGGCAGGACCGTGAGCGGCGTCAGGCTCGATGACGGTACATCCCTGAAATACAAATTGAACGGGCTACCATCATTTATAATCAGCATGGCCGCAGTCGCGGTGCTTGCCTATACCGGTACCGTCGGGATTGATATTATATATGATAATTTCGGCGCCCTGATCAGTGTCATGGTGCTGTTCGCGTTTGCATTCAGCATCTTCCTCTTCGCATATGGGAAACTCACGAATCTGGTTGACCGTCCTTCGGGCAGCGTGATCCATGACTTTTTCATGGGCGTCTCCCTGAACCCCCGTATTCCGCCCGTTCACGGCTTTGATCTCAAGTTTTTCTGCGAGGCCCGGCCGGGCCTGATCGGCTGGCTGGTCGTGAGCCTTTCTTTTATGGGGGTCCAGTACCTGAAGCACGGTGCGGTGACTGCCGCAATGCTTCTTGTCGTCGCCTTCCAGTTTCTGTACATAGCCGATTATTTCTGGAACGAGCCGGCCATCCTCACAACGACCGACATTGTACACGACAAGTTCGGTTTCATGCTGGTATTCGGAGACCTGGTCTGGGTGCCGATGACCTATTCGCTCCAGGCGTTTTACCTCATTGAGCATGTGCATTCGCTGCCGGTCTGGGGGATCGTTTCAATCGTATTCCTCAACGCAGCGGGATATTACCTGTTCAGGGCCGTCAATCTACAGAAGCACAGGTTCAGGACCGAGCCCGGTTACCTGATCCGGGGTAAAAAACCCGAATTCATCCAGACCGCGCACGGGAACAGGCTCCTCGTGTCAGGATTCTGGGGGTTATCGCGGCATTTCAATTATGTCGGAGACATCACCATGGCCCTGGCTTGGTGCCTGCCCTGCCTGTTCTACTCACCGCTTCCCTATTTTTACGTGATATATTTCACCGCTTTGCTGGTCCACCGGCAGCGGCGCGATGATAAAAAATGCGCTGCAAAATACGGCGACGACTGGGTGAAATACCGGGAGCGCGTGCCCTGGAGGATAATGCCGGGCATATATTAATTGCGACCTACCGGCGGGGTGTCCGTCACATCACGCCACACAATATAAATAAATTTTTTGGAGGATTTGCAATGTCAGACACAAATGTACTCCCCCTGAGGGAGCGGAAGGGCGATTGGCTTTTCATCGCATTCTTTTCCTGCTTCGTGTTCACTTCTTTCGCGGCAGACCTGGTAAACGGGTTGATGAACCCGTCCCCGGACATCGGTTACGTGATGGCGCGCGCCGTGTACCACCTGTATGCGGTCAATAATGATCCGCTTCTTATCGCGAACCCGTCATGGATGAGGGCAATGTGTTTTATCTCGGCGTTCCTGTTCGGCCCCTTTTACATGGTTCTGGTCTATTCGTTCGTGAAAGGCAGGAACTGGATACGGCCGTTCGCGCTCGTGTACGCCGGCATGATAATCGAGAGCATGCTCGTAATCCTGTACGCGGAGTATGCGGGCGACAGCGCTCTCTTTACCCAGATGTGCCAGGGCGGCGTTAAGGCTGCCGACGAGCTGGCCCGGGCCGGACTTAACCCGGACCTGACCGTTCAGGACACGTTCAAGTTCCTGGCCTACAACCTGCCGTACAAATTAGTCCCGCTTATGCTCGCGATTCGCATGAGAAAGGAGAATCCGTTTAACCGGA
>ERZ795059.985-NODE-985-length-33570-cov-8.634194_pt1 | contig 33570 bp, 30 predicted proteins | sample MGYA00375143_ERZ795059 | MGnify/ENA primary metagenome ERZ795059 (study PRJEB30188, sample SAMN05720168) | activated sludge metagenome | isolation source: Anaerobic digester | place: USA | collected 2015-01-07 ... | reverse complement strand
AACTACTGGTGGATTTTTGGGTATGGTGACAAGAACATCAGCAGAACCAACCAATTTAAAACAAAATCAATGGGTTAAACCAAAACCAGAGGCTAGTGGTAATTTTTCATATACATTCACTAATTTCTGTAGTAGTTTAGGTTCACCAATAATTGTGAATTTAAGTCTTGAAGATGTATACCTAAGATATTGTCAAAGTGGCGATTATTGGACTAAAGAGTATTATAATAGACCATTATCGAGTGGAAAAACATGGATTGGAAATTCATCAAATGCTGTTTGTGAAATTCCAGTTATTGATGAATGGGTTTATTCTGACATATCTTTAAGTTATATTGGTCAAAAATTCTCATATCCAACACAAACGATAATGAAAACTGATTTGGATACCTGCATTACAATACCAAATTATATTTTCATTCAAAATATTAATTTGAAAAATGTTGGAAATACGGCAATATTTACAATACCTGCAGGTAAGGTTGCAGTGGTTAATTCATTAAAATTAATTACATTACAAACTGCTAATCCAACAACATTTAAAGTGAGTGTTGGAAATAATTCAGCAGGACCGTATAATAACATTTCGGCTTGTTATGCAATTTCTAATGTGTTGCAATATGAAACATATTGTTTACCGATGAACACCACACCCGGTAAGGCATTAACTGCTGCAAGTGGTTCAGTACTTTATTTTAGGGTTGCAACTGGTTCTACCAGTGCTAGTGAATTATGTGCACATTTACTTGTTGAAGCATTTTTATTTTAATTAGATTATGATAAAAAATAAAGATAATATAATATTAAAGAATGGTGATTCTATATTTAAATCACAAGTTATTGATTCGTATATTGAAGGAAATATGTATTATTCCCATTATGTATATTTGGGATATAGTGGGGTTAGTATGAGTAATCCGCTTAAAATTTATCTTCAAAAGCCAAATGGATTTAATAAATATACGTTAACAACTGATAATAGTAATTATCAGGCAAGTTTTAGTCAAACAAATGAAACTAGTTATAAAAAATTTTACTTATCTAATAATTTAAATTCATTATACTATTTAAGATTTTATAATGGTGGATATGGTGGTTATTATTATCGTGGCGATTTAATTAAATTATTGAATCAATTCCCTAATTTAAATAAATTTGAAGCATCAATATCGCAGTTTGGTAATGATTTAACTAATACTAGTTTTCCAAAAAAATTAAAAAACATTAATTTATCGGATACTACATTAACAGGAAATGTTAATACTATTGAAAATTTTGATAATCTTGAAGAAATTACATTAACCAATTGTTTATTTAATGGTAATTTAACAAATATTAGTTTTAATAATCTAAAAAATATAACATTCAATACATTATATAATTTACGAGGAAACTTAAATAATTTAATTGATAATAATTTAAATTTTAAACATCTATATTTAAATTTATGCCCTTTATTTAGTGGTAACTCAATCACATTAAATACGGAACAATTGGATTATATTTATTTGAATATTCGTAATAATACTAATTTTACTGGTAGTTTAACCAATTGGAATTTTAACACTGGTTTAACTTATTTTTATTTAAATAATTGGTATTTGACTGGTGATGTTAGCAATTGGGATATTAGCAATACAAAACTTACAAGTTTTTATCTTTGTGATTATAGCAATACTAATAATAAAATAAAGGGTAATTTATCGAATTGGGTATTTCCATCAACTCTAACAAGTTTTTATATTGAGTATATGAGTGGATTAACCGCACTACCAAATTCTTTTTCAGGCGCATCTTCATTAAGTTACTTAAATATTAATTATTGTAATGGTTTAACAAGTATTACTGATATTACAATACCAAGTTCATTAAGATACTATTATGTGCAAAATTGTTCTAATTTAACTGGTGATATTAATAGTATTAATTTTCACGATTTACTGGTAGATATTAATTTAAGCGGTAATAAATTATATGGAGATATTGGAAATTTTGTAGTACCGACTGCAACAACTTATTTATATTTAAATAATAATACGAATATTACTGGTAATATTAGTGGATTAACATTAAATACTAAACTAAACAGGTTGCAGTTGAATAATACCAATATATATGGTAGTATTGCGGGAATGTCATTACCAAATACACTAAACACGTTGCAGTTAAATAATACCAATATATATGGTAGTATTGTAGGAATGTCATTACCAAATACACTACGCACGTTGCAGTTAAGTTACACCAAACTATTTATTGATTTTGATACAGGTGTTTTTAATACAAATGGTTTATATTATATATATTTGAATAATATAAGCGGTATTACTGGTAATTTATCCAATTTGGTTTTCACCAATAATATTTATCATTTATTTTTAAATAATACTAATGTTAATGCTGATTTATCAAAATTAAATATTTCAAAAATATATAATTTATATGCAAGTACTTGTGGTAGTATGTATGGTAATCTAACTAATTGGTTAACTGGTGGTACATCTACATTAGGTACAGTACAAATACATAATAATCCATATTTATCAGGAGATACATCAAATTGGAATGTTAATTTTGTTAGTGATTTACTTATTTATGGTACTAGTTTGACAGGTGCGCTTAAACATAATAATGTATATAGTTTAAATGCGAATGGTCTTAATATTACAAGTAATATAAGAACAGATTTTAATTTTAGCAATCGTGCATATAATGTTATATTAAACAATACTAATATTACTGGAAGTTTATCTGGTGTAACATTATATAGTGGAATTTATCTATTTTATGTTAATAACTGTCCTAATTTATTGGGGTCAAATCATTTTATTAACTATATTTTTGATTATAGAAAATATTTTACAAGTAGTACTGTATATTTTAATATTCAAAATATTGGTGATACTGTAACTGGAAGTACTGAAACATTAGGCGATTTGGGTACTTATACACAATTTTCTGGTAGTTCACAATACTACTATTGGAATTTAACTGAAAATGAAGTGAATAATTTGGCAAGTGGCTTAGATTATAATGAAACTGGAACTAATATTCCTTGGAATTCTAAACAAAAGATATACTGGATGAAAAATGCGAGAATTAGTTCAACAAATTTAAATAAGAGATATATAAATTATAATATAATATATTAATTATGACAAAAGCAATTTACATTAATGAAGCAGCATTTGTTGATGGTGTTGTAACTGGTGCAACGAACTTAGGTACTGGTAATGGTACAATATTCACAACATTAAACAATGATTGCATTCAATTAAAGACATTAAGTGGTGGAACTAATATAACATTAACATGTAATGGTAATTATATTGGAATTAATTCCATTGGTGGTGTTAGTTGTCGTGAAAATATTACAAAATTAATTAATCAAGCATCTCATGGATTTGTGGTTGGCAATGTTATTGGTTGGTCGGGTGGTACTTACAATAAGGCAATTGCAAACGGTAATTATGATGGTGAAGTCATTGGTGTTGTAAGTAAATGCTATAATGCAAATTGTTTTGATTTAACTCAAAGTGGTTATGTAACTGGTTTAACAAGTTTAAGTACAAATGCCACATACTTTTTAAGTCCAACAACTGCAGGGGCATTATCATCGTCAGAACCAACTGTGGCTGGACAAGTAAACAAGTCTGTTTTAATTGCAGATAGTTCAACAAGTGGTTGGGTATTACCATATCCGGGTTATATTGTAACGACAGACACTACTGGTGGTAGTTCTGTTTGTGAATTTACTGTTTGTGGTAATGGAAGTGCAACTGGTTTTACGGTTCAACATGATTTAAATAAACAATTTGTAGTGGTTGAAATTGTTCAAACAAGCAGTCCATATGCAACTGTTTATACAGCAATTCAAAGACCAAATGCTAATTGTGTTTATGTTCTATTCGATACAGCACCACCAACTGGTACGTGCTATAAAGTATTAATAACAGGATAATAATTTAAATATATGACAAAAATTGATTTAATAACATTAACGGGTTTTACTGCAGTAGACGGCACTATAATTGCAAGTGGTGCAACTATTAAATTTAGTACTGAATTTAATATCAGAACAACAAATGTAATGGTAAGACCAAAAATATATAGAAGTAGAGAACTTTTTGATTTAGGATATGATGAAGTAAAATCAAAAGAATTTTTAAGTGAATTTATATTACAAATTCCTGAAGTGGAGTTCAATACTTTAACACCAGTAATACTATATGAAAAAGTAAGAGATTATCTTAATACTAGATATGGTGCTACTATTTTTGAAATAATTTATACTGAATAAAACTTTTAAACTATGCCAATGCCAGCGAGTGGTTGTATTGCACTAAGAAATTGTATTAGTGGAATTAAATGTAGTAGTATTAGTTGTGCCGTTACGGGTACTGTTGGACCTGTTGGGGGTTCAAGTTTGGCTGAAATGAGTATTTGTGCTGGTAAATCAGCACCACATTCAATGTCAGAATTCTATTGTTATAGTTCTGGTATTGGTGTTTATTTTTATAAATTATCACAAACTGGTATTGATGGTGAAGATATGATGGTTTGTGCATGTTATGCGTTATGTACAACAGCAACAATGCCAGTGGGTCATTGTTATAATATCTGTTTAAATTGGTCAATAACGAAAGCATCATCGATTAAGACGCTACCACAATTGATTTGTGTAACATGTAATAGTGATAATGTATATTCATGTTCAGTTTCAACTAAAGCAGAACTTGATTGTGGTGGTTCGTGGGGTCCGATGGTTGTTGATTATGATGATACAGTACGTATTATTCATTGTGTTAATCATGATTCTAGCCCAACAATGGCAAGTGAAGCAATAACATCAATTATGTCAGTTTCAGGTGTTGTGGGTTCATATTGTCTTGCTGGAATATGTAATGTTATTGATAATTACGCATGTTGTTGATAAGCATCAGGAATTATTTGGAAATGATAGTTATCAATACTATCAAACTGATTTGAATTTTTTTAATGAAGTTTTGGATATTATTGAAGTAAGAGAGGGTAGTTTAAAAGACAAATCGTTCATTAACCTTGGTTCGGGTATTGGAAATGTTTGTGCAGTTGCAGCAAAGAGATGGTAGATAGATTATTTACATATAGAAATTATTTGAGAAAATATATAATTAAATAATTTATTAAAAAAATAAATTAGGTATTTATATTAATTAATGGAATAGAATAATTGATAGAAATAAAATAGACATGAATGAATTTTTCAAAATAGTATTTGGCGATTTTACTTGGATTCAACTTTTTGGATACCTTTGGTTTTTTATTATTGGCTATTTAATATATGGATTAACTGAAGTTAGCGGAAGAGATGTTAATAGTCCGAATACACCAAAAAAATTCTCATGGAAATTTTGGTTCTATGATAATTGGCGTAGATATTTAGCAACAATTTTATGTACTTACGTGTTTTTCAGATTTTATGTTGAAATTAGTGGACACCCATTTGGCAATATAGATGCAGTTATGCTTGGTTTAATTGGTGATGGTGTTGCTGCTAAAATAAAAGAAAAAGTAAAATCGTTGGGTGCTACAGATAGACCTCAACTAACAGCACAAATAAAAAAAGAACAAGGAGAAATCGAATAATGAATTACTCTACATTTGATATTAATAATTTTTTTATTAAAAAGGATAGTACGCTTCCTGAATTGAAATACCCTCTTATTCAACAATTAAGAGAACAGTATGATATTACTGATGATATGCTTGAAAATGTAGCAGTAACATTTTCAATGATTGAAGCCGATAGTGGTTTGTATCGTATTGCAAATGTTGCTGCTAGTCTTGTTATCAATAATGATAGAGAAAAATATCCTGATGAAGAAAAATATACATTAGTATATAGATTTAAATTACCACAAACATCAAAAGCAGGCAGGTATTTAGCAAATTTTACAATTGATTTTCTTGGTGAATATTGTGGAAAAATCACACTACCAACTGATGGTCAGATAAATATCATCATTTCAGATGGTATTACAAAAACAACTGTAATTTAATTGACAATTATAAATTTTTAGTTATCTTTGCGTATTATAATGCAATATTATGCAAGAATTTATTTTTGTTGTTCATTGTGAAAGAATATCTAAAAGATTGGCTTATTACCTAAGATTTCCAGCCAATGACCAACTAATTCAACGAATTAAAGAACTTCCAGAAGAAACCCGTAAATGGAATCATGATATGATGGCATGGGAAGTAACCACGCCATCATTATTTACATTAATTAAAAGATATAAAGGTTCAAATAAAATACATTTCGATTTTGGAAATGAAAATAGTCGTAAAGTATTCATTCAACAAATTAGAAAAATTGAAATTGCTGAAGAAGAAAAACGTAAATTTATTGCCGACCTTAATATAAAAAAGGAACATTGGGTTAAATACAAGCAAGAACTTGAAGAAAAATATGTAGAGTATAGTGATAAGTGTCATGCGTTGTTGAAAGAAGGTGTTAAATTATATCCACACCAAATTGTTGCAGCAATGTTTATGAATGTTACTCGCAACACATTGATTTCACATGAAATGGGATTGGGTAAAGCGGAAAGCCTAGATTCTAAACTACTTACACCAAATGGTTGGATTAGAATGGGTGATGTTCAAATTAATGATTTTGTTGTTGGTAGTGATGGCAAACCCAAAAAAGTATTAGGCGTTTATCCACAAGGATTTAAAGATATATATGAAGTTCGTTTTAGCGATGGAACATCAGTGGAATGCTGTGATGAACATCTTTGGAATGTAAATACTTATATTCGTAATTGGCGAAAAAATCCTTTCATGACAAAAACTCTTCGAGAAATAATGAATGAGAGATTACAATATAAAAATGGTAATAATAAATGGTATATTCCAATTATTCAACCAGTTGAGTTTAAAGAAAATGATTTAAAAATTAATCCATATATTCTTGGGTGTTTATTGGGTGATGGTACAATCGGTTTGAATAGTATTCAATTTACTACTGCAGATACTGAAATTATTGATATTTTATCAAAAAGACTAAATGAAAATATTATAATTTCAAAATTATTGGCAAAATATCAATATTCTTTAAAAAAAATTAATAATAAAATTCCTAATGCATATGTTAATGAATTAAAATTATTAAATTTATTGGGTACTAATTCATATACTAAATTTATACCTGATAGTTATAAGTTTTCATCAATTGAGCAGAGATTAGAATTATTACAGGGTATTTTAGATACTGATGGTCATTCTCGAAAAGACGGTATTGTGGAATTAACATTAGCTTCTAAGCAATTAATTGAAGATGTACAATTTATAGTAGAGTCTTTAGGTGGAGTGGGTAGATTACATGAAAAATGGATTAAATATAATGGTGAAAATAGATTATACTATCGTTTAAATATTAAATTACCACCACATTTTATTCCATTTAAATTAAAAAGAAAAATTAAGACATTTGTCGCACCAACAAAATATTTACCTAATCGTGCAATTGTTGATGTTAAATATGTGGGCAAAAAAGAAGCACAATGTATTTTGATTGATTCAGAAGACCATTTATATGCTACTGACCATTGTATATTAACTCATAATACATTAAGTGCAATATTATATTCAGAAATGAATACTTTTGAGAAAGTATTAGTAATTACACCAAATTCATTAAAATTTAATTTTTATAATGAGGTGGAAAAGTTTACAAAAAGTAATTCACACATTGTAAATTGGAAAAAAAATAAGTGTAGTATTGAGGATGCTAAATATATCATTGTTAATTATGACTATTTTAACCCAAGCAATGCCAAAGTATTTGATGCTAAGTGGAAAAAACTTAAATTAGATAAAATCGATGCGTTGATTTGTGATGAGTGTCTTACTTATGATACAAAAATATTAACTGATAATGGTGAGTTAAAAATTGGAGATATTGTTGAAAATGCATTAAATGTAAAAGTAATATCCTATAATCATAAATTAAAGATTTTTGAATCAAAATCAATTTTGAGGTATTTATATAATGGAAGAAAAAAAACAATAAAAGTAAAATTTTCAAATGGTGTAATAATTGAATGTACACCAGACCATAAATTTTATTCAATTGATGATGGCACATACAAATCAATTGAATTGTTTGAAATTGGAGAAAAATTATATGAATACAAAGAGAAGAACGAAAATTGCAACGACAGTAATAATATGTCCGCAATGCAATCAAGAGTTCAAACAAAAAAGAAGCACACAAAAATTTTGTTCAAAAATTTGCTCAACAAGATATACTTCAACAGAAAATGTGAAAAAAGCGATATTGAGCAGAACACTAAATGGAAATATATCACCATTGGTAATAAAAACTTGTCCAATTTGTCAAAAGGAATTTCAATCAAAAGACCGTTACAATCAAAAATTTTGTTCAACAAGTTGTTCAGCAAAATGGAGAATGAATCAAATGGAAATAAGAAACAAAGTTTATACGAAAGAATCTGCAAAAAAGATATCAATAGCACTAATACAAAGTTATCAAACGAAACCAGAGTTAAGGAGTCGATTATCGAATCGAATGACATTGGACAATCCAATGTTCAATCAAATGAATATCGAAAAAATGAAATTAAATCGGGGAAAATACACATTTCTTTCAAGAGGTGGAAATGGAAAAATGACAAGTCAACAATTAAAACTTTTTTCAACAATTTCTGGAATTACAGAAATGTATATGGAATTTTCAATTCCAATTTCAAAACCATTAAAAGAAATGAATGTCACAGTGGAGTCACCACCAACACATTACAAGGTGGATATAGGAATACCAAAAATGAAATTAGCGATAGAAATAGATGGAAATACACACAAAACGAAAAAATGGAAATTTTTGGACAGGAGGAAAACGGAAATATTGGAATTGTTTGGGTGGAAAGTATTGAGATTTTGGAATCAAGAAATAGACCAGAATTTGGAGAATGTTGTGATGAAAATAAAAGAGTATATGATTTAGAAATTAAAGATAATCACAATTTTATTGCTAATGGTATATTAGTAAGCAATTGCCAAAAATTAAAAAACAGTAAATCAAATACATACAAAAATTTTAAAAGAACTTTTAAGAATGAAATATTTAAAAACAATAAAGTAAGTAAAATATTTCTCTCAGGCACTCCCGCACCAAATAGAGCATATGAATTGTATACAATACTACATGAAATATCACCTGTTGATTTTGCAACAAAGAAATATTTTTATGAATATTATTGTGGAATGACATACGATACAAATAGTGGTTGGGGTTATATTACTAATACGATGGAACAAAGATTTGAAGAACTTTATTATAAAATTGCTCCATATACACATAGAAAAAGAAAGTTTGAAGTATTGAAAGACCTTCCTGATAAAATATATCAAAAGATTATTTTGGAATTGGAAGACCGTGAATATGCAATTTATGATGAAATTGAAGCAGGTGTTGCAAATGAATTCTTAACACATCCCACTTCGAATCCTTTAACTATAATGATTCGATTAAGACAATATACTGCATCATTAAAAATTAAGCATGTTGTTGAATTAATTGAAAATATTTTAGAAACTGGTGAAAAGGTTGTTGTTGTAGACACATTTAAAGATACTCTTTATGAATTAAAGGAAAAACTTGGTGATGTTGCAGCATTACATACTGGTGACCAAAGCGTTGAAGAACGTGCAGAAATAGTTAAGCAGTTTCAAGACCCAAATAGTTCAATTAAAGTATTTTTAGGTTCGATACAAACATGTAATTATGGTCTTACTCTTACTGCAGCAAGTAAATTGTTTATATTAACATTACCATATTCTGTTGGAGAATATGACCAAGTAAGTGACCGTTTGCATAGAATTGGTCAAAAAAGTGTTGTTAATATCTATCCATTAATATTCAGAGATACAATTGATGATTACGTATTTTCTGCAATTGAAAGTAAACGTAAAGAAATTGTTAAAGTTATTGATAATGAAGATTATAAATCAAATATCAGCGAATCAGTGCTGAGTGATGTTATTGCAAAAATAAAAAGTAAACATGGGATGTGAGTATAAAACGGGATATAACCCCTTTCAAGATTTTCTACTACAGTTAATTTTGTATGGTGCAGACATATCAAATAAGAAAATGAAAAGAGATATACATTCGGCATTTTCTTTAATATTACAAAATGTTTTGAATAATCCAAATGATGTTGTATATTTGGACTTTGATATTGTTAGTGATAAGAATCATATTAAAGTGGTTGGTAAAAATGCAATATCTGCATTTTGGTTATCAGGTTTGTTTCCATCTAATATTGATTATATATTGAAAAACAATAATATTAAAACGGGTAATAGAATATACAAGTACAACAAGAAAACAAAATTATTAACATATACAATTGTTGATGAGTAAAATGGATAAACATGTTGTGTTGGGAGAAATAAAGGCATTTCTCGAAGGATACAATAATGATATTAAGTATTTGGTAAACGTTGAAACAGACCCAAGAACAAATTTCGCCGAATGTATCATTCACGAACCAAATCAAAAACCAAGAATTGAACATATTAAATACGAACCTTTCATGTATATGAAAGATTTGTCAAGGCATAAAATTAAACTTTATAATGGCATTTCTGAACAATATCTTGAAAGTAAGAAAATTAAATATGGTATTACTATTACTAAACTTAAAACTGGTAATCAAAAACGTTTAGTTAAAGGTTATTGTTATAAAATAACTAGTCATAGGTCATATAATGATATTCTTAACTTTTTAAAAGATGGTGGTATTGACCCTTATGAGAAACTGACAGATGATGAAGGTAATATTATAAAGGATAAAAAGGGTGATTCTGTTTTTAAATATCGTGATTTATTTTATAGTCCCAAAACAACTGAACAATTTTTTATTTCAACACAATCTCGATTATATAAGGGTTATGAAGAATATAAGAATGTTCATAAATTAACATTCGATATTGAAACCACTGGTTTACGTTTTCAAATACATAGGGTATTTGCAATTGGTGTTAGAGATAATCGTGGTTTTGAAACAATATTAGAGGTTGATAAATTGAATGATGATGAATCGGAAATCAGATTGATTCAAGACTTTTTCAATTTAATTAAGCATATTCAACCTGCAGTTATTTGTGGATTTAACTCGGAAATGTTCGACTTTGAATTCATATTAGGTCGTGCAAAATTACTGAAAATGGATTTGAGTGAAGTCCCAACAACACTTAAGGATTTTGTGATGTTGAGAAGAAAACCAAATACTTCAGTCAAATATGGTAATACTACTGATAAATATACATGGACGGACATGTGGGGTTTTTCAGTAATTGATATTCTTCATGCAGCAAAAAGAACAGCAGCAGTAAATTCAGATTTAAAAGAAACTGGCTTAAAATATATAGCAAAATTTGAAAAAATAGCCAAACCAAATAGAACATATATTGATGGCGAAGATAATTCTATTGGTAGATTTTATGGCGAAAATAAAATATTCATCATAAATGAAAAGAATGAATATATTCAAGTTCCCGATGAATATCAAGGTGTTGCAAGAAATTTGTATGTTCTTCAAGCAAATAAGGGAAATATTTCTGATGAAGAATATAAAAAACATAGAACAAAATATCTTGATGAAAATAAAGAATTTATTGAATGGTTTAGAGCAGAGGGTATTCCGAAAGGCATGACCAAATTTATTGGCGGTAAAAAATTAGTAAAACAATACTTGCTTGATGACCTTTGGGAAACTGAGCAAGTCGATGAATTGTATAATCAATCATCATTCATGCTTGCTAAAATTGTTCCAACAACATACCAACGTATTTGTACGATGGGTACTGCAAGTATTTGGAACTTATTGATGACTGCATGGAGTTATGAAAATGATTTGGCAATTCCTGAATCAGATAAGTATGAAAAATTTAGTGGTGGATTGGCAAGATGTTTCAAGTCAGGATATTCTAAACGTATTGTAAAGATTGACTATGCTTCACTTTATCCAATGCTTCAATTAACATGGAATATATTCCCAATATTCGATATTACTGGTGTTATGAAGAAAATGTTGTTGTATCTTACAACAACACGTAATATCTATAAGAAGATTGCGAATGGTACTAAACTTGATAAAGAAGAAGTTGAATTACTTCGTCAGATAGACCCTGAAATTCATATTAAATATATTAATAATGAATTGACCAGTGCTGATATTTTAATGGCAAAAATTAAACAGTTGCCTATTAAGATTTTGAATAACTCATTGTTTGGTGCTTTAGGTTCTAATATATCATTTAACTGGTCAGATAATGTTTGTGCTGCTCGTATTACTTGTTGTGGTCGTCTTGAATTAAGACATGCAATTACTTGGTTTAGTAAATTTAATTGTGTTGCGTTGCTTGCAGTAACGGATGGTATTAATTTCCAAATACCAGATAGAACGACAATAAGGGTTACCAATGCAGAAGTTCTATATGACCAACCAGAAGGATTGATTGAAGATATGTGGCAATACGGTGACAAAGTAGGTATTGGTGCACTTATTGGAAAATTTAACGATGAAGAAATGCGTCCACCTTACATGGCTGTTGATAATGATGGTGAAAGTGTTTCGTGCTTAAATCTTTCTCGTATTAACTATGCAACTCTTGTTCTTGCTAAAGATAAGAAAACTGGTGAGATGAAAGAAAAGATTAAACTTACTGGTAATACCATAAAATCTAAAGTAATGCCTGAATATATTGAAGAATTTATCGATAAAGGACTTAATTTAATTCTTCATGGTAAGGGTAAAGAATTTGTGGAATATTATTATGAATATGCTGAGAATATTCGTTATATGCAAATTCCTCTTAAAAAAATTGCAAGTAGAAGTAAAATAAAAACAACAATAAATGCATATAAAAAAAGAGGTGTTGATAAGAATGGTAGAGATAAAGGTATGCAAGCGCATATGGAACTTTTAATCGAAAAAAGAAACAAGATTGCTGAAGAACTATTTGAAAAACATAAAGATAGTCTTGATATGCAAAGATTAAAAGATAATCTTACTGTTGATGATAAGTTGAAATTAATAGCCAATTACATGCCCCAAGAACCAGAATTGGATAGCATAGTTTATTATGTAAACTGTGGATATAAAAAATCGCATGGTGATTCACGTAAAATTAAAGATAAACAAACTGGTGAAGAACGATTTGCTGCAGTATTGGTTGATTTAGATAATCCCGAAAATAATCCAAAGGTCTATAATTACGAAAAATATCTCGATGCGTTTAATAAAAGAGTAGAAACATTATTAGCAGGTTTTAATCCCGAAGTTGCTAAAAAAATATTGGTTAAATTAGATAAACAAGGTAATTTAAAGAAAACAGAATTCAATCCATTATATGATGAATTAAATTTGAAAAATTTTGATTTAGATGATATTGATGAATCAATGCATTTGGAAGAACTTGAAGTTGATTTTTGGAATAAGACAGGCTATGACCCAAGAAAGGTTTGGGATGGATTTAAAATGCATGAAGATTATAAAGTACATTTTGAAATATATCAAAGTGCTTTAGATTTTCTTAATGAAAAGATGACTGCAGCAAGTAAACCAAGAATTAAATCGATTAATGATGATTATAAAGAGGGTGATTTGGTACTTGTGAAAGATGGTAATGAGTATCACGTTGGTGCATATAATGGTGTTTATATTCAAATAGTAAGAACAAATGTAGATGTACCTAAAAGTCAACTTGAAATTGAACTCGATAAAAAGATTGAAGAAAATCAAAAAAAGATTGATGAATTAGAATCAAGTGAATTATTAAATAAAACAGATAGAGAATTGTTCTTGGAAGCCAAAGCACAAAAAAGACAACAATATTTTATACAATTCAAACAAAAATATGGAATTCCATTAGTTGCGACAATGGAACAAGTATTTGCAGAAATTGAAAATTCTAGCGTTGCTTTTGAAGATTTTGTTGAAGAACAAGAAGGTGGAATTGAAGAAGAAGCTGAGGAATATTTGGATGTTGATGATGATTCATTTGGTAGAAATGAAGATGGTGATGGCGCATATTAACAAAAAAATAAGTATTTATATGAAAATATACCATTATGAAATTAAAAAAGAAAGACTTACTCGAAATAATTAATACAAATGGTGAGTTAATTGGCAAAGAAGATATACCAAATAACGGCAGCGATTTAGAATCTGTTGCCAATAATACTACAGACTATAATGCTAAAATCAGCACTCAACCATATCGATATGATATGCTTGGTCGCTTTGGTTTTACATTAATGCCTTTTATGGAAGGTAAAGAGAATAAAACTATTAGTAATGACAAAATTATTAAGTTATTACATGATATGTTTAGAAAAACGCTTGAATATTATTATAGAAATCCAAATAAATTAAAATCAGATTTTCGTGTACTTTCACAAGATAATGCTTCTGATGAAGAACGTGAAAAAATTGAAGACTATTGGGCAAATGTTGTACAAAAAATGCTTGAACCACATTTCGATGATGAATCGGAAAATATTGATGAAACTAAGGTTAGTGAAGATAAAATGGTTGATAAAAAATCTGAAGATGAAATATCGTCAAAAAGTGATGACTGGGGTATTAAGGACAAAAAACTTGAAAAAGTAGCAGGGTTAATTAATAAATTGGATAAAACCGATAGGGATAAGTTGATTAATTTATTGGAAAGGAAGTAATGAACTCAGAATTGTATAATAAAACGTTTTCTGTGCCCTCTGACGTGATAAAATACATTCAGACGGCCTTAGTATCCAACCCGACAGGCGAGGGTGTTAAAAGGGCAAAATTTATCGTTAAAAACGGTGTTTTAACATACCAAGAACTTAAGAGATTAAAGAATTTTTTTGATTATTTTAATCCACAATCTGGCAATAAGGTTCAATATACTCTTGCTGGTGGTGATTTAATGCGTGTTTTTATTGAAAAAACACTTGCTTCAGAAAGGCATGCTGTTGAAAGCGGTCAAAAAATTAAACAGGATATGACTGCAAACCCTAATTCCGAATTAAAACCATATCAAACACCCAGACTTAATGAAACAGGAATTGAACATCTTGTAAGAACTGTTGATGGCGAAATTATTCAAAAAATAATCAATGAAGCAAAAGAGGATTTAAAAAAAAATGCTGTTGCAATAATAGTTAATAATGACAATAAAATATTATTACTTAAAAGAGCAGATGATAAAGAAATTTGGATGCCAAATAAATGGGCATTAGTTGGCGGTGCAATTGAAAAGGGGGAATCTCCAGAACAAGCAGTGAAGCGTGAAATACAGGAAGAAACTGGATTAGAAATCAAAGATTTTGTTAATTCGTTTAGCATTCAAAGAAATACTGATAGTGTTGAACATTTATTTGCGTGTAGATATTCAGGTGAACCAACAGATATTAAATTAAATGATGAAAACACTAATTATGGTTGGTATGATACAAGTGAAATGAAGTTCTTGGATACTGTACCTCATTTAATGGAATATATTACATTAACATTTAAAAAATATGAATAATTAGTATTTATTATAAATAACAGAAAAACTAATATTAAATAACATGGCAGACGAAAATACAAGCAGATTGCTTATTGATAGTGCTAAATTTAGGGATAAATTATTGATTGCACAAACTGATACACAACCATTTAAAAGATATACTAGCAGCAATTGTTATGCAGATGGTCATCCAAATACCATTTCTGATGGTGATTGTTTTGGTAGACAACAAGTTGATAATGGTACTATTGGTACTAATTTGGATATTGCATGTAGAAATTCATTATCAGTGGCTGAAACACCTAATCAACCATTTGAAAGATATACATCTGAAAAACCATACGGAGAAGGAAATTGCTAAAATATGTTGAATGAGGTAAAAATATTGATTGAAAACATAAAAAATTTTCGACATCTCATTACTGAAGGTGTTGCTGAGAATAGTCTTATCGATGCAATTAACAATCACGAGTGGATTTATTTATACTATGCTGGTGATGAGAAAACATCGAGTGGATATCGTACAATCAGACCATATGTTCTTGGCACAGATAATCGTAGCGGAAAAAAAGTATTAAGAGCATGGCAGGATAATCCTATGAATAGTTGGCACTTCGAACATAAGCCAACTCGTAAGGATAGCCCAAAACATGATTATTGGACGGATAATGAGGGTGATAAACCGGGATGGAGATTGTTTCGTGTTGATAAAATATCGAGAGTATTACCAATTGGAAAAAAATTTGTAGATTCAAATGGTTTGGTAATGATACCTGCGGGTTATCATGAAGGTGGTGATGATAATATGAGCAGTATTGATGCTTATGTTTCAACTAAGAAAGAACCAGATTTTGATTATAAATATGATAAAGAATTTTATGGAGCACCAGAATCTACACCACAAGATGTTAAAAAAGCAAAATGGCAAAGTATTCGAATGGGTAATAAAAATAAAAAACAAATTACTGCAAATGATATTACAAAGTTAAGTGATTTGGCAAATAGGTTTTATAAAAAGAAAAGGAGTAACTTTCTTGTTGTGGTTGATGATAAAAATAATTATCAATTGGTTACACCTGCACAAATCGAAACTGCTAAGAAAACATATGGAATTGAAATTCCAGACCAAGCAATATTAGGTACGCTATCAAATTTATACGATAGAATCGTAAGGGCAAATGTACCTGCAGATAATAAGTTTTTTAATGATGTGAAAAATAAGGTGAATGCTGATAGAAAAAAGAAAGAACAACAGCCACAAGAAATTAAAGAAAATATTCCAACAATTCCTTTTGAAAGAAAGACTTTTTTCAAACAGTAATGTTTTTATAAAAAATAATAAAATTTTATAATTTTAATATAATGGCAACAAAACCAGATTTAAATAAATTAAAAGCCGAAATTGCAAAACGTAAGAATGAAATGACTGCAACATATAATGGTGTTGCACCACGAGATACTTTTTTAAATGGATTGCTTGAATCATTACAAACAGGAAGAGAAACTGTATCAACTAATTTAGTTAAAACAGTTGAAAATAAAGTTGCTGTAAAAAATGGTGAAGCACCTAAAATGCAGGTTAATGAAAATACTGTTATTCAACAACATCCAGTTCAACAGCAACGTCCTATTCAACGAACAGTTCAGATGAATGAATATCCTGATTATTCTCCAGAAAGAGATGAACAACTATATGTTGACCTAGAAAGAAAAAGAAAACAAACACTTGCAGAATCAATGCAAGGTTATATTAATACACCACCAATTGGAACTCCGATGAGTAATCAAGTTCCTGCAATGGGAACACCAATGGTACTTAATGAAGCATATTTGGGTGAAAGTGTTAAGAAATTGGTTGATAATTATCTGGTTGAAAATTTTTCACCTATTGTTGAAGAAGCAATTCATAGTACAATAATTGAAATGTATGCCGTTGATAGAATAAAAGCAGTTCTGAGTGAAAATAAAGAAATGATTAAAAAGATAGTATACGAAACTATCAAAGAACTGCAAGCAAAAGTAAAACAAAATAAGGTGCAATGATAATTACACTTTTTTATTTCTTTTTTATTGTTAAGTTTGTATTTATAAGTATACTATTACTTGAATATGACATACGATGAATTTTTAAATTTCTTCAATGATTTCAAAAAAATCAAATCATTCGCTGGTAAAATAAAATTTGCCGACCAAAATTTACAAAGAATTGGAAGTGGTTCTGGTCGTATTGTATATGATATTGATGGCGAAAAGGTTTTAAAACTAGCGAAAAATACAAAAGGTGTTGCTCAAAATGAAGTAGAATCTGGTATTGGAACACGTTATGATACACAAAATATTGTAACAAAAGTATTTGAATATGATGAAAATGGTGCTTGGTTAATATCAGAAAAGGCAAAGAAAGTTAATGAAAAAAGAATTAAAAAATTAACTGGTATTCCAAGTCTTAATGATTTATTTTATTACTTAAAAAATTTCGAATCACAAAATAAGGGTGGAAGAGCAATTTTTAGTCAAGCACCTGAAATTAAAGAACAACTCAGCGAAATTGAGTTTGTGAATGATTTGCTTGATTTAATGAATAACTATAATGTTACTTCAGGTGATTTGAGTAGACCAAGTACGTATGGTGAAGTATTGCGTGATGGTCAACCAAGTATTGTAGTTACCGATTATGGTTTAAGTGATGAGGTATATAATTCACATTATAGTCCACAGAGAAAACAAAACTATAGACTATACGAACTTTACCAATATGCTGATGGTAATGATGATATACTTTCACAAGCAGATGGTGGTGAGGATATTAGAAAATCGATGTGGGCATTAATACCATATGATGTCGGTGATGGTGCTGGTGTAATGAACGAAGATTTTATTGAATTTGTTTCAAATCGTGATTATTATCCGAATAAGCCATTGGAAGCGATGCCAATTATGGTTGAACGTTTTCATGAGTGTGTTAATAATTTAAAAGAAACTTTAAATAAAGCACCCAATAAAAAGAAATTTTATGAAAACCTATTAAAACTTCAAGAATATCTTATTAAACAAGGATTTTATGATAGGGATAGACTTGAAAGTGAAACTGTTTCATTGAATGAAGATGAACTTAAATCAGCAAGTCTTAATCGGGAATATGCAACACAACTTGCAGATGCGTTTGTAAAGAAAATGAATTTAGGCGGTTTTAAATTTTTAGGCGGTGAAGGAAATGGTGTTGCGTTTCAATTAAATGATGGTAGAGTTTTAAAAATCACAACTGATGTTTGTGAAGCGGATGCTGGTATGAAAATAAGTAGAGTACATCAACCTAAAACAATTGGTGGTGTTTATAATGTGTATAAAATACATGATACTCAACAAAATAAAGCAGCATTTATACTTATTGAAGAATTTATTGGTGGACAAAATCCATCTGAATTTCATAGATTATATAACATACCAAATAAAATTCGTGAAGAATTGTCTGGAGATTTAATGTATCTCCTAGTTAAAAAGAAAACACAAAAAACTAGTCCAATACAAGGTGGTCTTGAAGTTTATCCACAATTAGCGCAGGAAATATTGGACGGCAATCCTGATGCACCCGTTAGTCCTGAAGATAGAAAGAAAGCATATGATTTTTTCATGGGTTTATATGCAATTAAAAATGAATTAATTGAGTTAGAAATTAAATCAAACGATTTTAATAATTTCAATAATTTAGGTTATCGAAATGGCGTGCTAACATATTTTGACGTTGGTGGTTGTTTTGTTCCAGAACCCGAATTTAGTCCAGAAGATGTAATTGCATTGCCAGAAAATGCACAACAACTTGATGAAGATTATGATGTAGATATTGCAAATAGTATTGCAAATCAAATTGCAACTAAACTAGGTGTTAATAATCCTAAAAATATTGGAAGTGGTAAGTTTGGTGTTGCGTATGATATTGGTAACGATAAAATATTAAAAATTACTAAAGATAATAGTGAAGCAGCTGAGAATTTATATTTGATTGGAAAGCAATTAAACTATATAGCACAACCTTATGGAGTGTTTAAAGTAACTTCAAAGAATTTTGAAATACCTGAAACGTATGCAATTATTTTGGAGAAACTTCAAACAAGTCCAGAAATTCAGCGTCTTTATGAAAGAATTGATTTTGCATTTGATAAAATATTAGATGTAGGAATACCAGATGTTATTGAACATTATCTTGGCGATTGGGATAATCCATATGTAGATAAAAATAAAATTAATTCTTATTTAAAAAAGAATCCACAGGATGCTGAATTTTTTGGCGGATTATTACGAATTGCGGAAGAAACACGTGAATTGAAAATTCAAAGCATGGATTATCTAAATTGGCATAATTTAGGATATAAGAAAAACGGTGTACTTGCTTTTTTTGATGTGGGATTTGGTAATCCTTCTTTAGAACCACATGGTGCAGAAACTATTGAAGTTAGTGAAGATAGTACATCATTATATTCAACCCCAACTACTGTAGGTCGTGATGATAATCCAGTATATAATCAAAATAATTTACCACCATCAATTGATAATGATTTGGATGCGAATACTGCAATGTATGAGGGTAAAAAATCATATATGCCTAATTCAAAAACCGTTACAGTAAAAAAAAAATGTAAATTAGGTGGTTTGGGTCATACGAGTGTTGCTTGTAATCAAGGCGATATAAGTAACTTAGAACTTGGTAAAATAAATGAAGGTTTAATACCTCAATGTAGAACTTTTTGGGCATGGGTATCTCCAAATAACGAATTTATTGAAGTACCAAAACTCAGACACCAAGATTATATAATGAATGTTTATGGAGATAAAGGTGATTTGGACTATGGTGAAGTATTCAATCAAGCGTTGAAAGATGGTTGGGTTAGGGTTATTTTTGAATATAATCCAGATAGATTTATGGGCAGTTTATCAATTAATGGATATGATAAATCAAGAGTAAAATCAGTGTTTAAGGAAATGTTTTTTGATTTAGTAAAATATGGTTATAACGTAATATATTTACAATATGAAAATCCTGAAGGTGTCGATTCTTTTTCTACTCGTGATGCAGAAGGTAAAGCAAAAATGATTAATTATATTTTTGAGAATATTAATGAAGATATTGATGCTAGTGAAGCACGTGATGATGAAAGTTCATTACAAACCATTTTGAACGGTAAAAGAAATATTGCATTAATTGGACTATCAAATCCTCTTATTAAAGAAAAGGTAATTAATGCTGGTTTAAATATTATTAATGTACATCAAACTGACCATCCAAGTTCAATTGAAACATCAATTGTATATCGTGATGGTCACGAAAAACAAGCAAATAAATTACACGATTTTATGAAATCTCGTGGTGGATATGTTAATGACAGAACACCACAAGAAGCATACATCATTGGTAAATTATTAGAATATTCTGATGAATCAATATTACAATATGTTAATAGAATATACAAAAAACTTCCAAATGGCGGGTATGTACATAGAAGTGATGATGAGCTGAATAAATTTAATAATCAACAAATTACACTAATTCCATCCGAAGATGATGTATATAAATATTACATGAATGTTGATGAGAACGAAAAAAGTAATATATTTGTAAAAAACAAAATAATGACTGAGGTTAAATTAATGTCACTACAAGAACTTCCATTTAAACAAGAGATTCAACAACTTGGTGGTAAAATATATAGTGTTGGTGGAGCAGTTCGTGATGAATTTTTAGGTAAAGAATCTAAAGATTTGGACATTCTTATCACAGGCATTCCAATGGATAAATTAGAGCAAATTCTTTCAAAATATGGTCGAGTAGATGCTGTTGGTAAATCTTTTGGTATATTGAAGTTTAAGCCAAAAGGTGCAACAGAAGATATTGATATTGCTATTCCACGTACAGAAAAACCAACTGGCGGAGGTGGTCATAGGGGGTTTGAAGTAAGTTCTGACCATGCACTACCAATTGAAAAAGATTTGGAACGTAGAGATTTTACAATTAATACAATTGCAAAAGATATTGATGGTAATATTGTTGACCCATACGGTGGTCAAAAAGACCTTCAAGATAAGATAATTCGTGTTGTTAATCCTGAAGCATTTAGTGATGACCCATTACGTATGCTTCGTGCAGTTCAATTTGCAAGTCGTTTTGGTTTTACTATTGAACCAGAGACAATGAAAATGATTCAGGATAATGCAGAAAGAATTAAAGAAATTCCACCTGAAAGAATATTGACAGAATTTGATAAGATTGTCAAAGGGGGTAATAAATTGACAGGTGCTTTTTTATTGAAACAAACAGGATTGCTTAGAAATATATTCGGTAAAGATTTAGGAATATTGGTGGGACAAAATGTTTGGGAAAATGTTAAAACGATGGGTGAATTTATTTATTTACTTTCACACAATCTTGTTGAAAATCCCGCAGAATTCTATAAAAATAGATTAAAGGGCGATATCGATACATATAAAGAAATAAGAGCACTTCAATTAGCATTTGAAAGTGGTGAAGCCACTAATTTAGTTGAAGCACGTTCAATTGCACATAACATGTATGTTATTTCACCACAATCTTTACAGAGCAATATAATTCCAAAGGTGATAAAAACTGCAGCACAGGAATTATTATCAGGTAAGTATCCAAAAACAATTGGAGAACTTGCTGTAAATGGTAATGATTTAATGTCTTTAGGTTTACAGGGTAAACAAATTGGTAATACTCTTAAAATGATGTTGCTTAAAATATATTCAGGTGGTGTTATAAATAAAAAGGAAGATTTATTAGCATTAACATCACAAAATAAGAAAAATTTAAATGAATCATATTTAAAGCATACTTGGAATGTTAATGGTGAAGATGTTGATATTAATTTCTTTATAAAAAAATACGATGAATGGAATCATCGGGGTGGTGGTGCAGGATATACAGACCCAAGTAAGGAATCTGTATTAGAGTTTTTGCAAAATAATTATGAGGATTTTAGTCATGATGAAGTATTGAATCATGAATTATTTTGGGCATTAACAGATAGAGAAGTTTTGAATTAATATATATGTAACAAATATTTGTTTAATTTCTTTAATATATGTTTTGAATAATATTAAATGTATTTCTTATGAAAGGAAGTAAAAAAATAAAATCGGTTAAAAATGCAAAATCAGTAAAAAATGCACAACCGATAAACCCAATGGATTTGGCAAAAGTTCTTGGTGTTGAAAAAGAATATGTTGAAGCACTTTTTGAACAGCAATTAAAAAAAAATAAAAAAATCATAATGTGCGATGATTTTGAAAATAAAAAAAATAATATTATTAATAATGATAAATAGTTTATGAATACTAATTTAAATGAAGCATTTATTGTCAGTAAAAGATATGACAAAAGGGGCAATCCAATTGCATACGTAGACCCAAATAAACCTGAAAATAAAGATACTTTTAAATATAAAGATGTATTTAAAAATCATGGTGCTAAATGGGATAATGAAAATAGGTATTGGTTTTGGTATATTGGTAAAACGAAAGACCAATGGCAAAATGTATATACAAAATTCATTGAACCTGCATTAAAAGCAGTACATTCACAAGAGGGTGCAACTGAAGAACAAAGTAAGGAATCATTAATAGCATCGCTAGATGCGGTTATTGGTGAAGTTCAAGCAGCACCAACAACTGGTGGTGAAGATGGTTTAACACCCGATGATAAAAAAAATGTGGTTGATAGACTTGCTAAATTTAAAGAAACTCTCGTAAATCTTGATAATGATGAAGAGTTTAAGAAAACAATGCAAATATTAACAGCGTTTAAAAATGCACAGGGGCATTCATATAGTTTTACTAACACAATCTTAATTTGGATTCAAAATCCAAACGCAAAATTGGTAAAAAGTGAGATTAATTGGCATAAGTTTAATAGAACTATTGTCGATAAATCAAAAAAAATGTGGGTTCGTTCACCCAGTAGAAGTGCATTACAAAAATATAGTAAAGAACAGGAACAACAAATAATTAATAAATTTTTACAATTAGCTAATAAAAAAACATATAACGAATTAACTGCTGGTGAAAAGGAAAGATTAGGTGTTATTCTTCGTGGTAGAATGGTTAAACCCCAATTTGAATTTACACCAGTTTATGATGTTACGAATACTGCACAAATTGAAGGAAAAGAGAATCTTTTAGGTGATTATGAAAAACATAATGAAATAAAATGGTTTGAAGAAAACATGTTAAGTGATGAAGTACGTCCAGTATATAACGCACTCATGGAATTTGCAAAAGAAAATGGTATTGAAGTTAATATTGTTGATGATTTAGGTGGTGCGAGGGGTAGTAGTGCAAGTGGTAAAATTGAATTATTAAAAAGCGAAGGTAATGATGTTGGTATTACCAAAACATTAGCGCATGAAATCACACATGAATTATTACATCAAACATATTTAAAGCAAAAAGGTTCAAAATATGCACAATATTTTATTGGTACTTCGCAAGGACGTGATTTGGTTGAACAACAAGCAGAATTATCGGCATGGATGGTGTTGGCATCGTATGGTTTTAATTTAAAAACAACATCATTGAATTATGCTGCAATTTGGGGTGCTGATAAAGAAGCCATGATTCGTGTATTTGATACAGTAACTGGTGTGGTTAATATGTTGTTGGATTATATTAATGAACATATGAGTAATAATCCAATTAAATCAACAGAACCAACCAAAGAACCAGCAGAAATGTCTGAAGCAGTTGCTCCATCAATTAAACAAGCAAGACATGTAACACCAATGGATGTTGCTAAGATTTTAGGAGTAACTAGTGAATATGAACAAATACTAAATCAATCGAAAGAAAAAATGTTGGAAAATTTCAATAGATTAATTAAAAAAAGTATTTTATAATGGCTAATGTTTCTTATAGTGCAGTCGTTCTGGATGATAAGTCAAGAAGCAGACTTATAGAACGATTTAAATCAATTATTCCTGAAGATTGGGAAATTATTGCACATCACATGACAATTAACTTGGGTGAAATTGACCCAGAGTTTGAAAAATATTTAGAAATGCCTGTTCGTCTTAGTGTTAATGATATTGCATGGGATGATAAGGTAATGGCAGTGGGTGTTAATGGTTTTAATAGTCGTAATGTAAAACCACACATTACATTGGCTGTTAATCGAAAAGTCGGTGGAAAACCAGTGATGTCAAATAATTTAACAGATTGGAAAAAATTAAAAAGACCGCTATTGGTAACTGGAATTGTGACTGAAGTTAAGTATAGATAATATATGAACGAAGCATTAAGAAAAAAAATTAATGATGATATTGATGAAGGTTTTGAAAGTGAAATGTTATTTTTAGAACTAATTGAAAAGGATGGGTATTATACTAAAGTTGCAACAAAAAGTGAAAATATTTATGAACATTGGGATGTCGCAATATTTAAAGATAATATTCTCGATTATGTTGATGTTAAAGGATTAAAAGAAGCAACTGCAGATGGTCGTACATGGGTAGAATTGCAAAACGTAAGTGGTGATATTGGATGGTTATATGCACCTAAATTAACAATAATTGCATTTGAAAAAGAAGATTGTTTTGAACTAATTAAACGAGTTGATTTAATATCGGTTGTTGAAGAAAATATTAAAAAAGCGGATGTTGAAGATGGTGGTTTTACAATATATTATGATAAAACAGGTTTAAAAGATTATCGAAGGTATTGTAGAAAGAATTGGGGGCGTGATGATAGAGTGGTAAAAGTACCATTTAATGATTTTCAGAATTTAATTTTTAGACGAATTTTTAAATAATTATGATAACAAGATTAGCAGTATTTGATTTTGATGGGACTCTTATTGATTCTCCTGAACCAGAATTAGGTAAAGTACAATGGTCGGAGAAAAAGGGCATACCATATCCATATCAAGGATGGTGGGGTAGACCAGAAAGTTTAGATTTGGATGTTTTTAATATAAAGCCATTTCCAAGTGTATTGCTACAATTAAAAAGGGAATTGGTAACACCAAATACTTATGTGATTATACTCACATCAAGAATGGAAAAACTACGTCCACAAGTAGAAGCAGTATTAGATGCAAATCATATTAAGGTGAATAAAGTTGATATGAAACGTGTTGAAGATGGTAAAGGGGATAAAAGGGCTAAAGTAATGAGATATGTTCAAGAACTTCCTGACCTAAAAACAATTAATGTTTATGAAGACCGTGAAACTGACCTTGCATCATATGAAATATTAAGAAGCAAATTACCAGAAGGAATTGAATTAAATGTTTATGTTGCAAATCATGGTCAATTGGCTTTAACAGAATCAAGCCATAAATATAATATTTTAGAAATTATTTTAGAAGAAATTCAAAATTTAAAACAACTGTATTTATAAGAAATTATAGAAATGATTGACATGAGATATAAACCACGTTTTTTACCACAAGTTAGTGCACCATATACAATAGTTTTGCAAAAACTTGATGATGAAGGTGTGGGTTATGATGTGGTTGAAGTAAATCCTGATGAACTACAGCCAATGCAAGGGATTACTTTTAGTGATGAAGTTGAGAATGTAAATCTTGACGATACCAATCCAATTTGGATTAGTAACGATAATCGTGTTCTTGATGGTCATCATCGAATGGTTCGTGCATTATTGGATAATAAACCAATTAAAGCAGTTAAAGTTGATTTAAATGATAAAGATGCATGTAGAGTTCTAAATAAAATTCAGGATATTTACGAATACGAGCAATCTCAATCAATGGAAGAAGTTGAACCACAAGGTGCTATTAATTTTTATCAAGATGATGAAAATCAATTTTTGAACAAATTGGAAGAAGATAATATTTCATTACAAAACGAAAAAACGGGTAAGAATCAGCAAAAAATTATAGCATATCGAAAAAATCCAATTAAAGAAAATTCATCTATTGGTAATTTCTTTATGTTAAATCCTATTGATGGATATGACAAATATGAAATTGACTTCGATAATTTGTTGGATACTAATGCATTGGGTGTAACATATAAAGATGGTCAACAACCTGTTGATATTTTATCAAAAAGTTGGTTTCCACATGTTAATTTTGAAAAATTAGGAGAACAATATAACGTGCCATCGATTAATCTAAAAAATAAAGCAGTTGCAGAACGAGCAATAAAAATGGGTTATGACGGAATAAAATATGGCGATACAATAATTCAAGGATTAAAATAAACAAACATTATGAGCACATACAAAATTACAAACATAACAAATTCACTTGGAAAACGTGAATCGAAGTATAATACAACTATTGAGATTGATTATATTGATAACATGACGAAAAAAAACGTTAAAGTAAGAGCAGGTGATAGTGTATTTTTAACTGCACCAACATTACCATTGTCAGTACAAAGATTGAGATTAAAAAATCTTGTTGCAGTTGTTGAAATTTCATTGGAAGAATTAAACGAACACATTAGTAGTACTAAACCTAAAGCACAAAAGACTAATGTGCAGGATAATAATGCCGAAAAGAAAGTACAACAAAAACAACAACACCAGCAGGTGAGTAAAAAAAATAGATAAAAGAGAAGAATTTCTTGATACCGAGAAAGACGTATAAAATATAGTAACTATCAGTGTTTTTAATGAAAATCCAATAAAATTATTGGATTTTTTCATAAAAAAACCTTTTACTATTCAAGATTTTGTGCTAATTTTACGTATTTAATAATAATTACATTATTTTATAATAATTTATAAATAAAATATGAATGGCAAAATAAGAATTTTATTCTATAACCTTGATGGTGCTGGAGTAAATTATTTTAGAACACTAACACCTGCAATGGAAATCGATAGGAATCATAGTGATGATTTTTATACTGAAATTAACCCACAATTGGACTTTAATGACCCTAACATAATTGATTACTTAAAATCATTTCATATTATTCATTATCATCGTCAATTTTTGAATGATACTAAACAAATGGTAAGATTGGCCGATGAATTAAGAAAATCTGGAACAATTTTAATTTGTGATATTGATGACTATTGGCAATTACATAAAAAACATCCATTCTATGGATTAAGTGTAGAGAAAAAACTACATATTCCAATACTAGAAAATCTTAAAATTGCTGATTATGTAACAACAACAACCAATTTATTTGCACAAGAAATTCGTAAAGTAACAGGCAAAGATAATGTTGAAGTATTTTATAATTCCGTTGACCCAACATGGATGAAACAATTTCAAAATAATTGGAAGCCAGACCCAGATGGATTGGTTAGAATTACATATATGGCGGGTTCATCTCATATGGTTGATGTAGAACAACTTGATGGTGTTATGAATGTATTATCGAATAGTCCAGAATTAAAGGGTAAATTTAAAGTAATTTTGGCTGGTTGGGATACTGAGGGTAATACAACAGATATTACATTTAATCAAGAATTTGGTAATGAACTTCAAAAAAGAGGATTATGGACACCACAAATGGTTAAGGCAATCAACAACTCAAAGGGTAATGTAGATGCTTTGCCTAAACTTCCTGAAGATTTGAAAAATAAATATAGAGATAATGTATTCAATTATCAACAACGAGATATTAAGTCAACTGAAAGTGTTTATTTGTTTTATGAAAACATTTTGACAAATAATCATCATATGATTACCAATGAAGATTATAAGCAATGGCTTATGAACTTCGAAAGAAATGTTACATACCCAAATGAAGGTAATTTTGCAAGACGTTGGACACAAAAAGCAAATACATATGCACAAGTTCTCGATGAAACTGATATAGTAATTGCACCACTTGCAGATAATTCATTCAATAGAATGAAATCTAATCTAAAACAAGTTGAATGTTGGACTAGAAAACTTCCTATTGTATGTTCTGACATTCCTCCATATAACGTACATGGTAGACATATGGAAAATTGTATATTAATTCCAGCAGAAAAAAATGCACACAAATACTGGCAAAAATATTTAAAAAGACTCATACTAGATGCTGACTTACGTAAGAAATTGGGTGAGCAATTATATGAAGATTTTAAAGAAGAATATAACCTTGCAAATGTTACAAAAAAACGTGCTGAATTTTACAAGGCTGTAGTTGCCAAAACATTAGCGGTAGTATAAATTATGACGTATGAAAAAGACAAAAAAAGAAAAAAACAAGCCCAAAGGGAAAAAAACAAGCCCAAGGGGAAAAAAACAAGCCAAAAAGGAAAAAAAACAAAATGAAAAATTACGTGCGAAGGTAATTGAAGTGTTTCCTTATTGTGATGAAAAAATTATAGATGGACTAACTAAATCGGTTAAAGTCAATAAAGCAGTTCTCCAAAGGGATGAAGAATCTCATAAAGCGTGGCAAGAAAAATACTTTCAAGAAATGTATACTGAATTTAAAGAACTTGTGAAAAAACATAATGAAATACTTGGCTTTGAAACAGAAAAATTAATCACGAAAATTGATGATTTAGAATTGCAAGTTAAGAAATATGAAAATAAGGTAAAAAAATTGAAAGAAGTAAACAAATTGATTAATGAAGATGAGTAATCTTTTTAAAAAAATTATTCTTTGGTTTTATATTAAAATACATAGTATTTTTATAAATATTAGTATTGCTTTATATAATACTGAACAAGAAATACTTAAAGCAGACCCAAACGATATACAAGAAAGGGATAAACGAATACAACGAAAATTGCATCGTAATCCCCTTCTTGAAAAATTCTATGCTGGACAGCGAGATGAAAAGTATGTTAAAGATTATTATGAACTACTGAAAAAAGCAGATAAGTTCATGCGAACTTCAACACCACGTCAAATTGCTATTGCTGCAGATAAGCATTTACGATTTGAAGGTCAAGACTATTCAAATGATAATGTACTTGAAGTTAAGGATAAATATGGTAGACGTTATTCACATTATGGCTTTTTCGATGAAAAACATAAACATGCTGGTAAAACATTAGGTGAAGTATTTGAATTAGAAAAGCAGGAAAGACGTACTAATGATGATGATTATGAACTACTTTATATTTTCACTAATAAACCAATTGAAGTAGGTCTTGCAGATATAATGGATATTGTTCAAGAAACGGATAAGGAAAATGTTGACCATGAATTTGAAGTTATGGATATCTGGAAAAAATCAAGAACATTTAAATTCCCAATTAAAGCATATCGTGAAGATGAAAATGTTGTAAATAAAATTGAGGAATTAACCGAATATTTACATGTTAAAAAAATTGGTTTTGAATACAGACAACTAGAGTTTTTCATACCACTTCAATTTAAAACCGAAGAAATTGAAGAAAATTCTCCAATTTTTAATGAAATTACAAATATTAAGAGTATATTTGTTAAGAATGATTATGGTGAATTGGTTGCATTCGGTATTAATAAATTAATTAAAAGAATTAGATATAAAGATACTCATGAAGTATGGAAATTCGAAGGAATTGAAATGGAAACTATGAGTATTAAATAAAAATGATTAATATATGACATCATCATTTTTAGAAAACCTGAAAAAGTCAGTAGATAATGGAGAATTCAACTCCGAAGCAGCAAAAAAAATTATTGAAGTTGATAAACTTGCTGATGAAAAGAAAAATGCACTCGATTTAGTTCAAGACAGACTTGAAAAATCTGGCTATGCTAAGTCAGTAACTGAAGAAGAAGCAACAGCACTAAATTCGCAATATGAAATTGAAATGGAAGCAATTAAGAAAAAAGATGAAGAAAATAAAAAAATTGCTGAAATGCATAATATTGCAGATAATTCATTAAGAACACTTCTTGAAATAGAGGATATGGTAAAAGCCAGTATTATCGATATGTTTTCATATGTTGATGAACTCAACAGTGAGTTTGGTAATGAGTTCAAAAATGAAAATTTGATATTTGGTGAACTATCACAAAAATTGAAACAAATTCAATCTAAATATAGTTCAATTATTAACAATTAAAACAATTTACTTATGGCAAAAATTGAAAAAGCATCTGATGATGTAGTAAATCTCTTTAATGAAATTAGAGATAAATCAACAATTCCACAATGGATTCAATTCGAAGTGCTTTGTAATAATAAGCAGAAAGAATTGTATAAAATTGTGAAAACTAATGATATTGTTGAAATTCTTACCGATGGTATTAATTTCGCAGTTGTTTTCAACGAAGAAATTCTCGAACAACTACCTGATGACATGAAAGAAATGGCTGTTGTTGAATGTCTTGCAGGTGTTTGTGTGAGTGAAAGTGATGCAGTTTCTTTGGAGAAACCAAATTTCAATACACATACAGGTGTGCTGCAAAAATATGGTCATGAACCAATTATTGTACTTCATGAATCGATTAAAAGTCTTTTTGATGCTAAAAAGCAGAATGAAGATGAAGAAAAGGCGCAATCTAAAGGTAAGCGAGGCAAAAAAAATAAATAATAATATAATTATCTTAATACAAATCCTGACATATGGTCGGGATTTTTTTGTTTATGAGTATTTATAGAAAATATTATTAATATGGCAATGACTTCATATAATATTAATTATCCTTTCAAGGATGATAATTCAACACATAGTTTTATTTCAATGAATCGTGTTACAAAAGATTCGTATAGTTCAAACTTATTGTTGTTATTATTAACACAAAAGGGTGAAAGATATTATGAATCAGATTATGGTACTAATCTACTTAAATATATTTTTGAACCAAACGACACATTGACTGCAAATCAGGTTGAAGAAGAAATAAAAAACACCGTACCTTTATATATTCCAGAAATTAAAATAACTAAAGTGACATTTAACTGGCTTGTCGATGATAACGGTAATCCAATATCCGATAATCAATTAAATGTTAACGTTCAATTTGTTTATAATGAAGGTGTGCTAAATGAAGAAGGTAGTATTGATTTAAATTTTTAAAATATAAAACATGGCAACAAATACATCAACTAACATAATTCAATACGGAAGTAGAACTTTCGGAGAAATTAAAACAGATTTAATTGCATATATTAGACAAGCATATCCTGAAGTATTAAGTGATTTCACTGATTCTAGTGTGGGTGCAATGCTTATTGACCTTAATGCTGGTGTTGGAAATAATTTATCAATGAATACTGATAGAGTGTTTCAAGAAACACAATTAGAATATGCACAACAAAGGTCATCAATATTAAACATTGCAAAAAATATGGGATTTAATATTCCTGCTAGGAGACCATCAGTAACGATTGTTGATTTTACTGTTGTAATTCCAGTGCTAGGAAATAAGCCTGACCCTAGTTATTATCCAATATTAGAATCTGGTGCACAAATAATTGGTGGGGGTAAAATATTTGAAACTCAAAATAATATTGATTGGAATTCACCTTACAGTAGTTTGGGTGACCCTAATCGTAGAATTATACCTAATTTAGATTCGAATGGTATTATTGTTAGTTATAATGTGACAAAAAGAGAAGTTGTGATAAATGGTGGTACTAGTATATACAAAAGAATTATAACTACTGATGATATTATACCATTTTTTAGCATTACTTTGCCAGACCCAGATGTTATTGAAATCGAAAGCGCAATATTATTGGAAGGCACTAATTATGCAACAAATCCTGATGTTACAGAATTTTATAATGCTGAAAATAGATACTATGAGGTTGATTATCTTGCACAACAACGAGTATTTGTTGAAGATAGCTCATCATCGCAAGCAACCACTACTGGGATTAAAGCAGCAACGTGGATTGATGTAACAAAAAAATTTATTAAAGAATATACGCCAAAAGGATATTGTAAATTAACATTTGGTTCTGGTGATGCTGATGTTAATGCATTTGAAGATGGATTTTTAAAAGAAGGTGTTAGTAATAAATATTTTCTTGAAAACTTTTTAAACAATATAGCATTGGGTGAAAAATTAAAAGCAAACTACACACTATTTGTTCGATATAAAACAGGTGGTGGTTCAAATTCTAATATTGGTGCTGATACATTAACACAACTCGGTTCATATAAATTGAATGTGAATGGTTCACGTAGTGATTATAATCAAACAGTACAAAGAAGTTTAATGGTAACTAATCCAATACCTGCTATTGGTGGAAATGATGGTTTAAGTGTTGAACAAATAAGACAATTGATTAAGTATAATTTTGCTAGTCAATTTAGAGATGTAACACTAACTGACTATTTATTACAGGTTTATAAGATGCCCGGTAAGTATGGCTCACCATATCGTGCAAATGCATACAAGGAAAATAATAAAGTAATAATTCCAATATTGGGCATTGGCGCAGATGGTAAATTATCAAATATTAGTAATTCTCTATTAAAATCAAATATTGCTGAATATCTCACCCAATATCGAATGATTAATGATTATATTGAAATTAAAGATGGTAAAATATTCAATTTAGCGTTTGATATTGATGTGTATGTTGAAAATATTTCTGATAATACAATTGCAAATAGTATTATAACCATTGTTAAAAATTTCTTCGATATTAATAATCGTGAAATGAATGAAGATGTATTTTTGGGTCAACTACAAACAGAAATATTAAACGCAAATGGTGTTGTAAATATTGTTGGTATTACCGTATATAATAAAGTTGGCGGACAGTATTCAACAAATCCAATAGCACAGCCAATATCAAATACTACCACAGGTGAAATTGTTATAACAAATAATACAATATATTCTGAACAAGATTCAATGTTTGAAATTAAATATCCTGAGAAAGATATTAAAGTGTTAATGAGAAAAAGGACTAACTAATGGAAGTAATTAAAAAAACGGTACTTCAAGCATTAACAACTGGAACAACAACTGGTTGTACTGGCACTTGTCGTATTATTATACCAGATTTGACCGCTAATTATTTTTTCAAAATATGTTTATCACAAGAAACACAAGATATTGGTTTTTTTGATACATATACAATAAATGATTATGGTGGTTATGATGGTTA
>ERZ795059.982-NODE-982-length-33747-cov-7.067167_pt1 | contig 33747 bp, 25 predicted proteins | sample MGYA00375143_ERZ795059 | MGnify/ENA primary metagenome ERZ795059 (study PRJEB30188, sample SAMN05720168) | activated sludge metagenome | isolation source: Anaerobic digester | place: USA | collected 2015-01-07 ... | reverse complement strand
ACTTGCGCATGGACTCGAGCGCAAAGGAGAAGTCCATGCCCGTATGTCCGAGCACCAGCACGACCGGCACGCTGACCAGCATGCCGAGGACCAGGCCGAGCAGGCCCAGGCTCATGGCCTCGTACATCACGATGAAAAAGACGCGGGAGGGCCTTGTGCCGATGCTCTTCATCACGCCCAGCTCGTGGAACCGCTCGATGATTGACATGATAAGCGTGTTCGCGATCGAGAAGATGACCGTGATGAACACGATCATGAAGATGACGAACATCATGGTCTCCTGGAGGGTGATCGCGCTCACGAGATCGGGCGCCATCTCCTTCCAGGTCTGCACCTCGAGCGCGGGGTCATGGATCGCGGCGGAGAGCCGCCCGCCGGTGACCTCCACCGCGTTCAGGTCCCGCGTGCTCATGACGATCTCGGACACCGCCGGTCCAATCCCGCACAGGGCGCGGAGCCGGTCGATCCCCACGAATACCACGCCGCGGTCGAACCCGCCCATCGGCGTCTCGAAGAAGCCGGCAACGCGCAGGCCCGCGCCCACGACCTCGTTGCCCGCGTCCTGGAACATCAGCACCACCCGGTCGTCCAGGTATACGTCGAGCTTCTCTGCCAGCGACTTCGAGATGAGCAGCTCGTCCGCGGCCGGGCCGGAGAGAAAGCGGCCCTCCTTCTTCAGCATATAGTCGTAGAGTTTCGACACGCCCTTTTCCCGCGCAGGGTCAATGCCCTGAATCAGCACTCCCCGCGAGCCCTCGCCGGACCGGATCATGCCCTTGATGGTGACGCGCGGCGCCCACGCCCTGAGCGAGCCCTCGCGTTCAAGCGCCGCGTACACGTCCGGGCCCGGGAGGAAGCTCTTCTCCAGCTTGATGTTGTTCCTGAATCCCTTCCGGTGCAGGGTGACGTGCCCCAGTGCCGTGTTGATGGTGTTGTCCACCATCTGCTGCGTCAGGCCGTTCATGAACCCGGTCAGCATGATCATGGCCGAGATGCCGATGGCGATGGACGAGATGACCACGAGTGAGCGGCGCTTCTGGCGCCACATGTTGCGCCACCCGATAATGATGAAGGGCGCGAGGCCCGATATTCGTTCCGAGAGCACCATGGTTCCCCTCACAGCTTTCGTATCGCTTCGATCGGCCTGAGCCGCGACGCGTACCGTGCCGGGATTATGGTAAACAGGATGCAGACCGCCAGCATGATGCCGGACGTGTTCAGGATGTTCGATGCCTCGAGCCGCGCGGGGAAGGTGGTGATGGACACTCCCCATACCTTCATCTGGCCGGCGAGGCTGGAATAGTCGAGCGGGTGGCAGGTGAAATAGAGCGCGAGCGCGCTTCCGAGCATAGACCCGAGGAGCACGCCCATGAGAGCGATCATGAAGGACTCGGCCGCCACCATGCGGCGGATCTTCTCCGGCCTTGTGCCGATGGCCATCATGATCCCGAACTCGCGGACCCGCTCGTACACCGACATCTGGATCGTGTTCATGACCCCGAACGCGACGATGGTGAAGAGTATGAACTCGAAGATGTAGGTGCCGAAATGCTTCATGTCTATGAACTGGACCATGTCCGGCATGAGCTCGTCCCAGCCCATGATCTCGAGCTTCTCCGTTCCGAGGGAGCGCCGGAGCAGGTCCCGCGTCTCCTCCATGGTCATGCCGTCCTTCAGCCTGATCGCGACCGAGTTGACGTAACCCATCATGGTGAAAGTCTCCATCGCCTGCGCGAGCGGCATGATGACCAGGTTGTTGTCGTATTCCGGGTTCCGCGTCCTGAACAGGCCCACTACCGTGAGACTCGCGGCAGCGACTGATCCATCGAAGCCCTGCGAGATCATGGAGATCGTGTCGCCGACCTTCACGCCGAGGTTCCCGGCCAGGACCTCTCCCATCACGATGCTTTTACTGTCTTCCTTCCGGAGATAGCGCCCGCCGGGCAGGACGTGGGTGTGCAGGTCGGTGACTGTCCTCTCCCGCTCCGGGTCCACCGCCTGTATGGCCGCGCCCTCGGTGGTGTTTCCGCTGGCGACAAATCCCGCGGCATTGACCCGCATGCTGTACGAGGCAATTGTTTCCGCGGAACGGAGGGCCTCCTCCAGCCGGTTGTCCGGAAGGAGCGCGTAGTCGATGCTCGTGTTCTCCCGGTACCCCTTTTCATGGACCTGGATGTGCCCGGTATTGGCCGCGACTGCGTCCTCGACCATCTTGCCGAACGCGCCTTTCTGGACCGATTTCATGAAGATGATCATCGCGCACCCGACCATGATGGTCAGGAGGGTGAGGACGGTCCGGCGCCTGTTCTTCCAGACGTTCCGCCAGCCGAGCGTGATCTCGACGTGTGATATTTGCGACTTCATGATCCCTACTCTGACACCCGGTTATCAAGGAAGTCAAGGTGTTTTCAGCGGTATCACGGTTTCCATTACATGAAAATAATCGACTCTTTAGCTTGACGGGAATCGGAGATTTCAGTATTGTTGTAATGCCGTGGGGTGGTTCCGGTACGGAGCCTGAGATTACACCCGTTGAACCTGATCTGGGTAATGCCAGCGAAGGGATCCGAGGCCTATAATCCCAACATCCACAACAAAAGCCATCCCCGAAGGCGAATAAGGGACTGTCATTGCGAGGAGCCCTCTTCAAGAGGGTGATGAAGCACCCTTCGACTCACTTCGACAAGCTCAGCGCAAGTCGCTCAGGGACCGATCGGTTGCCGGGCGTAGCCGAGGCGCGCTTCGTTGCGCTCGCGATGACAGCATGATGAAGCGATGTAATTGACGAATAAATACATGATACGAGAGGCCGCATGCCATGGATGCAGCATCATTCCTGAAAGTTGTCCGGGAGAAACAGCCGCTGGTGCACCATCTCACCAACTGGGTCACCATATACGAGTGCGCGCAGGTCGTGAAATCGTTCGGCGCGTCGCCGGTTATGGCTCACGCGATCAACGAGGTCGCGGACATGGCGGGTATAGCGTCCGCGCTGGTGCTGAACATCGGCACACTCACGGCCGAATTTGTTGACAGCATGAAGGCGGCCGCGCGCGCCGCGAACAAAAAGGGCGCGCCCGTCGTCCTGGACGTGTGCGGCGCGGGTGCGACCGCGTTCAGGGACCGGATGAGCTTCGAGCTGATCGATGAAACGAAGATCGGCGTGGTCAAGGGTAACGCTTCGGAAATCGCGCGGATCGCGGGCCGCGACGTACGCACGCGCGGCGTAGATGCGGCGGAGGTGAAGGAGAGCCTCCGCGACATCGCGGCTTCCCTGGCCAGCCAGAGGGGCTGCGTCGTGGTGATCACCGGGGAGGAAGACATCGTTGCGGGATCGGGCGCGCTCTATACCGTGAACAACGGGCACGAAATCATGGCGCACGTGGTGGGCACCGGGTGCATGGCCGCATCCGTGATCGGAACGTTCGCGGGAGCGGCGCCGGACCGGCTGGCCGAAGCCGCGGCAGCCGGGCTCGCATGCTACGAGGTCGCAGCGGAGCTGGCCGCGGAGGACTGCGGCGGGCCCGGGACCTTCAACGCCTGTCTCTTCGACCGGATCCATCGGCTCACGGCAAGCGCGGTCACCGCGCGCCAGAAGGTGTCGGCATGAAGGGATATTATTTTATTACGGACGAGGGACTGAGCGCGGCCGGCGTGATGAGCGACGTGCGGCAGGCGGTGACGGCAGGAGCGCAGATCATACAGTACCGCAACAAGACCGCCGACACGCGCCGCCAGTACGAGGAGGCGCGGGAGATCCGCGGGATCTGCGCCGAGACGCGCTCGAAGCTCATCATCAACGACCGGATCGACATCGCGCTCGCGGTCGGCGCCGACGGCGCGCACATCGGGAATGAGGACCTCCCCTACGCGGAGGCCCGCCGCCTTCTCGGCAGGGACGCGATCATCGGCGTCACGGTCCACGACGTGGAGGAAGCGGTCGCGGCGGAGAAGGCGGGGGCGGACTACCTGGGGGTGAGCCCGGTGTTCGCGACCGGCACCAAGTCGGACGCGGGCGCGCCCTGCGGGGTTGAGACGCTCACGGCGATACGGCGCGCCTGCCGCGTGCCGGTGGTCGCCATCGGCGGGATAGACCTCCTGAACGCGGACGAGTGCATTGCCGCGGGCGCGGACATGGTCTGCGCCATTTCGGCCGTGGTGACGCGGCCGGACGTGTTTGCGGAAATAATAAAGTTTCAAAGGAAGTACGGCTTATGACACAACTCGAACAGGCGAAAAAAAATGTAATCACCCCCGAGATGCGCTCCGTTGCGGAGCGCGAGCCCCTCTCGGCCGAAGAGATCTGCGCGGATATCGCGGCCGGGAGGACCGTGATCCTTAAAAGCGGGCTCCACAACTGCGCCCCCGTGGGGATCGGCAGGGGGCTTTTAATCAAGATAAACTCGAATATCGGGACGTCGATGTTCAACAATGACCCGGCAAAGGAGCTTGAGAAGCTCGCGGTGAGCGTGCGCTACGGCGCGGACACGGTCATGGACCTGTCCACGGGCGGCGACATACACGCCATGCGGCGGACCATCCTGAAGGAGTCGCGGATACCGGTCGGCACCGTGCCCGTGTACGAGGCGATCGTGCGCTGCCCCGACGTGGCTGGCCTGTCGGAGGACGACTTACTCGATTCGATCCGCACGCATATACAGGACGGGGTGGACTTCATCACCGTGCACTGCGGCGTGACCCGGTCGTGCATTCCCCTTCTTGAAAAACGGATCATGGGCGTGGTCTCCCGCGGAGGGAGCTTCCTCATCAAGTGGATGCTCCACCACGACAGGGAGAACCCGCTCTTCACCCGGTATGACGAGATCCTGGAAATGGCGCGGGAGCACGACGTGTGCCTGAGCCTGGGCGACGGGCTCCGGCCCGGGTGCCTGGCCGACGCCACGGACGCGGCGCAGATCGAGGAGCTGAAGACCCTGGGCCGGCTGGCAGCGCGGGCGCGCGAGCGCGGCGTGCAGGTCATGATCGAGGGACCGGGCCACGTTCCGCTCCACATGATAAAGGAAAACATCGAGCTCCAGAAGAAATACTGCGACGGCGCCCCCTTCTACGTGCTGGGGCCGCTGGTGACCGACTGCTCGCCCGGGTACGACCACCTGACCGGGGCGATCGGCGGCGCGCTGGCGGCGACCTACGGCGCCGACTTCCTCTGTTACCTCACGCCCACGGAGCACCTGGGGCTCCCGGAGCTGAATGATGTGATCGACGGGGTGATCGCGTCGAAAATAGCCGCGCACGCGGCGGACATAGCCCGGGGCATACCGGGCGCGCGGGACCGCGACGACGCCATGTCGCGCGCGCGGAGCAACCTTGACTGGGAGGGAATGTACGCGCATGCGATGAACCCGGAGCGGGCGCGGGCCATCCGGAAACAGACCGGCAAGGACGGCGAGGAGGTCTGCACCATGTGCGGCGACTTCTGCTCCGCGAAGATCAACCGCGAGTGCAGGACGCGGTACGGTTCATGAAGCTTTCCGATATAGGCGGCGAATTCGCCTTCATAAAGCGGGTAACCGGCGCGCCGGGGAGCGATCCCTCAGTGGTCCGGGGCGTCGGCGATGACTGCGCCGTGCTCGAGACCGGCGGGAGCGAATACACCCTGGTCACGGTCGACATGATGGTGGAGAACACGCATTTCTCGCTCGACTGGTACAGTCCCTTCCAGCTCGGGAGCAAGCTCATGGAGGTGAACGTGTCCGACATCATTGCCATGGGCGGGACTCCGCGCTGGGCTTTTATCTCCCTGGCCCTGAAGGCTGACACGCAGGTCGAGTTCATGGACGAATTCTACCGCGGGCTGTACGCCTCCGCGGCGGTGCACGGCGTGGTGCTCGCCGGCGGCGACACGACGCGCGGGCGCGAGATGGTCCTGAACCTCGCCCTGGCCGGCAGCGTGGAAAAAGAGCGGGTGCGCCTCCGCTCCGGCGCGCGGCCCGGAGAGCTCATCTGCGTGACCGGCACCCTGGGAAAGAGCGAGGCGGGCCTCCGTCTGCTCATGGACGGGAAGCGCACCGGCTACCTTTCCGGCTACCTCGAGCCTCATTGCCGCCTCGCGTCCGAGGGCCGTGCGATCGCGCGCAACGCCGGCGCCATGATCGACGTGAGCGATGGGCTGGCGAGCGAGGTGGGGCACATCTGCGAGGAGAGCGGCACGGGCGCGCGCATCGACCGGGATGCGATCCCCCTGTCGCAGGAAACGCGCGATGCCGCGTACGCGGCCGGCGGAGATCCGTATGACTACGCCCTGTACGGGGGCGAGGATTTCGAGCTGGTATTCACTCTGGCGCCGGACAGGCTCGGCGCGCTGAAAAGCGAATTTTCCGACTTCACTGTTGTGGGCGAGGTCCTCCAGAAGAAGGAGGGGATCTTCATGCTGCACGGGGGCCGGCATATAGACATGAAAGGCGGGTTTGACCATTTTTCCGGTTAAAGATTATGCGAACAGCCCGGCCGCATCTGAAAAAACTTACAACTTCGGACTCGCGCGGAATTTCATTCAACAGCACTACATGGAAATAAAAAATATTCCGTGATAATATCTTGACATAGATTAAGGGTATTGAAAAAAGAGAATAACTCTTTACCCAGGCAGATGACCAGTTTTATTCATGAAGAAGTATGGCGCGTTCACGAGCTTTTTTGTCAGTCGGTTCGATTTCATCGTACGTTTTTTTTACTGCAAGCTGAGGCTTTTCAGGCTTGTCAACAGGCTCATGCCGCGGGTATACAGCAGCGATTTTCACTCGCTTGACGGCTACTTCGGGATAATCAGAAGGCAGATGGAGAGCCATGGGTTTTCCATCAAGGGCAAGTCCGTGCTCGAGATCGGTCCCGGGAACTCCTTTATCAACGCCTACAACTTCCTCCACGCCGGCGCGCGGAGCGTAACGCTCATCGACAAGTATCCGCGCCATTGCGATTCCGTCGCGCAGCGCTCATACGTGCGGAGCGAGATCGACTTTTTCAAAGTACGCTGGAGCGTGGACCGTTTCGAATACGTCGACAACACTACCTGCATGCCGGACCCGAAATACATACGGTTCATCGCCGGCGACCTTGCCGATGTCGATTTCGGCGAGCGGGTGGACTTCATCTACTCGATCGCCGTTCTCCACCATATCCGGGACCTGCCCCGGTACATACGCAAGATGAGCGACATTCTCGCCAGCGGCGGCATGCTCTTCCATGTCATCGACCTCAAGGACAAGTTCCATTTTTTCGGCAACCCGTTTCTCTTCTACAAGTATTCCGATTTCACGTGGGACCTTCTGCTGACCGAGGACTCCATCACCTATACGAACCGGGTCCGGTACGGGGAATATATCGACCTGTTCACCTCGAATGGCTTCGAGCTGGTCTGGAAGGTCGTGCGCGAATACGAGGTGCCGGACATCAGGCTCGCGCCGCGGTTCTCGGGAAGGGACGACCTCCACATCGGCGACGCGCAGCTGCTTTTCAGGAAGAAATAACCCTTTATCGACAGGCGCGCAAACGTTTGCGCGCCTGTCGCTCGGTGCTACTTCGAAATGTTAAACGAATCCAGGATCGTGCCCTCCGGCGTCACTGCCTCGCAGAAGAGCTCGTCGCCGCGGACCTCGAACTTGCAGTAATGAAGTGACTCGATCGCTATCACCACGTTCGGCTCGCCTATCCTGGGGGAGTAGAGCGGCGCGCCGCCGCCCGCGGTGGTCAGGTGCGTAACGCCGCCCACCTCGGCCCGCGCGTAATAGTGGTTGTGGCCCGCGATGACCAGCGATACGCCGTACTTGACGCAGAGGGGCTGGATATAGTTCTGCACGCTCGTGTTGTTCGCGTGCCCCTCGAACAGGTCGGAGCTCGCGCACGACCAGCCCGGCTCGTGCAGCGCGATTATCTTCCAGGTCTTGGTCGATTTCGCCAGGTCCTGCTCGATCCAATTGTACTGGGCGCTGCCGGGGGAATACGAGGCGTACTGGTCCACGATGACTACGTGGACGGGGCCGTAATCATATGACCAGTAGCGGTTTGCCACGTAGGGAAACGCGAAGTATTTTTTAAATGTTTTGCCGTCGTATTCATGGTTTCCCATGGGCGGCGTGAACGGCACCGAGGCGAGGAAGGCCTGGGCGTTCGTCAGGCTCTTGTTGAAGAACTCCTTGTTCCATGTCGCTTCGAGGCCGTCGAAGGCTATATCTCCGACGCCGATGGCGAGGGTCTGGTAGTTGGTCTCCGGGTCGTCAGTAAAATTGGATATGACCCCCGCGCACACCTGGTCATGCGTGGTGGTCGCGGAGCGGGTATCGCCGAATGCCAGGAAATTGACGTCGGTCGCGTCCGCTGCCGGCGCAGTGTAGAACGAGCCGGTACGGGTCAGGCCACCGCCCATGGCCCGGTAGTAATACTTCGTGCCGGGCTGGAGCCCGCTGATCGTGTAGGAGTGAATGTGCTGGTTCGTCGAACTGCTGTTCTCGGTCGTCGTCACTTTCCCCAGCGTGTAGATCCCCTCCTGCGTGCCCCACTCGAGCGTGCAGGTATTGGTTGCCGTCATCTGCCACATGACCTTCATAGCGGTATTGCTGCCGGTGTAGATGAGATAGGGGTTCTTCCCGCCGGAATCGTCGCACGCGGCGGCGAGAAGAACGGCGGAAACAATTAATGAGAATAACCAGAGTTTCCTTTTAAACATTATGACCTCCCGATTGATATGGTGGTAAAATAACGCGGCCGGGTGACCGGCTTCCGTGGTGCTTAACAGTCACGGTACAGTCAGCATATACCGATAACTATCGGCCTGTCTTCTCAATATCAGAGAAAATCTGAAAATGAGAACCGGCGGGTCGGTTTTTTTAATTTTTTTTTACCCCTCGATTTACTCTGTGGACCAATACTGATACTCTGACACCAGCCCCTGACATTCAGTTTTCCGGGGGGTTATTGCTGAAACGCTCCCTGTAAGCAAGGGGAGACAGGCCGGTTACTCCCTGGAATGCCCTGTAAAAAGTCGAAAGGCTCTCATAACCGACAGAAAATGCTATATTGACTATATTCTGGTCTGTGGTTGTGAGAATACCTGCTGCTTTTGTAATCCTCAATTCATTTATATATGAAGAGAATTTTTTCCCCGTATAGCTGATAAACATTTTCCCGAAATAATCGTGGTTCATGCCGATGAGTGCGGCAAGCCCCTCGCGTGACACGTCCTCGGTATAGTGTTCCTTGAGGTAGGAGATGGCCTGCTCAAGCTTTGCCCGTATGTCGGGCGTTATGGCGGCGGGGGCGGACTTTTTCTCCTGCTGATCGCCAACCGGTGCTCCACTGTCCGTTCCCTCCCGGGTGGTCGAGAAGGACAGGAGCTTGGCCGGGACAACACGCAGGCGGCGGTCCATCACCATGCCGAGGGAGGCGATGAAAGCCAGGAGGCCGAGATAGCTCACCTTGGGAAGGATGAAGCTCAGGCCCAGGAAAGACACGGCAATGTCGTAGAGACCGGTGGCGATCGCCGCCGCCAGCCCGCTTGCCGCGATCCGGGCGTCTATATCTCCGCGCAGCGCCTCGCGCGTGATGAAGGCACAGACCACGACCAGGTAGAGCGCCAGGAGCACCTGGAACGGACGGAGGGTGTATGCCCGGAGCCAGTACGGGTCGTAGACTGACACTGCCATGAACGCGATCGCGCAGGCGAGCAGGAACTGCCAGCCACGGCGGACGGAAGAGCCCGGCCCCCGGCCGAAGATCCGCTCGAGGAAAAGGCCGATCGCTACCGGGGAAAAATAGAGGGACGCGTGCTCCGCGTAGAGCCAGAGGAGCGGCTCGTTCAGGTAGAGCAGCTTGATCCGCGTGTTGCCGATGTTCCAGATCCCGAGGAGCACGAGCGCGCAGCCGCCCCAGAGGAGCGACCGGTCAGCCCTTCGCCCCGCGCCTCGGAGGAGGGCCAGCGCCCCCGCCAGCACGAGCAGGAGCGCCACGGTCGCCCGGAGCTGGTCGCCCCGGATGATGCCGGTCACATGCCCGGAATAGCCGCCGAAGCGTACGGCGCCCGGGATGCCGATCTCGGGCCGCGTGGACCGGACCCTGAGGTAGAGGCGATCTCCTCCCGCGCCGGCCGGAAGGGGAACTATATGCCAGGGCCTGCCGTGAAATGCTACGGCGTCAGAGCCGGCCGGGTATCGGTACAGGAGCCTTCCCCGGTAGAACGCATCGAAGTCGTAATACACGCAGTCGAAATATACCGGGGGCTGTGCTTCGTTCAAGGCCGGGACGGGAACGCGGAGCCAGAGAACCGTATTCAGCCCCCGGCCCGGCGGATCAAGGGGCGACGTCGCGGTTTGCCACGGCCCGGCGGGCACGGGGTCGGCCGCGCGGTCCGGTTCAGTCCGATCGCCCCAGAGGTATTCCCATGCTCCGGGTTCCGCGCGGCCATGGGCCGGGAGCGGTGCAAGCGCCGTCACGACGCAGAGAGCGGCGAGCAGGGCGGCCTGTTTCAGGGAGAACCCGGTGCCATTTTTCATGCTGGTGCCTGGTACGGTTTTCATTCGCTCCTTTCGCTGCCGGATTACCGCATAAAAAGCGGTTCCTGTAAAGAACATTTCGGCAAGGGGTTCTTTCTTTGGAAACAGCATGGCCGTACTGCAGGCCGCTCCGCAACGGCCGGCAGAATAAACTAATTATTACTTGACGGAATAGCATGTTATGTTATATGCAAGTAATTCATCAAATTCAGACAAATAATAGACATGTCACTATTTTCCTCGCTTTTCAAGAAAAAGTATCCGATCATCGTGCCGCAGAGCGGCCATTCATTCTCTAAAAAGAATATCGAGTACAACGTCCTTGACATACTCAACCGCCTGAGAAGGGCAGGCTTTCAGGCCCATCTGGTGGGAGGGTGCGTCCGCGATATACTGCTCGGCAAGAAGCCGAAGGACTTCGATATCGTCACTGACGCCCGTCCCCAGCAGATCAAGCGGCAATTCCGCCGCTGTTTCCTGATTGGGAGGAGGTTCCGGCTCGCCCACGTGTATATCAGCCGAGACCGGTTCGTGGAGGTGGCCACGTTCCGCGCCGCCGTGGACCCGGAGCAGGCCGCGGACGGCACCTTCGCCGCGAACAATGTGTACGGGACCATCGACGAGGACGCGCAGCGCCGCGACTTCACCGTGAACGGCCTTTATTACAACAGCGCCGACGGCTCGCTCATAGATTACAGCGGCGGCCTGGAAGACCTCAAGAGGAAGGTGATCCGCTCCATAGGCGACCCGTGCCAGCGGTTCAAGGAGGACCCGGTGCGGATCATTCGCGCGGCGCGCTTCTGCGCACAGCTCGGGTTCACCGTTTCGAAAAATGACCTCAAGGCGGCACACGAGTGCGCGCCGCTGATCACGCAGTCTAACGCTCACCGCATGCTGGAGGAGCTCTACAAGATACTCCGGTGCAGCGCGTCCGCCGGCACGATAACGAAGCTGGATGAATTGAAGATACTGGGCAACTGGATACCGGAGTTGGCCCCCATGAAGATCCGGCAGGCCCTGCTGGCCCGGCTCTCCGCAGTGGACCGCAGACGGCAGGCGGGGGAAGAGATCCCTGCGGCCGTGCTCCTCTCGGTGCTGCTGTACGATCTTTTCGACGAGGCGATGGGCGAGAAGCGCGGCTTCCAGGAATCGTTCGTCATGCTCCACCAGAAGTTCACCGGGCTGGCGACCCGGCTCCGGATCCCGAAGCGCGAATGGGACGCGGTGTGCAACCTGGTAGCGCGTCAGTCGAGCTTCACGCGCGCATCTGGCGGCCCGAAGGCGCGGGGCTTTGAGAAGCGCTTTGTGAACAACGCGCATTTTCCCAACGCGTTCCTTTTTTTCACGATACTGGCCGAGGCTACGGGAAAGCACGCCAAAGAGCTGGGATACTGGAAGCAGCGGGCGGCCGAAGCGCCGCCGCGCCGCGCCGAGCATCATCACGCCCCGCATGCGCCTTTCGGCGGCGGGGAGACCGCTGTGACCCGGGGGCCGGAGCATGCCGCGGCCGTGTCCGCCGGGAGCCGGCCGAAGCGCCACCGCAAGCGGCACCGCAGACCCGCCGCGCCCCCCGCCTGATTGTCAGTACAGATCAGTAGTGTTAAGGCTCTGCTTCAGGTTGATGCGGTGCTTGTAGCCCGCGGGTATATGGTAGTATTTAAACAGCTGCTGTGATGCGCGGCACCCCGGACTCTCCGGGTCCTTGAACAGGTCCTTGATGACTTCAACGAAATTAATTGAAATCCCCACGTACAGGTTCTGCGAGCGCACCGGCAGGTTGAATTTATCCAGGGCGGCCTCACGCTCGAAGGCTGTATAGCCCTTCACCCCGTACCCGATGTCGATCATGATGTATCTGAAAAAGTTCGGGATGTTGACCCCGACCTCCCTGAACCCTGCAAGCTTGATGTTGAGCAGCACTTTCGCGCCTCCGTAATCGTCGATCAGCAACCAGGGTCTGTCCAGGTGCTTCCTGAACGCCTCGCTCGGCCAGTATTCCCAGCTCAGGCTGACGAATGCGTCCACCTTCGGGAAGGCTTCCAGCAGGCCCCCGATCAGTATACCGATCGAATCGAACACGAGATCGTGATATGAAAAACCGTAGCCGGAATAGGCGTCGCCGACCTCTATCGACAGCCCCATGAGCATGGTCAGCAGCCCGCCGTACAGGAAACGCATGTTCGAGCCCCGTTCAGTGTAATTGTACACGGCGCAGCTGAGCCGCATGGCGGTGTAATGGCTGAACACGTGTCCGAGCTTGTCGTATCCCCCGTAACGGGTGGTGTGGCCGAACCAGCCCTCATTGGACCAGAGCCAGAAATCGCGTTTGGCCCAGCCCCAGGAGGAAAATCCGTACGCCATGACGAGCGCCGGGAAAACAGCGGAATATACATACCGTACCACCTCCCGCTTATACCCGTCATCGCGGATGTCCCGTTTTTTAACGGTTTCCGGTTCCGGTGCGGGTGAGTCTTCCTTTTCAGCCGCGTATGCGGCGCTGGTGAAGCACCCGGATGGACATCCGGTGTCGAATGCCGGCATGGCGAGCAGAAAAACGCATGACAGGATCAGTACACAGGCTTTCTTCATGGCCGGTTATCTGTTATTATTCGCCTAACTAATTAGTTGATATATTTAACCAATTGGTTAAATATCGCCAGGGTCCCACACTGTCAATATTATTTTTAATATTTTCAATTCATCGGGATGTTTTTTTACATAAAGCGGAGAAGATTTGGAACGATAACTACAGTGCATGAGGCGGTACCTGTCGGGAAGTTCGCGGATTACAAACCGGTATTAACCGATAACTATCGGCAATATCTGTTGTCCGACCCCGGCATCCCTGGAAAGCCGTTACCCCTTCGCGTTATGGAATTCCATGATAATATCGCCCCGGCACAATCCCTTTTCATGCATCATGCAGGCGTCCGGCATCGGCTCAATGCGGTGCTGGATATCCATTGCGTCGAGCCAGCACCCGATCCGGAATATGACGCCGCACCGGTACCGGTCGATGCAACCGAGCTGGCAGATACCCTTGTACGCAAAGCATTCCCCCTTCTTCCATTCCCATCGGAACACGCCTTCTGCGGGCACCGTGACCTTGAATCGGGCGATGATCGAGCGCGGTAAAACCATCCTGAGGGCGCCGGAGAGGATCGCAGCCGCTTCGTCGAAGCTCCTGACCGGCCCGTCCCCGGCGCCGAGGATCTTCCTGGTGCGGCGGGCCTCCATCGGCGCCATGGACCGGATCGCGGCAAGGTTCAGGTGGTTGGCCAGCTCGATCCCGCCTTCCAGAAACGCGTTATAGAACCACATGCCGTCGTGCGTGAGCCAGCCGCTTGCCAGGTAATCGCGGAGCGGTGCCGCATCCATGTTGAGCGGCGCATCAGGAGACAGTTCAATCATGCTCATATCTTTCCGCGCTCTTTCGCTATTGCCATGTAGGTGTTGATGAAATTTTCGGGCGGCGTGTAGAGCTTCCCGGCCTGCTTCTTTTCCAAACTCAGGGCAAGGGCGGGGCAGGCCGCCACGCAGTTGCCGCACCCGATGCAACGGTCATGATCGATTACGGCCGCGCCGCCGGTCACGGTTATCGCGTCCATCTGGCACCTGCCGGCGCAGGCCTCGCACGCGGTGCACTCGTCGGCGTTCACCACGGCGCGGTAATTGCTCTTTGCCGATTCCGCCGGCTTCGGCTGCATCTTGAGGGAGCGCAGTATGCCGCAGCAGTCTCCGCAGCACATGCAGAACCCGCCCCCTTTCTGCGTGTTGGCCATGTTTATGACCAGCGGCGCCTCGTCCAGGTTTTTCTTCACGATCGCCTTCGCCTCGTCGGGCGTCACGTACCGCCCCATGCCGTTCTGCACGTAGTAATCGGCCTGCGATCCGAAGGAAAAGCACGCCTCGAGCGGCATGTCGCATCCGCGGTCAAGGAGACGGCCCTCTTTACGGCAGATGCACTCCGCCACCATGATTGTTTTCTGCTCGCCGATGATCTTCATGACGTCGTCGAAGGGCGCGATGCTGCTCCCGGGCGCCACGTCCCGGTTGATGGGCACCGCGCGCATGAGCGGCGTTCCGGTTGCGGCAATGGAGCGGCCGAACCCCGCCTGGTAGTGGTCTTCCAGCTCCCGCGCCAGTTCCCTGTCAAGGCGCCCCACCTGGAACTCCATGATGCCGACGACGAAGGGAAGGGCCCCGTACTTGACCGAGTCCGGCTTTTGCAGGCGGAAGATGAGTCCGCGCTTCGCCATGCTCTCCTTCTGCATGGCAAGGTCCTTCTCGTCCCTGCCCAGCCGTCCGGCCACAACGGCGGGCGTCTCGAGCACGGGGGAGAGCTGCAGAAAAAGCTCCGCGTCCTCCCTGCTGAACAGCCGCTTCAGTAATTTCAGCTCAATACCGTTTTTGGTCACCGGGTAGCCGGTTGACAGGCTGTCGAGCCGTTCCCGCAGTTTTTCGTATATATCGCTCATGGTGTGCCTCCTCGCTGTTTGTTATAGTCATGCATCATTTCTTCCCGTTGCCCTTCGACCCGGATGAAGGATCCAGCGCGGCCCAGGCGGCATCGGCGAGAACCTCGGCGGCCTTCTTCACCGGCGTAGTATAGCTGCCCTCCAGGTAGAGCCTCGCGTATTCCTGGCAGGGACCCAGGAGCACCGCGGGGTAGAGGTCGGCGGGCAGTCTCCTGATCCCGCCCGCCTCGATGCGCATCCTGAACCACGCCGACAGGCGGGCCATGAAGCCGGCGTTCATGCGGGCGAACGCGCCCTCCGAATCGGCCATGAACATGGCATGGCGCTGCTGGAACAGGTAGCGCGACCAGTCGGGATTGTTCTCTATCCATTCAAGGTGGAACCGGACCACTGCTCTGACCCCGTCCCGTGCCTGTGCGTGCTTTTCGAGCTCGGCGACGAGCCCGGTCTGGTAATCCCGGATCCCTTCCAGGTACACGGCGGATGCCAGGAGTTCCTTCGAGGTGAAGTGATGATACAGGCTCCCGACGCTCGCGCCGGATTGGCTGCACACGTCCTCAATGCTGGTGCCGGTAAAGCCCTTTTCCGTGAAGCAGGCGAGCGCGGCGCGGATAATGTCGCTTTTACGGCCGTGTGTCGAAGCGTGGATCGAATTTGGCTTTTTCATGCACAATCCCTTGATTGATACTAGAATTATATTTTAGAATAATATTCTAGTTTGTCAAGCGATTTTGAGTGGATAGTTATCGCCTGTGGCTAACTCTTGAATAAATGAGGGGTTAGAACGAACCGATAACTATCGGAGTTCGGGGTCAGAGCCTCGGCACCCTGCTGTCCGGGGGGTCAGAGCACCACACCGATAGTTATCGGTAATAAAAAGGCCCCGGAGGGCCTTTGGTACGAGAAAAGATGTTTTATCTCTAGAAGCTGACTTCCGCTTTCACGTAAACACGCTTCGAGTCATGCGGCTCCCTGGAACCGACATATATATCGCCCGCTCCCAGGGCGGTGGCGTTGTAGTAATCGGTCCCCTTCGAGCCTTCCGCGTAGCGGAGGAGGCGGTCCTTCTTCACGAAGTATTTCTGCAGCTCACCGCCGACCAGAATGCGGATGTTCCTGCTGAACTGCCACCCCAGGCCCGCAGCGTAGAGCATGCTCGTGCGCTGCTTGCCGCATTCCGGGTCCGTGATCATTTTCTGGTACGTGCCGCGCTGGAGCCCGTACACGAAACGGCCCGTGACCAGGAGCGGCGCTTTTTCCACGAGCGCGCCCAGGTTGAAGTTGAACCAGGCGTCGAAAAGCATGTAATATCTGTTCTGGACCGGGTACACGTATATCTCGCGCTTATCAGTCGCTGAATAATAGAGGGCCCAATCGGAATCAAACTTCGATGCCGCGCCGACCGTGCGTATTATCGGAAACACATGGTTGAACCCGACTTTAATCATCGGGATGGAGTAGGCGATCCCGTAGCCGTAATACGCACGCTTCGCCTTCTTGCCTGTGTAGTCGTACTTGTCGGTGATCTCGTTCCTGCCGAACCCGTTTATGTACAGGTCCCTGACCGGGGTAATGCTTGCCAGGTAGGTGATCGCCTTGTACGAGTTGCTCTCGTCTTTCTTGTACCCGCCGCCGTTGGTGAAAGAGGCTGACAGCGTTACGTATTTGAACAGCCCGATCGAGGCCTTGACGCCCAGGTCGGCCGAGTTGTCCAGGCTCTGCCCGTTCAGGATGTTCTTCGACTGGTCGATGTAGTTCCGGGATATCCAGCGGTAGTCGCTGATCTTGTCGGTGAGCCCAACGACCGGAGTCTCGATCATGCCCGCGGTGCCTGCGATCTTTACCGGACCGAAGTCCTTTTTGCCTTCCAGGTACGCGTATTTAAGGTAGATGTGGAACGCCGCGTTGGCGTCGGCCGCGGGCGTGACTGCCGCGTCTACGTCCGTGGTGAGGCGCGCGCCCAGCCAGTCGAGGAATTTGTACCTGATGTCCAGGTAGGCCCGGTTGATCCTGAACGCGTTGTAGTTCTTGCCGGAGATGTCCGACAACGCCGTGGACCTGGTCGTCATGCCGTTTTCGCCTTTCGCCACGCGGTCGAACGCTCCGTCCTTCTGGCCCCACTGCGCGAACCAGTCCATGTAGACCTTCACGCCGATATCGAGGCGCTTGTAGATCTCCTTGATGGTCTCCTCGATTTTTTTCTCGTCCTTCTTCTCTTCCTTTTTTTGCTCTTCCGTTTCCGGCGCTGCCGCGCCTTTTTTTTCTGCCGCATCCCTGTCCTGGGCGAAAAGAATTCCTCCGCCCGTAACCATCAGGAATACAGTCGCCATAGCGATAATGGCCCTTCTCATAAAAACCTCCGTAAGAAATAAATTTATTGCCGCTTATAATAGACCAGGAATCGATGAAGAAAATATCATGGCGCTGCAAATATATTGTTAAAAGTTGGAACACGCTGGCACGGTCTGACCGGGTTTGCGGAAAGTGGGCGGGCACAAAAAAACCGGAGCCCACGGTGCGGCTCCGGCTTGTAACGTGATGATAATATCCTAGAGGGGAATGAACCCGGCTTCCTTCACCAGGTCCTGTCCTTCTGCGCCGAGGAGAAAGTCGATAAATTTTTGGGCATTATCCGACAGCGTGCCATCGTTCACGTACATGAACAGCTTCCGCGAAATCGGGAACTTCCCCGACTTGCCGTTCTCGATGGTTGCCGCTACGCCGTTCACGGTGAGCCCCTTGACCGAATCGTTGATGTAGCCGAACCCTATATACCCGATAGCTTTGGGATTGCCCGCTACCGTGGTGATGATCGCGCCGTTCGAGGCCTGGAGGAGCGCCCTCTGCGTCACGTCGGTTTTCTTCATCACCTTTTCTTCCCAGACCTCATAGGTGCCGGAGCTGGTGTCACGTGATATTACGACCACCTCTTCGTCTCTGCCACCAAGGTCCTTCCAGCGGGTAATCGATCCGTCGTAAATCGCCTTGAGCTGGTCAATGACCAGGTTGCTTACGACGTTTGATTCGTGCACGATCGGTACGATCATGTCGTACGCCACAACGATCTCGCGCAGCTTGATCCCCTTTTTCGCGGCCGCTTCCTTCTCTTCCTTTTTCATCTCGCGCGAGGAGTTGGCTATATCGCAGCTGCCATCGATCAGGGCCTTGATCCCGTTGCCGGAGCCGCTCCCCTCGACGAAGACCGACGCGCCGCCTGACTTCTTAAAGGCCTCTGCCGCTTTCTGGGTGATGGGGAGGACCGTGGTTGAGCCTTTTACCACTACCCTGTTGGCGTCTCGTTTTTTGCAGGCAGTCACGGTAACGGTCATCAGCGCGGCAACCAGCAGCAGTCCCATTATCTTGAATAATTTAGATTGCATCGTTTATATCCTCCTGTGGATAATATGTATTTAACCTTTCAGGGGCAACCTACCGGATAAAGATAAGTTTTTTATAAAGGAAATTTATAATAATTATCAAGAAATGACCAGGCTAATTCCTTAACAAAATCTTTATATTATTGTTATATTATACTAATATAACTAGTTATAATTAAAAGCGATACCAAGGCATCTGGTTCCTGTTAATGACAGATAAAATCGCAGCAAAAAACCTGACGTTCTTTTACGGAAACACCCCGGCAATAAAGAACATTTCGCTTTCCGTCAGGGCGAACACCGTGCTCGCCCTGATCGGTCCGTCCGGCTGCGGCAAATCCACCTTTCTGCGGTGCATTAACCGGATGAACGATATCATACCCGGCACGAGGGTCGAGGGTGACGTGCTCATAGACGGGGAATCGATTTACGGCCCCCGCTATAACGTGACCGCCCTGCGGCGGCGGGTTGGCATGGTGTTCCAGAAATCGAATCCATTTCCGAAGTCGATTTTCGAGAACATCGCGTACGGCCTCAGGATAAACGGGGTCAGGGACCGGTACGAGATCGAAAGCATCGTCGAGCGATCTCTCAAGAGCACTGCCCTGTGGGACGAGGTGAAGGACCGGCTGGACGAGTCCGCGCTAGGGCTCTCCGGCGGCCAGCAGCAGCGGCTCTGCATCGCGCGCACCATAGCGGTCCAACCCGAGGTGATCCTGATGGATGAGCCCGCATCGGCCCTTGACCCGATCTCGACCCAGAAGATAGAGGAGCTGATCCAGGATCTCAAGAAAAACTATACCATAATAATCGTGACCCACAACATGCAGCAGGCCGCCCGGGTGAGCGACGAAACCGCTTTTTTCTATATCGGGGACCTGATCGAAGTGAATCCGACGGAGAAGATATTCACCAGGCCGGACGTTGAGATGACCGAGAATTACATTACCGGGAAATTCGGATAGGTGGCCGCATGGATGGCCGGCCGCGCGACCGCGCCTACGGGCATGCGATACCGGGGAGGAGCAATGATAACGCATCTCGAGCAGGAGCTTGAACACGTTAAGTCGAAAGTATTCGAGATGGCTGACTTCGCCATTGAGTCCATCGCGAAATCGGTGCGGGCGCTGAAGGATTCGGACACGGACCTCGCCGAACAGGTCATGCGCGACGATGCCATTCTTGATAATCTCGAGATCGAGGTCGACAACGAGTGCATCAGGATACTCGTCACCCGCCAGCCCGCCGCGGTCCACCTCCGCCTGGTCCTGGCCATGCTTAAGATAAACACCGATCTGGAGCGGATCGGAGACCTGGCAACAAATATCGCCAACGAGGCGATCAACCTCCACGGCAGGCCGCCCCTGAAGCCGCTGGTAGATATCCCGCGCATGGCCGATATTGGGATCGCCATGCTCCGGGACGTGTTCACCGCGGTCACCGACCAGGACGCGGAGCGCGCGCGCGTCGTCATAAGCAGGGACCGGGAGATCGACACGCTCAACATGCAGATATACCGCGAGCTGTTCTCCTATATGGCGGATAATCCCCATAACATATCGCCGGCCCTGGGCCTCATCATGGTTTCCAAGGCGCTCGAGCGGATCGGCGACCATGTCACCAATATCGCGGAACGCGCCATTTATTACATTGAAGGGATTGACATCCGGCACACGGAAGAGTAATATAGCTCGTTATGTAACCGCCGGGAGTGCCATGCGGAAAAAGATATTCGTAATCGACGATGAAAAGGACATCCAGGAGATCATCGGCATCAATCTGAGGGCAGATGGGTACGATGTATCCTGTCTTTCGTCCTCCGAGGAGGCGCTCGCGGCCCTGCCCTCGGGCGCACCGGACCTTTTTATGCTCGATGTCATGATGCCCGGCATGGACGGGTTCGAGTTCTGCAGGAGGGTCCGCGCCAGCGAGGGGTGGAAGAATATTCCCGTCATCTTTCTCTCGGCCCGCTCCGACGAGCTCGACAGGGTCCTGGGGCTGGAACTGGGCGGAGACGATTACCTGACCAAGCCGTTCAGCGTCAAGGAGCTCAAGTCCCGCGTCAAGGCCATGTTCCGGCGGGTCGAGCGCCCCGTGCCGGACGGCGCTCCCGCACGGGTGCTGGTCCACGAGGGGATAGAGCTGAACCCGGACCACTACAGCCTGACCGTGGACGGCGCGGGCGTTGACATGACCAAGACCGAGTTCGAGATACTGCGCCTGCTTCTGGAACACCCCGGCAAGATATTCACGCGTGATAACATCATCGACAGCATCAAGGGACGGGACGTCTACGTGATCGACCGGACCATAGACGTTCACGTGATGAACATACGGAAGAAGCTCGGGCCGTACAAAAACGTGATCAAGACCTTTTCCGGCGTCGGGTACGGGTTTAAAAAATAGGGACCGGCATGTTCAGGAAGATCAGCAACCGCATCATCGCATCCTTTATTGTCCTCATATCGGCGCTCGTCATCGTTCTGCTCTTTCTCGTGCTGGACCATATCCGGAAGTACCACCACGCGATACTCAAGCGGGAGATGTCCGAGAAGATTGACTTCATCGAGCTGGAGATCCGCAATACGCCGGGCCGGTACCTGGCAGGGACCGTCGCGGCCCGGGAGACACGCGTGAAAGAGATCTCCCGCATCGTCAATCTTCGCATCACGCTTGTCGATTTTACCGGCAGGGTAATCGCAGACTCGGAACACGAGCAGGTTGACGAGATGGACAACCATCGCTATCGCAGTGAAGTCCGGGACGCCCTGGCGCTCGGCAGGGGCGAGAGCATCCGCTACAGCTCGACTCTTGCGAGTAACATGCTCTACATGGCAAAGAAATCGGACGCTGAAGTGATCAGGCTGGCGAAACCGCTGCGCGAGGTGGACGAGAGCATCGCGCTCCTGCGCCGCTACATCCTCGCGGCCGGCGGCATCGCGCTGCTTGTCTCGTCCCTGGTCGTGGTGCTGATGGCGCGCCGTATCACGCGGCCGATCAGCGAAACAATGAGCTTCGCCCGCGACTTTACCAGCGGCGATTTTTCCCGCCGCATACCCAACTACAGCAACGACGAGATCGGCACCCTGCAGAACGCGCTGAACCGGCTGGCGGACACGGTGGTGGAAAAGCTCGGGACCCTGATGTTCGAGCAGAACAAGCTGGAGAAGACGATCGAGAGCATAGCCGACGGCATCGCGGTCATCGGCAGGGACAAGCGGATACTGGTGGCCAACGGAGCGTTCCGCTCTCTCCTGGAGATCGATTCCGCGGTCGTGGGCAAGATCTTTTTCGAGGTGATCAGGAGCCGGGCGATGAACGCGCGGATCGAGGAGGTCCATGCCACCGGCAGGGCCGAGGCCTTCGAGGAGACCCTTCTCAATGGAAGGCACTGCGAGATCATCATAAAGCCGATCACCGGCGAGCAGTCCCTGCGGGGCATCCTCGTCGTCCTCCATGATAACACGGAGAAGAGCCGGATCGAGCAGATGAAAACCGATCTCGTGGCGAACATGTCTCATGAGCTCAAGACGCCCATCACTATCCTGAAGGGATACCTGGAAACGATCGAGCCCCACCTGTGCGAGCCGGAGATGGCGCGGGACCTGCTTAACAAGGCCATGGCCAACGTCGAGCGGCAGAACCAGCTGGTCAACGACATCCTGAAGCTGAACCGCCTTGAGACGGCGAAGGATTTCCAGGAGGAGCCGATTGACCTGTCCGAGGTCATCAGGGGATGCATCGACATTCTCTCTCCGAAGGCCGGGACGAAGGACGTCTCCATACGATTCCAGCCGAACATCATCACCGGCAGCACCAGGGGCAACCGTTTCCTGGCGGAAGAGGTCTTGTTCAATATCATCGACAACGCTATCAGCTACAACCGCGAGGGTGGCAGCATTACCGTCACCCTGACGTCCGCGCGGGCAGGCCGGTCGTCACCATCGCCGACACCGGCATCGGCATACCGAAGGAGGCGCTGGCGCGCATCTTCGAGCGCTTCTATCGCGTTGACAAGAGCCGCTCCCGCACAACCGGCGGCACGGGGCTGGGCCTCTCGATCGTGAAACACGCAGCCGAGATTCTGGGATGGGAGATCGGAGTGACGTCAGGAACGGAAGGGACGACGTTTACGATTGAGGCGTGAAAAACCGAGTCTTATTGTCCGTCATCTTTCCCGTCCCCCTGAGGGGGCGCGAAGGATTATGTATCTCGTAATAATTCAAATTCAACAGTGCGCACTACCATGCTATGTTCTGCATGATCTGATTCTTGGTGAATCGTAATGTTTGTACTCCCATACTCATCAAGAAATCATCGCGATATGAATTATAATCTTTTCTATTTTTATAAACGCTCTCATCCAGTTCAATTGCCAGCAGTTTTTCATGACAATAGAAATCGAGGACATATCTGATTATCGGGTGCTCACACCGGAATTTATATCCTGCAACCTTTCTGTTCTTGAATCTCTCGCCAGTTGAACGACATAAATCATGAGCAAAGAATAAAAAATTGTGTGTTTTCTCGCCCCTCCTACACTACGGATTATGTGACTGAAAAAGCCCGTTGGGCATGACCCGGAGGTCCGTTCATGAAAACCGCATCCGCAGTATTCGCCCTGATTCTCTCCCTATCCGCTCCGTCATTCGGCGCGGAAAAAGCCGCACTCGCGGTCCTGGATTTCGTGGCCCGGGACGTCCCCCGGGAGGATGCGGCAAAGATATCCATGCTCATTCGGAACGAGATGAGCAACCTGCCCAAATACCGGACGCTCGACCGCGAGCAGATCCCGAAAGCTCTTGGAGCGGACGCGTCCTGCGATGACGTGTCCTGCGCGGTGGAGGCGGGCACAAAGCTGGGCGTCCGTACCGTGATCGTGGGGTCCATCATGAAGTTTGGTGATAACCTGACCGTCACCGGCCGCGTTATCGACGCGGAGAGCGGGGCGGTCCTGATGGCGGAAAAGGAGCGGGCAGTGTTCCAGGCCGACGAGTTTTTCATGGTCGAGCGCTTCTGCGACAGGCTTGCCCGCCGCATGACAGGAAGGTCCCTGTATGCCGAAGAGCGGGCGGAAATGGACAAGCCCGACGGCAGGGCTTCCGTCATTTCCTCTGCCGCGTCGGGCTACCGGCCGGCCGCTGACCCGACCGTCTGGCTAGCGCTTGGCTCCGGCATCGCCTCCGGCATGGGGTTCCTCGAGGCGGCCGCGAGCTTCCATATGAAGAAACACTCCTACCAGGCTGACAGGTTTTTCTGCACCATGCTCTGGTCCATGGGCGTAAGCCCCTCGTTTCCCGACCCGGCCCTGAGCCTGACCGGTATTCTCGGGCTGATCAATGTCAAAAACGATCTCGCGCACGCGCGCCGCATCAGGGACACCGAGTACTATGTCGCTGCCGGGATCGGCGGATTTGCCGCCCTCATGTTTACCGCCTTTATCGGCCGCAATATCGCCGCCGCGATCAACGGCGGGACAGGTGATAAAACAATCGACATATCACTCGTTATGCCCTCTCCTTCTCTCAAGACGGCTCCGGCAGCCGGCACGGTGAACCTCGGGCTTGGCCTGGGGCTGGCAATGCGCTTCTGATACACGGCCTTCAATCCCGCGCCCTGGGACGAGTCTCCTGCCATACGCCAATATTTTTTATTGAGCTCCGGGCATCCGTGTAATTATAACTGGACGTGGGACCGGACCATTAGTATTCTGGCTGGCATACTAAGCATTTGAGGTGGGAGTGTATGTCATGTCAGGATCGGGTGTTATTGACGCTTTTCTAGCAAGGTTTGCGCAGGAATCAAAAAGCCGGCGGGCCAAAGCCCGGCTTCTGTTCATCATCAATATTGTAATCTTTGGAGTCGTTGCCCTTATTCTCACTCTTTCAACGATACTCAGGGGCGGTGCCGGCACATCCCTCCCTATGGCGGTGACCATGGGGTCGGGCATATTCATCAGCCTGGTCTTGCTGAACCGGGGGGTCTACAACGCCTCTGCGAACATGAATTCCCTGGCCGCGGCCGTAACGCTGATGATGGGGACGGGCATACAGTTTATGGCCAATCCCGCTGTCGGCTATTCATCGCTGGTGCACATGATCCCCGGCGCGATCATTTTTTCATCCATGTTCTGCACCCGCCTCTGGACCTCGGTGCTTACCGCCATCTTCGTTATTGCGGACATCGGATTCTTCTTTTATGCCGGCTCATTCGGCGCGGTCGACCCGTTCGTCCTTAAAACCGGCTTTATCGACAGCATGGCCGGCATCCTGCTCACCTACGGCATGGCCATGGTGATACTAAGGTCGAATCAGAACGCGCTGGCGGACGAGCAGGAAAAGGCGGTAAAAATACAGGAGCAATATGCCAGTATCGTCGGCCTGATGGAGTCCATCAGGGAATCGTCAACGGTGCTTTCGAAATCATCCACCAGCATGGAGAGCACCTCGGAGAAGTATTCCGAAAGCGCCCAGGGTCAGGCTGCAGTGGTCGAGGAGATCACCGCGTCCGTGGAGGAGGTCTCGACGAGCATGGAGCTTGTCGCGAAAAACGCGGAGGAGCAGTTCGAAGCGCTCGATACCTTGATAGAGAAGATGCGTCTCCTTTCGGAATCGATCAACGGCATGAAACAGGTGATTGAGGAGACGGCACGCGTTTCCGAAACCACGTCAAGCCAGTCCGCTGCTGGCGAGACGATACTGGACGACATGAACACGACAATGGCCGCGATCGGATCGAGTTCGAGCCAGATGAACACAGTCGTTGACGTTATCAACCAGATATCGGATCAGATAAGCCTCCTTTCCCTGAACGCGGCAATTGAGGCGGCCCGTGCAGGGGAGCACGGAAGGGGGTTCGCCGTTGTCGCAGATGAGATTGGCAAACTTGCCGAGCAAACCAGCGATAGCCTGAAGGAAATTGCCAAACTGATCAACGCGACGGAGCAGGAGGTGGCCAAGGGCGTCCGCAGCGTTACCGAGACCGTCAAAGTGATGCGGATGACCATCAAGAACATAGCCATTATCACCGAGGGCATGGCCCGAATCAGTGCGGAGATGAGGAACCAGCTCGACCTCAACCGGACCGTCAACGAGCAGGCTCAAATTGTCCAGCGCAGGTCCGAGGAGATCAAGCTTTCGTCCGGAGAACAGAAGATCGCAGCCAGCGAGATAGCGAATTCCATCAGCAATATCAACCAGCTGACCCAGTCATTCGCATCCGGCGCGGGAGATCTGGCGGAAATGTCGCGGAATATCACCGGCCTCGCCGGCCGGCTGAGCGGAAAGATAGGGGTATTGAACAACTAACGGGGGCCAGCATGCAACTGATTAACTCAGCCCTTCATGCGCTTCCTGAAGCGGTAACGCAGGACTAGTCCGATCGAATTGAGCGCGAGCACCAGCAGGATCAGTATGATGGCAGTGCCGTACTGGATGGGGCGCGTCTCGGTAATGTGCGTGCCGGCCGTCGCCATGACATAGATGTGGTAGGGCAGGGCCATCACCTGGTCGAAGATCGAGGCCGGGAGCTCGGGCGCGTAGTAGGAAGCGGCAGTGAACATGATGGGCGCGGTCTCGCCCGCCGCGCGCCCCAGCGAGAGCATCACGCCGGTGAGGATGCCGGGCATGGCGTTGGGGAGCACGATCCTGAATATGGTCTGGAGCCGCGTCGCGCCCAGGGAGAGCGACGCCTCGCGGTAGGTGCCCGGCACGGTCATAAGCGCCTCCTCCGTGGAGCGGATGATCACCGGCAGGTTGAGGATGCCCAGCGTGAGAGAGCCTGCGAGTATGGAAGTCCCGAAATCGAGAAATACCACGAACAGGGCAAGGCCGAACAGGCCGAATACAACAGAGGGTACCCCGGCCAGGTTGCTCACTCCCAGGCGTATCAGCTTTACCAGCGCGGGCCGGCGCGAGTACTCGGTCAGGTAGATGGCGGTTATGATGCCGATCGGTATGGACACCAGGGCGGACCCGATCATCAGGTAGAAGGTCCCCAGCAGTGCGGGGAAGATGCCGCCTGCGGTCATCTCGTCGCGGGGCATTCCGGAGATGAATTCCCACGAAAGTGCGGAGTAGCCCCTGCTTATGATAAAGCCGAGAATGAAGACGAGGAAGGCCAGCACCGCGAAGGACAATACGCGTATCGTCGCAAACATCGCGGTCTCGACCGCCTCCGATTTTATCCGCCGGGACAGCATGTCAGCTCCCCTTGAACTTGTACCTGTTTGACAGATAATCCGCCACCAGGTTGAACGCGAAGGTGATGAGGAACAGGATGATGCCGATGGCGAACAGGGCGTGGTAGTGGTCGCCGCCAACCGCCGCCTCGGCCATCTCGGCCGCTATGTTCGAAGTGAGGGGACGGACCGGATCGAATATCGATTTCGGTATGATCGCCGCGCCGCCCGCCACCATGAGCACGACCATGGTCTCGCCGATGACCCGCGATATCCCCAGGATCACCGCGGTCCAGATGCCCGAAAGCGACGCCGGTATGGTGATGTAAAATATGGTCTGCCACCGGTTCGCTCCCAGGGCGAACGATCCCTCCTTGAGCGACACCGGCACGGAGGATATTGCATCCTCGGAGATGCTGGCGATCGTGGGCACGGCCATGAAGGCCAGCATGAGCGCCGCGTTGAAGAGGTTGAGCCCCGTATCGAGCCCGAACTTCGCCTGGAGAAACGGGGCCACGACCACCATGCCGAAGAACCCGATTATGACCGACGGGATTGACGCTATTATCTCGACGACCGGCTTCACGATTTCGCGCACGCGCGGCGCGGCAAGCTCGGCCAGGTACACGGCAATCGCCAGGGAGAGCGGCACGGCGATGAGGGAAGCCAGGAGCGTCACCGCGATCGAGGCCATGATGAGCGGCAGGACGCCGAACCGGGGATTGCCGCTCGTGGGGTACCACTGCGTGCCGCCGAGGAACTCGCCGGGGCTCACGTTTTTCAGGATCGGCAGGCCCTCGGTGAAAAGAAAGACCGATATCAGCATCAGCAGGAACAGGCATGACATGCCGATGACCAGGAAAAGCCTCTCCACGATAGTTTCAAAGATGATGCTCTTCCTTGTCACCCGCATGTTTGCACTACTGTTTGTTGGCATGACGGTGTTCCGGTTCCCCTTCCAAACTGTCCCCGCCTCGGTGCGCCGTGGACACGGCAGGGCGTCGGCATATCGGCCCTGGTTTGAATGTTCTCATTAAATGTTAAGAAAATATAAAAAATTTGTTAATTAGGGATGTTTTCTCGGCATACGCAATACATGTTATGCCACCATGTCCGCGATGAAGTAAACAAGCGCCGCTATGATTGCCGAAGCGGGTATGGTCAGCACCCAGGCCCATAAGATATTGCCGGCGACACCCCACTTGACAGCCGTGAGCCTGCGCAGGGACCCGACACCCATGATCGCGCCGGTTATCGTGTGGGTCGTGCTCACCGGTATGCCAAAAAAAGATGCTATGAACAGGGTGGTGGCGGCGCTCGTTTCGGCGCAGAAACCGTCTACCGGTTTCAGCTTCGCAATTTTCTGCCCCATGGTCTTGACGATACGCCAGCCGCCGAACATTGTTCCCATCGCTATGGCGCCGTGACAGGAAAGCACGACCCAGAGGGGGATGTGAAACTCTCCTGTCAGGAAGCCTGAGCTGAACAGGAGCCCGGCGATGATGCCCATGGTTTTCTGCGCGTCGTTGCCGCCATGGCCAAGGCTGTAGAGCGCGGCAGACAGGAGCTGGCCCTTGCGGAAAACATGGTCGATCTGGCCGGGGGCCGACCTCCTGAACACGTTGTACACGATAACGCCGATCACCAGTCCCAGGAAAAGTCCCAGCAGGGGCGATACGAAGATGAAAACCACGGTTTTTATTATTCCGGACCAGATAAGGGATTCGCTTCCCGCTTTTACGATGGCCGAGCCGATCAACCCGCCCATGAGGGCGTGGGAGGAGCTCGTGGGCAGGCCGAACCACCATGTGATCAGGTCCCAGATTATCGCGCCGGACAGGGTGGCGAGTATGATCTGGCTGTCCATGATCGATATGTCTATGATTCCCTTTCCGATGGTGCCGGCCACGTGAAGTCCGAAGAACAGGAACGCGACGAAGTTGAAAAATGCCGCCCAGATGACCGCGTAGCGGGGCGAAAGAACCCTCGTGGATACGATGGTTGCTATTGAATTGGCGGAGTCGTGAAACCCGTTGATAAAGTCAAACGCGAGCGCGAGAAAGATGAGGAAAATGACATAAAAATCCATTGATAAATCCTGTTTTTGATAAGGGATTAACTGTTAAGCATGCTGGATATAAGAAGTATAACAACAATATTATTATAAAGAAAATATAAAGAAATTATAAAGATGGTATTTTGAAAATATGAATTTTATAGATTATTGACCCGGCCCGGATCGGGAGGTCAAATCTTCTTTTTCTTATCTTCGCCCAGGGACAACAGCGCTTCCTTGAGCTCCCTGGCGTGACGCGTGCTCTCCAGCCTGCTCATCAGGCTGTAGGCGCAGGGGACCACGAAGAGCGTGAGGATCGTGGATAGGAACACGCCGCCGATGACCACGATGCCCATGGAGCGCGTGGTCTCGGAGCCCGGTCCGAGCGACATCGCCGGCGGTATGGCGGCCGCGATCGTTGCCAGCGAGGTCATCAGGATGGGCCGGAGCCTGACCGGGCAGGCGTCGAGAAGCGCCTCGTGCACCCCCATGCCCCCGCGCCGTCGCTGGTTCGTGAAGTCGACCATCATGATCGAGTTTTTCTTCACTATGCCCATGAGCAGCAGGAGCCCGATCATGCTGTAGATGTTCAGCGAGGTGCCTGTCATCCGCATGAAGAGGAACGCTCCGGTCGCGCTGAAGGGGAGCGCCAGCAGGATGATGATCGGGTGGAGGAAGCTGTTGTACTGGGAGCCCAGTATCATGTAGGCCACCACGATGCCGAGGATGAGGGCGAAGACCAGGCTCTCGAACGATTCCTTGAAGGTCTGCGAGCTCCCGGAGAACTCGACATGGTATCCGGCGGGAAGCACCTTCGCCGCCGTGGCCTCGATAAAATCCAGGATATCGGACTGGGATTTGCCCGGACCGATATTGGCCGAGATGTTGATGGCCCGCTCCCGGTTGTAGCGGTTGATCGTGAGGTATGAGGGCTTTTCGGCAAGGCTGACGACGCTCGAGAGCGGTACCATTTCGCCGTGCATGTTCCGGACCCTGATGCGGCTGATGTCGTTTGCCGCGCGGTTGTAGCGGTCGAGGAGCTTGACGCGCACATCATCGCGCCGGCCCGAGGGATCGGTATACCGGCCCACGCGCAGGCTCCCGACCGAGGCGCTGATGGTGTCGGCGATGGTGGCCACGGCCACGCCACGGGCCGCTGCCCGCGCCCGGTCGGGCGACACCCTGATCTCGGGCATGCCCACCAGGTAGTCGGTGTCCACATCGGTCGCCAGGCCGGATTTGTTCAGCCTGTCCATCATCGTGCCGCTGTACGCGGCGAGCCTGTCCCAGTCGGGCCCCTGCACTGAAAACTGGATGGGGAACCCACGCTTTGCCGCGAAGCCGGCCTGGGAGGGGTCCATGAGCGAGACGTTCTCGATCCCCGGGATTTTCTTTATCTGTTCACGCATGTAGCCCATGATTTCCTGCTGTTTCGGCCGGCGCTTGAACGGCGCCGCGACCGGCCGCTCCCGGTAGTCCTTGAGCGTTACGAACATGGTGCCCTGGTTGACCTGGCCGCCGCCGAACCCTCCGATATTGCCGAAGTATTTTATGACCTCCGGCCGTGATGATGCCAGCTTCTCTATTTTTTGAAAGACGCCGTCCGTGTATTCCATGGAGGAACCGAGGGGCGTGCGTATGGTAATCATGAATATGCCCTGGTCCTGGACCGGCACGAATTCCTTCGTGATTCCCGCCGTCAGGAAGATGGAGAGAACGAACAACGCGAAGGAGACGCCGAGCACGGTCGCCCGGCGTTTGAGGCACCATTCCAGGGCGCCGCGATATGCGGCGGAGACCGAGGCCATGGCGCGGTCCATCAACGCGCCCATCCTCGATTCGCCGCCCCGCGTCAGCATCTGCGAGCACCGCATCGGGGCCAGGGTCAGCGCCTCGATCAGGGAGAGCAGGACCGCGACCGAGATGGCCACGCCGAACTGGAAGAAGAACTTGCCGATGATTCCCTTCATGAACACGACCGGGAGGAATATCGCCAGGATGGCGAGCGAGGTGGCGACCGCCGCCGGGGTGATCTCGCGCGCGCCGACGAGCGCGGCCTTCACCCTGCTCATGCCGTTCTCGAAATGGCGGACGATGTTCTCCATGACCATGATGGCGTCGTCCACCACGATGCCGATGACCAGCGAGAGGGCCAGCAGCGTGAAGGTATTCAGCGTGAATCCCAGGAAGTAGAGAATGATGAAGGAGCCCATGAGCGACGTGGGGATCGCCAGTATGACGTTCAACGCCGAGCTCAGGGAGCCCAGGAAGAGCCAGCACACGATCGAGGTGAGGATGACGGAGAGTATCAGGGTGAACACGAGCTCGTTCGTCGAGTCTTCGATGAACTTCGTGCTGTCGAAGGAGATGCCCATCTTCAGGCCCTTCGGGAGCGTGCCCGACGCGTTGAGGTGCTCGATCCGTTTCTTGACCCCGCGGGCCACCGCGACCGCGTTGGAGCCGCGCTGCTTGATGATGCCGATGCCCACGGCGGGGATCCCGTTGTAGCGGGAGATGCGACGGACGTCGGCCAGGCCCTCCTCGATGCGCGCCACTTCGCCAAGCCTCATGGTTTTCCACACCGGCTGCCCGCCGCGGCGGTTGATGACCAGGTCCGCGAACTCGGCGGGCGAGCGCGCCTCGCTCAGCACCCGCACATTGGATTCGCGGGCGCCGCTCGTGATGTAGCCGGAGGGCGTCAGGGTATGCTGGCTCTGGATCGTGGAGATGATGTCGTCCACGGTGATTTCCTGGCGAGCCATCGCTTCCGCGTCAAGCCAGATCCGCATGTTGGGGTCAACGTATCCGCCCAGGCGCACGTCGCCGACGCCCGGGACGGTGGTCATGGCGTCTTTCAGGTGGTTCCGCACATACAGCACCTTGTCGCGCAGGGGGCCGGGCCCGCTCAGCGTGGTGAACATGATCGGGTTGTCCTCGGGGTTCGACTTGGTCACCACGGGCGTGTCGATGTCTCTCGGGAGGTTGCGCTGGGCCTGGAAGATCTTCGTCTGCACCTCCTGGAGCGCAACATCTATGTCGCGCTCCAGCTCGAACTCGATCGTGAGGCTGGCCTGGCCCTCGCGCGACACGGAGGTTATGCTTTTGATCCCTTCGATGGTCATGACCGAGTCCTCGAGCACGTCGACGATCGCGTATTCCATGGTCTCCGGCGACGCGCCCTGCCAGGTCACCGATACGGTCAGAACGGGAAAGTCCACGTCCGGCATCTGGCTGATGCCCATGCGGCTGAACCCTATGGCTCCGAACAGAATTAGCCCGATCATCAGTATCCAGGCGAATACGGGGTTTCTGATGGATATGTCGGAAAGGGTCATGATGGGTATCCTTATTTTTGTATTATCAACAATACGGGGCGTGGGTATGCAAATGCAAGTAAGTTTTTATGCTATTGAAACAGCTCTCTGACATGTCCGTACGGGTTTGTGGATAAACAAGGGGGGGGTGGTGCCTCCACCGTAGAAAAGAGCGCGGCCCGTCAATCCCGTCTTGACCACGGCGGGCACTTTTTTTTATCCGGATTTATCTTACCGGACGACAATGCCTTCCCTTATGGCTATTATAAGTCCAATAGTAAGATTCGTCCGGCCGGCCGGTACCCGCTGGGTCGGTTTGCGGGGCGACGATACCATTTCCCGGGAGTTATCTATGGAGACCGCTCACGTTCAACAACAAGCAGCACAGCCGGAAATCGATCTGTCCTTCAAAAAAACCGCCGGGATGGCGGAAGACAGGCTGAGAGTATTAAAAATACAGCGCACCTGCGTTCATGACGGTCCGGGCATCCGCACCGTCATTTTTTTTCAGGGGTGCGCTCTGCGGTGCCTCTGGTGCCAGAACCCGGAGGCGCAGTCCGTCAATCCGGAGATGGCGCCTGACAGCGATTGCTCGATTGCGGACATCATGGATGTCATATCGCGTGACAGCGAGTATTACGTGACGACCGGCGGGGGCGTTACCCTGAGCGGCGGCGACCCGCTCCTCCAGAATGCGGACAGTCTCGAGCGCCTGCTGAAATCGTTGAAAGAGCGGGGTATCCATGTCTCCGCCGAGACCTCCCTGCATGTTCCGTGGGAAACCGTCAGCAGGGTCGCGCCGTACATCGACCTGTTCCTGGTTGACCTGAAAGCGGCGGGAGACGACCTCCTCCATAAAAAGCTGACGAAACAGAGCGGCGAATTGATTCGCGGCAATATCCGGAAGCTGCTCGACCTGAAGGCGGGCGTCAGCTTTCGCATGGTAATGGTGCCCGGCCTTAATGACTCGGAACAAAACATCAGGGCGGCGGCCGCGTTTCTCGATTCGATCGGGTACCGGTCGATCGAGCTTTTGAAATACCACAACATGTACGAAGACAAGGCAAAGCGCCTGGGCATAGAGCAGGAGCCGCTCAACATCACGCCGGAACAGAGCCTCGAATCGATAAAAAATGCGATCGTGCTTTTCAGGTCCCTGGGCATCTCGGCCGCCTGCTTTGACCTGGACGCTTCCCGGCACAGGGCCGAATTCACGAAGCGCGTGCACGACATACAGAAAGCGATCAGGGAGAGCGGGCACCATCTCTGTTTCGAGGCCTCGCGCCTTAAGACCGAATATTACCGGAAGAACGGCTTCGGGAAACCGACGCCGATACACCGGTCCGAGCGCCTCGCTCACGTGCTCGCGAACAAGTCGGTCATCGTCTACCCGGACGAGCTCCTGGTGGGCAACTTCACCTCGAAGAGGAAGGGCGGGCAGGTATGGGAGGAGCATTACGGCGTGCTGTTTACCTCGATCCTGCACCAGATCAACCGCCAGACCCCGGTCCCGTTCAGGTGCTCGTGGAAGGACATACTGCATTTCTATTTCCGCATTTTCCCCTTCTGGATGAGGCGCGGCCTCCTGGGCAGGGTGAATAAAAAATTGTCGGACATGGTGCTGATGATCGCGCGCGCCTCGGAGCCGAATGTCGGGTTCAACAATAACATGGCCGCGATAGCCCACTTTATCGTTAACTTCGAGCGTATGCTCCAGCTCGGTACGACCGGGATCATCGAGGAGATACGGATGATGAAGAAGGCGAAGCCCGGCAACAACCAGGATTTTTACGACGGGGCGATCATTGCGCTCCGGGCACTGGAGACGTTCGCCGACC
>ERZ795059.981-NODE-981-length-33749-cov-5.948448_pt1 | contig 33749 bp, 24 predicted proteins | sample MGYA00375143_ERZ795059 | MGnify/ENA primary metagenome ERZ795059 (study PRJEB30188, sample SAMN05720168) | activated sludge metagenome | isolation source: Anaerobic digester | place: USA | collected 2015-01-07 ... | reverse complement strand
GACCACGATTGTAATGTTAAAACTGCTAACAATGGTGAAGAAGGATTAATAATATTTAATGAATTTATACCCGATATAGTATTAGTAGATTTACATATGCCCGGTATAGGGGGGCATACTGTTATTTCTACTATTACAAGAAACTCTCCCGAAACACCTATTATAGTAGTATCCGGTACTGGTGTAATTAAAGACGCAGTACGAGCAATGAATTTAGGAGCATGGGAGTTCGTTCAAAAACCGATTTTGCAATTTGAAGAGTTAGAGTTATCGGTATTAAAAGCATTGGAAAGGAAACAACTAATTAAAGAAAATAATGAATATAAAGAGAACTTAGAAAAACTTGTAATTGAAAGAACCGAAAAACTAAAAAAAACAATTGAAGAATTAAATATTGCAAAAGAAAGAGCGGAACACTCCGATAAACTTAAATCGCATTTTCTATCACAAATATCGCATGAAATCAGAACCCCTTTAAACGGTATTATGACTTCTCTATCAATTTTAAAAATGGAGCTTGAAGATACCGGAATTACCGATTTATTAACCGATTTTGACAGAATAAACCTTTCCAGCGAAAGGATAATACGTACTGTGGAATTAATACTAAACATGTCTGAACTACACTTGGGAACGTACATTCCGAATCCCGAAAAAATAAATATTAACGAAATAGTTGATAGTATAATTAACAATTATGAACATAAAATTAGATTAAAAGGATTGTTGTTAAATAAAAACTTTGATAATAAAATAGAGACTATTGCGGACAAGTATTCCTTTGAGCAGATATTTTCAAACCTATTGGATAATGCGTATAAGTTTACCGAAAAAGGTCAAATAGATATTACAATTGAAAGTAAAGAAAATTTTGGATTACTAAAAATAAGCGATACCGGAATAGGAATAAGCGAGGAATATTTAGATGAGGTTTTTAAACCTTTTACACAAGAAGATAGCGGTTATACAAGAACTTATGACGGAAACGGATTAGGACTTCCGTTATCTAAAAAGTATTGCGAATTAAATAACATTGGTCTTAGTATTGTTAGTAAAAAAAATGAAGGAACAGTAGTTGAGCTTGTTTTTAATCCTCGTTGATATGGGAAATAAAAAAACAGCATAAATTTGTATTAATTTTATGTAATTTTAACTTTAGGCTATTTGAAATTTAAATAAAATGCATTAAATTGCATACGGAATTTAGTTTGCGGGTCAATTGTTTTTGTCTAACTACAATTATTTTAGGTATATGCTAAATTCTATATTAAAATCACGTTCTTTGAAGCGTTTTATTGACATATTTTTATCGATACTTTTAATAGGTTTGTTTTTGCCTGTTATTATCTGTTTTGCGATTATTATATTTCTGCAATCGTTTGAAAATCCGTTCTATACACAGTATAGAGCATTAACTTTAGAAAGAAAACGCTTTAAAGTAGTAAAAATTAAAACATTATTTTCAGGCTTTCATAATAACAACAAGAATGTTTTTATTAAGGAAGACCTAAGGAAGTATATTATTCCGTTTGGTAAGTTTTTAAGACATACCGGGTTGGATGAACTGCCTCAATTATTTAATGTAATAAAAGGGGATATGTCTTTAGTCGGTCCTAGACCTTTAACTATTGGTGACTTAAATATAATTAAAGAAAATAATCCCCAATTATATAATTTACGTAACACAATAACTCTAAAACCGGGTTTAACGGGATATTGGCAAATATACGGTAAAAGGCTTGAGGGTGCCAAAAATTTAATTGAAGATGACTTGTATTATGAGCATAATTATGGTGTTAATTTAGATCTGAAAATAATTTTTGCTACAATTCCTTTAGTATTGTTTGCTAAACATAGCGATGCAATTGATTTTAAGAAAGATAAACGAGAAACCAATAGCTGTAAAGAATTATCGTTAAACGAATAAAAATCGATTAAAATCAGTTAAAAAATCCTTTATTATTAATATTCTGCTTTATAATATTAAAAATTTTTGTTATTTTATAACAAAAATTATTCCAATTTATTTATAGACGAAACAATGAATTCAAAATTTATAGAAGTTGAAGACAAATTAGTAAATAAAGAAATACTTGAAGTTAAATTTACATGTGACCTTAATAAATGTAAAGGGGCTTGCTGTACTTTAGAAAGTGAATACGGAGCACCGATTACAAAAGAAGAAGTTGATTTAATTGAAAAATATTTAGATGTTATTTTAGAATACATTCCGGATTATAGTAAAAAAATTATTAAAGAAAGCGGATTTTGGGAAATTGAAGATGATTTAATAATGACTAAAAGTATTAATAACGAAGATTGTGTTTTTGTATATTACGAGGGAAAAGTTGCAAAATGCGGAATAGAGAAAGCTTATTTTGATAATAAAATAGATTTTAGAAAACCTTTATCTTGCCATTTGTTTCCTATTAGAGTAAATAATTTTGGTCAGGATATTTTGAAATTTGAAAGATATACCGAATGTCGAGAAGCATTATTATTGGGCTTGCAAACAAATTTAAGTATTGCGGAATTTTGCAAAGATTCCTTAATTAGACTATACGGTAAAAAATGGTATGACAAACTGATTAACAAACGAGGTGAATAAATGTTGTCTTTAAATTTAAAATTAGGGCTACAGCAAAAATTATCGCCCCAGCAAATTCAATATCAAAAATTACTTCAACTAAATACATTATCTTTAGAACAAAGGATTAAAACCGAATTGGAATTAAATCCTTTTCTTGAAGAAACATTAACCGAGGACTTGGATATTTCGCAAGTGGAAAGCGAAACCGATGACGAGGAAAAAGAAAGCGAGTATGATTATGAACAAGAAGAATTTGGCATAGAAGATTTTATGAATGACGAAACCATTGATGAAGGAACATATGCCCAATCAATGGAAGAAGAAAGACTTCAACCTGTTGCTCCCATGCGTGTTTCGTTATCTGATACTTTAATACAGCAATTGCGAATGCTTGATTTAAGCGAGGAAGATTACGCAATAGGAGAATTAATTATTCAAAGTTTAGACCCTTCGGGTTATTTTAAACATGATCTAAAAAAACTTGTTGAAGATATTAACTTGTTTGAAGAATATAAAGTTACTGTTGAACAAGCCGAAGAAGTATTAAAGAAAATTCAAAGATTAGAACCTGTTGGCGTAGCTGCAAGAACTTTACAAGAATGTTTGCTTATTCAATTGGAAGTATCGTCTTTTGACCCTTATTATAGTTACCTTGCCGAAAAGGTTTTATCTGAATATTTTAACGACTTTTTTAATAAAAAATTTGATAACATTAAAAAAGGGTTAAACTTAAGTACCGAAACTTTAAGAGCGACTTTAGAAATTATTCAAAAACTTAACCCTAAACCGGGAGAAGGTAATATATTAAACGAAAATTCCAATCAAGTTACGCCGGATTTTATTGTAGAAAAGATTGACGGTAATTATATAGTCTCATTAAACGATAAATATGGAACCTCGGTAACTTTAAGCCCTACATATTTGGATTATATAAATAACAATAAAAGAAAAAGAAACCTTTCGGAAAGAGATAAAGAAGCTCATAAATTTTTACGTGAAAAATACGAATCGGCAAAATGGTTTTTGTCTTCAATTGAACAGAGAAGGCAAACTTTGTTAAAAATAATGAAAACAATTGTAGCAAAACAACGCGATTTTTTTGAATTAGGTCCAAAAGCCTTACGCCCTATGATATATAAAGATATTGCCGATGAAATTGAGATGGATATATCGACAATAAGTAGAGTAGTTAACGGCAAATATGTACAAAGTCCCCAAGGAATTCATGAATTAAAGTTCTTTTTTAGCGAAGGTTTATCTACCGATGATGGTGACGAAATAAGTAATAGACATATTAGAGAGCTGATAAAAGATATTATTGCAGGAGAATCTAAAGATAATCCTTATAGTGATGATAAAATTGCAGTAATGTTACAAGATAAAGGAATACATATTGCAAGGCGTACCGTTGCTAAATATCGCGAACAATTAAAACTTCCCGTTGCGAGACTAAGAAAAGAACTATGAGTTATTTTTGGGATGTTTTATTAATTATCCTTCTGTTTTCTATTTTTGCATTTAGCCATTCGGTTTTTGCTTCGTTATGGTTTAAAAATTTACTGGCAAAGTCCATAGGCTCAAAAATAGCATTTTACAGATTGTTTTATAATTTTATTTCGTTATTAATTTTTATGGCTGTTTATTATTTGATGCCTAAACCCGATGTAATAATTTACGACTTACAATTCCCTTACGATCTTATTATATTGGGACTCCAATTTTTAAGTTTATTTGGATTAGTTTATACGGGATTTAAGATAAACGGAAAAGAATTTTTAGGCTTATCCCAAATTAAAAGATATGTGCAGGGTAATTATGATATTAATGATCTTGACGAAAAAATGGAATTACGCATAGACGGTATCTTTTCGTTTACCAGACACCCGATTTATTTATTCTCGATACTGTTTTGGGGATTAAGACCATATATGGATTTGTTTTATTTTGTGTTTTTTATTTGCCTTACTATTTATTTTTACATTGGGGCATTTTTTGAAGAAAAGAAATTGGTTAAATTATTTGGCGATAGCTATTTGGAATATAAAAAGAGAGTCCCTTCAATTTTACCGATAAAGTTTAAATAATTAATTATTAATTAATATTTGTTACGATAAGTATGAAAAAATGTTTGTTTGCATTGTTATTAATGGTGTTTGGTTTTATTAATGCACAAGAAAAATATGAAGTTTTGGCTAAACTTAATAATCAAGAATTTACAACAGACGAGTTTAACGAAAGATATTTGATGATTCCTCGTTTATCTGTTGGTAATAAGCAAGATGAACCCGCATTTCGTGCAAAGGCTTTTTATACAATGGTTGCAGAAAAACTTTGGGCATTATACGCAAGAGAAGAAGGATTGGATAGCTCCGATATTATTAAATATACTTATAAAGCAATTGAAAAGATGTATGTGCGAGATGCTTTATATAACAGGGAAATTAAAGATAAAGCAAGAGTTGACGAAAAAAAAATTATTTTTGCATCTGCCAAAATTAAAAGAACTTTATACGTAAATTTTGTTTTTGCCAAAGATAGTAATGAAATTTACAAAATTTATTATAAGTTGAATGCAGGCGAATCTTTCGATTCGTTGCTTAATAAAAGACAGGATAAAAATTATCAACCCGGACCTGTAGAAGTTAATTTTGGAATGATGAGAGAAGATATTGAAGATGCAATTTATTCGCTTACACCGGGTAAATATACTAAACCTTTGGATTATGAGGGAGAATATTATATTTTTCGATTAACTTATGAAAAACCAAAAGAATTTAAAGATAACGATGAATATAAAAAAGAATTTAATAATGCCAAAAAACTTGTTGAAGATAGAGCACTAAATAAAGCTTATGCTAATTATTTTAATAAGTTGTTTGTAGGTAAGCAAATAAATGCAGACGGTTATTTGTTTTGGAGTATTGCCGATAGAGTTATTGAGGCGGTTAAAAATAGAAAAGTAAAAGACAAAACACCTGACGGTAATAAAATTACATTAGCTGCTGAGGATTTTACTTTTATTGAGAATTCATTAACTAAAGATACCTTACAAATGGAATTTGTAAGGTTTGAAAATGAGCCCGTTACAGTATTTCAATTTTTACGTGAGTTTTTTTATGAAGGTTTTGTGGGTATTTCAACTAATGCAGATACGTTGCGTGCACAATTACAATCAAGAGTTAAAAGGTTTATTGAACATGAAATTTTATCGCGAGAAGGGTACAAACAAGGATTGCAAAATTTACCCGAGGTAAAAAGATCTATTGATATGTGGAAAGATAATTATTTATCTAAATTGGCAAAAAACCATTTTGTAGCAAATTTGCAACTTACCGATGAAGATGTAAAAGCATACTACGAAAAAAATAAAGGAGGTAGCAATTTGCCGTTAATGGTTAATATTATAGAAATATTAACAGATAATTTAGAAGAAATGGATGCCGTAATGAAGTTATTGGAAAAGGGTGAAGATATTAAAGAGGTTGCAAAAAAATATACAAAAAGAGAAACTGTAAAAAAGAACGGAGGCGAATTTGGATATTTTGCTGCAAATATGTATGGAGAAATAGGGAATATTGCAGCCGGAATGAAAGTTGGTGAAATTTATGGTCCTATTAAAATAGAAGAAGGTTACTCGATATTCAAATTAATAGATAAAAAAGAAAGTAAAGAGAATTTATTAACTAAACCTTTTGAAGAGATTAAAGATTCTTTAAGAAATATTGCAAGAATTGAGCAACTTAAAAACGGTTTGGAAGGTAAAACAATAGAGCTTGCGAAAAAATACAATTTGAAAGTTGATGATAATGTCCTTAATAATTTAAAAGCCGAAAATTTAAACATGTTGGTTTATAGATATATGGGATTTGGCGGAAGAATATTGGCAGTTCCTGTTGATCCTTTATTTACCGATTGGGTTGAAAACTGGCAAAAAGAACAAAAAGATTTACCATAATTAGGAGATAAAATTTTGGAGAGAAAAATAAGATCGACCACTATAATTGGCGTTATACATAACGGTCAGGCTGCAATAGGAGGAGACGGTCAAGTTACTTTAGGCAATACCGTTGTTAAACATAATAGCATGAAGATTAGAAAACTATATAACGGAAAAGTATTATGCGGATTTGCCGGTGCTGCAGCCGATGCTTTTACTTTATTAGGCAAATTTGAAGAAAAATTAGAACAATATAGAGGTAACGTTAATAGAGCCGTAGTAGAACTTGCTACCGATTGGCGAACCGATAAATATTTGCGCCGTTTAGAGGCAATGTTGGCAGTAATTTCGGCAGATTCGGCTTTTATTGTTTCCGGTACGGGAGATGTAATTGAACCCGATGATAAAATAATTGCCATTGGAAGTGGTGGAATGTATGCACTATCTGCAGCTAAAATGTTGGTTAAATATAGCAACTTAACTGCAGAAGAAATTGTTAAGGAAAGTTTAAAAACCGCTGCCGATATTTGTATTTATACAAATGATAAAATTGTAAGCGAAGTTATTAAAAATGACTAAAGGATTTAAATAAAATGAAAAGCAAATTGAATGAATTGATGGAAAATTTAACTCCTATTAAAATTGTGGCCGAATTAGACAAATATATTATTGGTCAAGGAGATGCAAAACGAGCGGTAGCTATAGCATTGCGTAACAGATGGAGACGTCAGCAAGTTGACGAAAAAATGCGTGACGAAATAATGCCCAATAACATAATATTAATAGGTCCTACAGGTGTGGGTAAAACCGAAATTGCCAGAAGATTGGCAAAACTATCCGGTGCCCCTTTCATTAAAGTTGAGGCATCAAAATTTACCGAAGTAGGTTATGTAGGGCGCGATGTAGAATCAATGATTAGAGACTTGGTAGAGTTATCGGTTAATATGGTGCGTTCCGAAATGGCTACCGGCGTTCAGGCAAAAGCAGAACAGATGGCAGAAGATAAAATATTAGATTTATTAATTCCACCTGTACCCAAATACGGAACTGATGAAACTAACAATACAACAGATGAAGCAAATCAAAACGAAAAAACCCGTGAATGGATGCGTCAGAAGCTTAAAAAAGGGGATATGGACGAACGAGTAATTGAATTCGATTCCACCCAGCAGGCAGTAGGTATGCAGGTTATGGGACCTTTCGGAATGGATGACATGGGTATTAATATTCAGGAAATCGTAAGCAGTGTAATGCCCAAAAAGAAGAAAAAACGTAAAGCCCCAATTAAAGAAGCAAGGCGTATTTTTATTCAAGAAGAAACAGAAAAATTAATTGATATGGAAACCGTGCAAAAAGAAGCGGTTAACAGAGTTCAAAATTTAGGAATAGTATTTATTGATGAAATTGATAAAATTGCAGGCACAAGCGGAAAAGGGCATGGTCCGGATGTAAGCCGTGAAGGTGTTCAACGCGATTTATTGCCAATTGTTGAAGGAAGTACGGTTAATACTAAATACGGTGTTGTTAAAACCGATCATATTTTATTTATTGCCAGCGGTGCTTTTCATATTTCAAAACCTTCGGATTTAATACCGGAATTACAAGGACGTTTTCCTATTCGTGTTGAGTTAAAAAGTTTAAGCGAAGAAGATTTTATTAAAATTTTAACGCTTCCACAAAATGCATTGTTAAAACAATATGCAGCACTTTTGGAAACTGAAAATGTAAAAATTTCTTTTAGTGAAGATAGTATATCTGAAATTGCAAGAATTGCCGCAGCAGTAAACGAACAAGTTGAAAATATTGGTGCACGCAGACTTCATACAATTTTAACTACATTGCTTGACGAAATTTTATTTGAAGTTCCCGATAAAATGCCGGAAAGCGATATTATTATTACCGGCGAGTATGTTAACGAAAAACTAAACAAAATTGTTAAAAATAGAGATTTAAGTAAATATATTTTATAATTATTAATTTTATTGCCTCGTTGTATTATTTTACATTTGTAAATGAAACGAGGCTTTTTTATTAACATTGGTAACGAAAGAATGAAAAAATACATTTTATTATTCGGTTTATTGTCGTTTATCGGTTGCAGTTCGTCAAAAATTATTAATTTAACCGAAGCAAAAAACAAAGTGATAGATTATTACGAAACGGACAAATATTATAACGAGTTAAACGCTGTTTTAAAGGATGTTAAAGATTATTTGAAAAATTATAATAATAAACTTTACGATGCGGTTGTTTTTGATGTGGACGAAACCGCTCTTTCTAACTACAATTACATTAAATCGATTGATTTTGGGTACGAACACAACCTATGGTCGGATTGGCAAGATAGGGGAGAAGCGAAGGCGATAGTTCCGGTTAAAGAGTTGTATAAAGTACTAATTGAGCAAGGAGTTAAAGTGATTTTTATTACCGGCAGAAGTACAAAAAATTATGAAGCGACTTATAAAAATTTAATTGCTCAAGGTTATACAAAATTTGATACTTTAATTTGTAGAAAACCGGTAGATTCCTTCCCAAACATGGCTGAGTTTAAATACGCAATGCGTAAGCAGATGACTGCAAACGGTTATAATATTATTGCCAATATTGGTGACCAGGAAACGGATTTTACGGGCGGTTATAACGGCAAAATAGTAAAATTACCGAATTATATTTATAAAATAGATTAACAATTTACGTAACTCGATAAATTTAGCATAATTTATGTAGTTGTATTCCAAAAATTGGCATTTTATATGGAAAAAGTTGTTATTTAAACAATGCTACCAATAGATGCAAAATAAACCTGCAAGTTTTATTACAGAAACATTAACGCACATCCATAAATAATAAAATTATGTTACTTGTCCTAATATTATTAATTGCCGGAATTAAGAAGCGATATACTTGAATTTAATAAATTATTTTTTTGTTTGTGCAAATCTGTTGCTTTAAGCCTTAATTCTAAAACCAATTAGTTTTTATTAATAGTATTAATTGTTTTTAATTACTATTTAGAATTATCTAACTTAGCCGTTTTCCGCCAAGTATTTGCCGCTAATTAATACACAACAGACAAAAGTGGTGTAAATTTCCGCAATGTTAAAAATTAAGTTATTCTATTACAATAACTTACGGTTTTCAACTGTAAAACTTAAGAGAATTTTTGTTATAAATCGAGATGAGTAAAAACCCATCTCGATACAATTAATTTTTATTCTTTGGTCATCTTTTGCGGTGCAATCATGTTTTCGGGAGCAAGTAACTCGTCCAAAACTTCTTTTGATAAAAGTTTTTGTTCCAATACTAATTCATATACACCACGGTTAGTTTCTAAAGATTCTTTGGCTAATGCAGAACATGTTTCGTAACCCAAAACTGGATTTAAAGCAGTTACAATACCGATACTGTTTAATATATAATCCCTACATTTTTGTTCGTTTGCAGTAATTCCGTCTATACAACGATACATTAAAGTAGTCATCCCGTTTTTTAACATTTCGATAGATTCAAATAGACTTTGAACAATTACCGGCTCCATTACGTTAAGTTCCAATTGACCGGCTTCTGCAGCCAGTGTAACCGTAAGATCGTTGCCAATAACCTTAAAAGCAATTTGATTTACAACTTCGGGTATTACAGGATTTACCTTGCCCGGCATAATTGAAGAACCGGGTTGCATCTTAGGTAGATTGATTTCACCCAAACCGGCACGGGGACCACTTGAAAGCAATCTTAAATCGTTAGATATTTTACTTAATTTAACAGCTAATCTTTTTACGGCTGATGAATACATAATAAAAGCACCGGTATCTTGTGTGGCTTCAACTAAATTAGGAGCCAACACAATATTAAAGCCCGTAATTTCTTGTAAGTGTTTAACAACTTTAGCACTATAACCGGGGTCGCTGTTAATGCCTGTGCCAATAGCAGTTGCACCCATATTTACTTCCAAGAAAAGTTTAACGTTATCTTCAAGTCTGCTAATTTCCTCGCTTAAGGTTGATGCATAGGCTTCAAATTCCTGACCTAAAGTCATTGGAACAGCATCTTGCAATTGGGTTCTTCCCATTTTTAAAATATGTGCAAACTCTTTCCCTTTTTTTCTAAAAGAATCTACCAATAACTTAAGTACGGCAACCAAAGTTTTGTTAGATTTAATTAATGCAATTTTAACGGCTGTAGGGTAAGCATCGTTAGTTGACTGAGATAAATTAACGTGATTATTAGGATGGCAATATTTGTATTCGCCTTTCTCGTAGCCTAAAATTTCTAATGCACGGTTTGCAATCACTTCGTTTGCATTCATGTTTGTAGAAGTACCTGCACCGCCTTGAATCATATCTACAACAAAATGTGGATGAAGTTTACCGTTTAAAATCTCATTACATGCTTGCACAATGGCGTCCGCAACCGGTTTAGAAAGTAATCCCAAATCGAAATTGGCTTTTGCTGCAGCCATTTTAACAATAGCAAGACCTTCAATTAAAGTAGGATAAGCAGAAAGGGCAACACTGCTAATGCTAAAATTTTCTAAAGCACGCAAAGTTTGAACACCGTAATAATATTCGTAAGGCACTTCTCTATCGCCTAATAAGTCATGTTCAATTCTTGTTCGTCCGCTTTCGTATTGGGCTGCAATATTTATAACACGTGCATTGGTTTGTCTCATTCTACGCGAAATTACACGTGCAACATGATTATAAATTTTAACAGCAATAGAACCGTAATCATCAATTAAACTTTGGAATTTTTCGCGAGTTAAAACAAAAATAGTAGATTCTAATAAAGCACGTGCATTAGTGCTATGTGGCGAGTCATCTAATAATGCTCCTTCACCAATAAAATCGTATCGGCTAAAAAATGCCAAGCGTTTTTCTTCACCAAAAGGGGTACGTTTAAATAACTCAACTTCACCTTCGTAAATAACAAACAAATTTTTGCGAGGATTGTTTTCGTAAAATAAAAACGCATCCTTTTCAAAGGTTTTAATTTCAATTAAATTAGTAATAAGCTCAAGTTCAATATCACTTAAGTCTTTAAATAGAACAATTTTCTTTAAAAATTCTTTAACAACATTTGCGTCCATAATCAACTCGTATAGAAAATAAATTATTATATTATGTTAAATAAATTAACGAACAAATAATTAGTATTCAAGTATTTTTTAATATTTTTTAAAGAAAACCAAAAAAGCGAAAATTTATAAACAAATTTTTGTTAATTTCGTCTAAAGTATTTTATAAATATTGGAGAAACTAATGAGCAATATCGAAGTAATTACAAGAGAAACGGAATTAACATTAGAAATTAGAACACAAGTTACAATGCCAAAAATGCCAAAACTAATAAAAAATTCGTATGAAGCTATATTAGAGGTTATGAAAAAGAAAAATATACCTGTAACCAAAGCCCCTTTTGTAAAATATGAAAAACTAAACTGGGAAGAATTAAACACCCAAAATAAGGTTATAGCTTTTTTAAAAATGTTCACCCAAAAATGGGATGTTGTTATCGGGTTTCCTGTTGATCGAGAAGTTGTTAATGAAGGCAATATTAAATGCGGAAAAATTGAAGGTGGTAAGTTTATTATGGGAATGCATTTAGGTTCGTACATGAAAGTAGGTAAAACTTACGAAAAAATGTTAAAATTTATGAAAGAAAATAATTTAAAACCAAAACCCGAATCCATTGAGTATTATTTAAATGACCCACAAAAAGTTAAAAAGAGTGAATTGGAAACGATGGTATTAATTCCGATAAGTGGGGAATAGTTATTTGCCGGAAGAGTTTAATAGTTAAATTAAACTCTTCCTTTTTATTAATAATTAAAAATATGAGAGCGATAAGGTTTTAGCTCAACATAAAGTCCTTGGTGATAACACTCTAAACTGCTGCGAGTGTAATTAATATTATTTAAAATATCTCTAAGTTCAAAATTATCAGGGTATCCGACCACATCTAGTTTAATTTTAGCAAACGAGGTAACGTTAGATAAATTGACAACAACCAAAATACGTTCGTATTTATAACGCCATTCATAAGCAATTAAGTTTCTATATGTAAAATTATTATCAATAAGCGGCAATAAACTCAGCAAATGCCAATCACCGTATTTAAATATATCATTTTTGGTAATTTTTAATAATTTATAATAATATTCTTGCAAACATTTAATTACGGGTTCTTTTGGTTTACGCCCCAATTGTACGGGTAATTTAATTTTTTCTCCTTCAAACTGTCCATCATAAAACATTCTCATTCCGGTTAAAGTGCTTATAAGAGTAGCAGCAGCCATCGATTTTTCTTTGCCCAATAAAGCAATAGCTCGCTTTTCATCGTGGTTTTCTATAAAGCGACAAGAACGCTCTTGATAGTCGGGATCGGCATAAAGATGACCTAATATATCTTTAGGCATACCGCATGAAATTCTGTCAATCAGTTTTTTATCATAAGTATAATCAAAACCGAGTTGTTGCAGTTCCCATTCCAAATCCCAATAAGCTTCGGCAAGAAAAATAAAATCGGGTTTGTTAATTTTAACGTTGGCAATAGCTTCTTGCCAAAATTGAGTTTCGGGCATAGAGTAGCCCATTTTATTTAAAGCACCGCCCCAAGTGTTATTAAATACATTATTAAGTGTTAACATTGCCATATCGCAACGTAATCCATCGCAAAGATTTGAAATTTCTTTTAATAAATTAATTTGAAATGAACGTGCTTCTTTACAAAAATAATTTACTTGAATGGTATCTTTCCATGCAGGAAAGAAAGGATCTCGACCATGAGCATAAATTACGTCATCCATTTTAAATGGTTTGAAATATGTGTAAGGATCTCGTGCATAAATCTCACTATCTGCAGGTAGGAACAATTCCGGGTTAGAATTTAATAACGAGGTATCGGCACTATAATGGTTAGAAACAAAATCCAGCATTAATCTAATACCGCGTTTATTCAATTTGTCTTTTAATTTAATAATACTTTCGTTACCGCCCAATATAGGATTAATAACATATTTATCAATAGAATAAGGAGAACCAATAACATCGTCATGTGTCCAATCTTTTAAAGCATTGGAATATTCTTTAACCAATCCTTCTTCAAAGCAATATTTATCTATTGTAGAAGTGCAAGTTTTCCAAACACCCATAAGCCAAACAAAATCTATCCCCAAGTCCGCTAAATTATCCCAATAACTGTCAGGCACTTGGTCAATTGTAATAGGTGTCGAACTATCGGGATAAAAGTTCTTTATCCATACGCGTGTGTTAATTTCGTATAAGTTTATATTAGGTTTCATTTTACCTGAAATATTTTATTATTTAATAGATTTTTATTTGTAAACAAGTTTAAATATATAAAATTAGGAAGAAGAAAAAAAACATAATATTTTTGACCGAACTGTTGCAATGTCAAAAAAATATATTATATTTGCGATAGTTCTTTAAAAATTTGTCGGGATTTAAAGCAAATTGCAACGACATTAAACAAATAGCTAAATAGCAAAAGGTTTTTAATATTTCCCGCTATTTGGCGGGTTTTTTGTTTTAAATACCACAGTCGAGATTTATTACATATTGCAACGACTTAAAACAGTGCTAAAAAGTATAAGGTGAAAGTTTATAACCCCGCTTTTTAGCGGGGTTTTTTGTTTTAAAAAATAACAAAATAATATAAACGATAGGAGAAAAAAATGAACGAATTAACACAAATATTGGAAGCAATACCTGTAGATCCTTTAACCGGTTCGTTAGCAGTACCAATTTATCAAACTTCTACATATGTACAAGAATCACCCGGAGTAAATAAAGGGTTTGATTATACAAGAACAAATAACCCTACAAGAAAAATATTGGAAACCATTATTGCACAATTAGAAGGAGGAACAGTTGGATTAGCTTTTGCAAGCGGGCTTTCTGCAATTGATTCGGTAGTAAAGTTATTAAAAACAGGTGATGAAGTTTTAGCAGTTGACGATATTTACGGCGGGGCGTTTAGATTGTTTACTACAATATATAATAATTTCGGAATTACTATAAATTTTGTTGATACAACCGATGTTAATAATGTTAAAAAAGCGATAAACGAAAAAACAAAATTAATTTGGTTAGAAAGCCCGACTAATCCATTGTTAAAAATATCGGATATTGAAGAAATTGCCAAAATAGCAAAAGAACACAATTTATTGTTATGTGTAGATAATACTTTCGCATCTCCGATTTTTCAAAATCCGTTAAAACTTGGGGCTGATATAGTTATTCATAGTGCAACTAAATATATTGGCGGACATACCGATGTTTTATCAGGGTTGGTTGTTGCAAAAGATATCGAAATTGGTGAGAAATTAAAATACGTTCAAAATGCTACCGGTGCCGTTCTATCACCATTTGATAGTTGGTTATTAATAAGAAGTTTGGAAACCTTAAAAATAAGAGTCGAAAAGCATGTGGAAAATGCTAAAAAGATAGCCGAATTTTTGAGTAAACAACCCGGTATTAAAAATGTTTACTATCCGGGATTACCGGCACATAAAAATTATGAGATTGTAAAAAAACAACAAAAACAACCGGGTAGTATGATTTCAATTTCTTTTGAAGAAGATACAGAAGAAGTAGCAACTAAATTTGTAACTTCTACAAAATTATTTAAACTTGCAGAAAGTTTGGGAGGAGCAAAAAGTTTGGTAAGTCATCCCGCAAGCATGACCCATAAATCCATACCCCGAGAAAAAAGATTGGCAGGGGGAATTACGGATAGTTTGGTAAGACTTTCTGTAGGGCTTGAAGATGCCGAAGACTTAATTAATGATATAAAACAAGCTATAGAAAAAAGTATAAGTTTAAAATAAAAGGGAATATTAAGTGGAAACTGTTGTATATAAATTTGGCGGTTCATCGGTTGGCAGTCCCGAGACCATTAAAAAAGTAATTGATATAATTAAAGAAGATAATGAAAACAGAAGTTTAATTTTAGTATTTTCCGCATTTCAAACAATTACCAATATACTAATAAGCACGGGTGAAAACGCGGCTTTAGGAAAGAATGAATATAAAAACGGATTTTCGTATATAAAAAACATTCATCTAACCGTAATAGAAAAATTAACTACCGGCGAAAGTTTGTACTTGGTTAGAAGAAAAGTAAACTTACTATTAGATGAATTAGAAAAACTTTTATACGGCATTTGGTTAATTAAGGAACTATCCCCACGCAGCAAAGACCATATTATGAGTTTTGGAGAAAGACTATCGTGCACAATAATAACAGCAGCTTTAAATAGTGCCGGACTTAAAGCCGAATATGTTGATAGCAGGAAACTGATAAAAACAGACAATAATTTTGGGAATGCAAGGGTATTATTTAGTAAGACGGATAAAATAATAAATGATTACTTGAAAAGTAAGCAAATAATAAAAGTAGTAACGGGGTTTATAGGTAGTACTATAGAAGGTGAAACCACAACATTGGGGCGAGGCGGTAGCGATTATACCGCATCCATTTTAGGAGCTGCATTAGATGTTAAAGAGATTCAAATATGGACTGATGTTGACGGAGTATTAACCGCAGACCCCCGAAAAGTAAAAAGAGCTTTGCCTATTGAAAAAATGTCTTATGAAGAAGCATTGGAAATGAGCCATTTTGGAGCAAAGGTAATTTACCCACCAACAATACGTCCGGCTTTAATAAAGGGGATACCCATAATTATTAAAAATACATTCAATCCGGTATTTAAAGGTACAGTAATTACAAATGAAACAATAACAAACGACTATGCCGTTACCGGTATTTCAACAATTGAAAATGTAGCCCTTATTAATGTAAAAGGAACAGGCTTAATAGATGTTGCCACATTAGCCGGTAGAATATTTAATTTGCTTGCCTACAATAACATTAGTATTATATTAATATCTCAAGCTTCATCCGGTCATTCAATTTGTTTTAGCATTTATGAAGAAAATGCACAAAGAGCAGAAAAATTAATAACAGAAGAACTAAAACATGAAATAAATGACGGATTAATAAACGGAATTGTAACAGATAAAGATGTTGCAGTAATTGCGGTTGTTGGCGAGAATATAAGAAATTTACCGGGTGTACCGGAAAAAATATATCAGGCTTTGGGAAGAAACGGAATTAAAATAGAAGCTGCGGCTCAAGGGTCTTCCCGTCTTAATATCTCTTTGGTAATTTCAAAAAGTGATATAGGAAAAGCATTAAATGCAATTCACGATTCGTTTTTTTTATCACATCTAAAAGTAATAAATGTGTTTGTATTAGGAACTGGAGAGTTGGGTAAAACTCTTTTTGCCCAATTAAATAATCAGTTAAATTATTTATTTAATAATTTGAATTTGGAAATTAGAGTTGTGGGGGTTGCCAATACAAGAAAAATGCTAATAAAAGAAAGCGGAATTAATGTTAAAGCATGGGAAGAAGAATTATTATATGAAGGGAAGTTAAGCAATACCGATGAATTTATACAAACAATTATTAAGGGAAATTTGCCCAATTCGGTTTTTGTTGATTGTACCGGTTGTGAGTTAGTAGTAAATTATTATTTAGGTCTGTTAAAAAAATCCGTTTCAATAATTACCCAAAATAAAAAAGCCTGTACAGTTAAAAATAAAATATATAATGAACTTAAAAATGCTGCAAAAAAATATAACGCAAAGTTAGTTTTTGAAACTAATGTAGGAGCCGGCTTACCGTTTGTAAATACTTTACAAGATTTAATTTTAAGCGGAGATAAGATAATTGAAATTGAGGCAGTACTAAGCGGTACTTTAAGTTATGTATTTAACTCAATAAATGAGAGTAAATCTTTCTCTGATGCTGTAAAAGAAGCATGTGAATTGGGTTATACCGAAAAAAATCCGATGGTAGATTTAGACGGAAGTGACATTGCAACAAAATTGCTGGTCTTAATAAGAGAAGCCGGATTTAATATTAATTTTGAAGAAATACAAATTGAAAAATTGATTGACGACTTACAAGAAAATAAAGGCGAAGAGTTTTTTGAGTATTTAAAAGAATATAATTCTTTATTTGAAGAAAAGAGAAAAATAGCTGCAAGTAACAATATGGTATTGCGATATATTGCCGAATATAAAGGAAATAAAGCAAGTGTAAGACTAAAGCAGGTTGATAAAAATCATCCATTTTACGAGCTAAGAAATAACGAGAATAGCATATCGTTTACTACAGTTTATTATAATGAAACACCCGTGTTATTAAAAGGACCCGGAGCAGGTTTTAAAATTACATCCGGAGGTATTTTGGCAGATATAATTAAAATTGCAAATTTTTTCTATTAATTTCGGGTTTTTTGCATTTTTATGCTTGCTTTATACAAAAATATGTCTTATATATACACTGTAAATTTGAAAAGTTATTTAATTATTTGCATAATTATAAATTATAAGGTTTGTCCATATGTTATCCTCGTGTATTTCACTAACATCCGTTATAACTACCGGCAGTCTAACAGACTGAAGTTGGTGAATACTATTCTTTTAAACCGACTTTAGTCTAACTAGGTCGGTTTTTTTATTTTAAACAAGTAGATGAGGAGTTATGAAAGTTTTAAAATTTGGAGGTTCTTCTGTAGGTAGTGCCGATAGAATTGCAGATGTAGGAAGCATAATAAAAAACAAATTAAAAAATAACGAAAAAATAGCCGTTGTTTTTTCGGCTTTTCAAGGCGTAACGGATTTATTAATAGAAATAGGATTAACGGCATCTAAAGGAGATATTAGCTATAAAACCAATTTTAATATTTTAGTAGAAAAAACCAAAGAAATTGTAACAAAGCTAATTAAAAAGAATACAAAAAAAATACAATATCAGGTAGAAATATTTTTAAATGAAATAAAAGATTTGCTGCATGGTATATATCTTATAAAAGAAATTTCTCCTAAAACTATGGATAATTTGTTGAGTTATGGAGAAAGAATTTCTAATTATGCAATATCGGAATATTTTATTACATTAGGAATTAATGCCAATTATTGCGATGCAAGAGAAATTATTAAAACCGATTCACTATTTGGTTCGGCAAAAGTTAATTTAGAAATTTCGGAAAAACTAATTAAAAATTATTTTGAAAAAAGTAATAAAGTTGAAATAATTACAGGGTTTATTGCTTCAAATAATTTAAACGAAACAACAACATTAGGGCGGGGAGGATCGGATTATACGGCATCAATAATAGGAGCAGCACTAAATGTTGAAGAAATTGAAATATGGACGGATGTTGACGGTGTATTAACGGCAGATCCGCGAAAAGTAAAAGATGCTTTTCCTGTTTCATTTTTATCTTACGAAGAAGCAATGGAACTATCCCACTTCGGTGCAAAAGTAATTCATCCGCCAACTATGTATCCGGCAATGGTTAAAAATATTCCGATTAGAATAAAAAACACTTTTAATCCTAATTTTATTGGTACATTAGTTCAAAGTAGTTCTACAAAAGACAAATATGCAATAAAAGGAATTTCTTCAATAGACGAAGTAGCTTTAATTAGTGTTCAAGGTCCGGGAATGGTAGGTGTAGCAGGTATTGCCAAAAGGTTGTTTGGAGTATTGGCAAACGAAGGAATTAATATAATATTAATTACTCAAGCATCCTCTGAACATTCTATTTGTTTTGCAGTATTACCCAAATTTGCCGAAAAAGCACAAGAAGTAATTAGAAATGAATTCTATTACGAATTAAAAGATGGTTTAGTTAACGATATTAAGATAGAGAGTGAATTATCAATTGTAGCGGTAGTTGGCGAAAATATGAGAAGCACTGCCGGAATTGCCGGAAATTTATTTTTAGCCTTAGGAGACGAAAAAATTAATATTGTTGCTATTGCCCAAGGAAGTAGCGAGTTAAACATTTCAATGGTCATAAATAAAACGGATTTAAAGAATGCACTAAATTTAATACACAAAAAATTCTTTTTTAACGGTGTAAAAGATGTATATTTGTTTGTGGCAGGAATTGGAAAGATAGGTAATAAATTTATAGAAATACTTATAAATAGAAAAGAATATTTGTTAAAGCAAAAAAATATAAGACTTAATTTAATAGGGGTTTCAAACAGTAAAAAAATGATTTGGAGTATTGAGGGGATAAACGATAAGGACTTAGGAAGTAATTTTAATTTTATAGCAAAAAATTATACCGATAATAAATTTGTTGAACAAATTATTAACTCTAAATTAAAAAATAAAATTTTTGTTGATTGTACATCAGGAAAGGAACTTGCAAAAGAATACTTGAATTTGCTTAAAAACAAAGTGAGTATTGTTACTGCCAATAAAACGGCAAATTCAATAGATTACAATTATTATCAAAAACTTTTGGAATTACAAAAAAACAAAACTTTTTTTAATTACGAAGCAACCGTTGGAGCCGGATTACCGATATTAACTTCGCTAAACGATTTGAAAAACGCAGGAGATGAAATAGAAGAAATTGAGGCAGTATTATCGGGTACGCTGGGGTATATTTTTAATATTATTTCTAAGGATGTACCGTTATCTAAAGCAATAAAAAAAGCAAGCAAAAAAGGATTTAGCGAACCGGACCCACGAGACGATTTATCGGGATTTGATGTTTTACGAAAAATAATTATTCTAATACGCGAATTGGGAATTGTCATAGAACCTAATGCGATTGAACAAGAAAAGATAATTGATAATGAATTACTTTTTGATTGCACTTTGGATGATTTTTATAACAACTTATCTGAAGTAGATAAAGAATATGAAAATAAGCGGTTACAGTCCGAAAGCAAAAATGAAAGATTAAAATATATTGCGGAATATAAAAACGGAAAAGCAAAAATAGGAATTAAGTCTATTGGACCTAATAGTCCGTTTTATAATTTATGTTTAACCGATAATATGGTAGTTATTAAAAGTAAATATTATAATAATAATCCATTAATAATTCAAGGTCCCGGTGCGGGATTAGAGGTTACGGCTGCGGCGGTATTTGCCGATTTAATTAAAATAATTGATAAAATATAAAAAAATATTATGTATAATGAAGTTAAAGTATTTGTACCGGCTTCGGTAAGTAATGTTGGTTGCGGATTTGACACGTTTGGTTTTGCAATTGAAAAATTAGGAGATGAAATTACGTTACGTAAAACCGAGGGGAATGATTTGATAATTAAATCAATATCCGGCGATAAAGGTAAATTGCCAAAAGATATTAGGCTTAATACCGTTGGAGCTCCGTTAATTACAATGATGTTGGAAAATAATATTTCTTGTGGTGTGGAATTGGAAATTAACAAATATATGCCAATTAGCAGCGGTTTAGGCAGTAGCGCGGCTTGTGCTGTTGCTTCTGCGGTAGCGGGTAATTATTTGTTCGATCTCAATCTTTCCGAAAATAAATTGTTGGAATATGCATTACAAGGCGAAAAAATAGCAAGCGGAGGATTACATGCCGATAATGTGGCTCCTGCATTATTCGGGGGATTTATTTTAATAAGGAGTTATTCTCCGCTTGATATAATAAAATTACCCACTCCAGAAAATTTATACTGCGTAATAATATATACCGATATAGAAATAAGCACAAAAGAAGCCAGAAGAGTATTACCTGAATGCGTACCTTTAAAAGATGCAATAAAGCATTGGGGAAATAGTGCAGCATTAACTGCAGGTTTGTTTATGAATGATTTGAATTTAATAGGAAGAGCTGTTGAAGATTATATTGTTGAACCTGCCAGGGCGTTTTTAATTCCTAATTACGCAGAAATAAAAAATATCGCTTATAAATCGGGTGCTTTGGCATGTAATATTTCAGGAAGTGGTCCCTCCATTTTTGCCTTTGCAGGTTCTAGCGAAATTGCCGGACAAATAAGCACAAACATAAAAGAGTTTATGAAGACACAAAAATATGCTTATTCTATTTTTGTAACAAAAGTTAATAAGCAAGGGGCATTATTAATAAATAGAAAATAAAATGAAATATTATAGTACAAACAACAAAAACAATATTGTATCTTTTAAAACCGCAGTATTAGAAGGATTAGCCGCAGACGGTGGTTTATATATGCCGTTAATAATTCCCAAAATGGAAAATGAATACTTTAGTAAAAATAAAAATCATTCGTTTAAAAATACAGCATTTCCGATATTAAAAAAATACATTGAAGATGAGATACCTGAAAATGATTTTATAGACATTGTTGATAATATTTTTACATTTAATTCCCCGTTGGTATTACTTGATAATAATACAATGGTGTTGGAATTGTTTAACGGACCCACCTTGGCATTTAAAGATTTTGGGGCACAATTTACGGCTGCAGTTACCGAGTATTTTAATAAGAATGAAAAAAGAAAGTTAATAATACTTGTTGCAACTTCGGGAGATACGGGTAGTGCGGTTGCAAACGGATTTTATAATAAAAATGGAATTGAAGTTGTTGTTTTGTATCCTAAAAATAAAATTAGTTTTTTGCAAGAAAAACAAATAACTACTTTAGGTGGTAACGTTAAAGCATTGGAAATAGAAGGAACATTTGACGATTGTCAAAGACTTGTTAAAACGGCTTTTAATGATAAATTTTTAAAAAACAATATTAGACTTTCATCTGCTAATTCAATAAATATAGCAAGGTTATTGCCTCAAATGATCTATTATTATGACGCTTATTTTAATTGTAGCGAAAGTGCCGAAAATATTGTTTTTACCGTTCCAAGCGGGAATTTAGGGAATTTAACGGCTGGGCTTATTACAAAAAAAATGGGATTGCCTGTAAATAAATTTATTGCTGCATTAAATATTAATGATGTATTTAATAAATATTTAAAAACAAGTGTATTTAAATCGGAAAAATCCGTAAAAACTTATGCAAACGCAATGGATGTTGGTAACCCGAGTAATTTAGCCCGTATAATTGATTTATATAATAATGAACACAAAAAAATTATGGATGATGTTGTATCCAATAAAATTAACGATGATGAAATATTAAACGGTATAAAAGAAGTTTATACAAAATATGGATATATAATTGACCCTCATGGTGCAGTGGGCTATGCAGCAACAAAAAAAATGCAGGATAAATTCAGTAAGAATACGCAATTTATTATTTTAGAAACTGCGCATCCGGCAAAATTTTACGAGATAATAGAAAACGCATTAAATAAAAAAATAGAAAAACCCGATAGATTGACAAAGTGTATAGATAGAGAAAAAAAGAGTAGTGTTTTATCAAGCAATTATGAAGATTTAAAAGAATATTTATTAAGTATTAACGAGTAGGTAAATATGGATAAAAAAATAAAAGTAGGGGTTTTAGGAGCTACAGGAAGTGTAGGACAAAAATTTATAACACTATTAAATAATCATCCGTATTTTGAAGTAGAAGAAATTGCGGCATCAGATAAATCTGCAGGGAAAAAATATAAGGACGTTGTTAACTGGATTGAAGATGCTGAGATGCCTAAAAAAATTGCCGATAAAGTTATTAAATTATGCGATGATAAATTTAATTCCAAATTATTGTTTTCGGCATTAGATGCTTCGGTTGCGGGAGAGATTGAAGAAAACTTGGCAAATAAAGGACATATAATAATATCAAATGCAAAAAACCACAGATGGAGTTATGCTGTTCCGTTAATTATTCCGGAAGTTAACCATGAGCACTTAAATTTAATAAAGTATCAGAAATATAATAACGGAGCTATTGTTACAAATCCTAATTGTTCAACTATAGGGTTAATATTATCAATTGCCCCATTACATAACAAATTTGGAGTTAAGTCAATAAATGTTGTTACATTACAGGCAATAAGCGGTGCGGGATATCCGGGAGTGCCGAGTTTAGATATGATAGATAATATTATTCCTTTTATTGGGGGTGAGGAAGATAAATTGGAAAGTGAACCTCTTAAAATATTGGGGAGAATGGATGAGGATAAAATTATTAATGCAGATATTAAAATTAGTGCTTCTACAAATAGAGTGTTTGTAAAAGACGGCCACACGGAAATTGTTCAGCTTAGTTTTATTAATAAACCGACAAAAGAGGAAATATTAAAAACTTGGGAAGAATATAAATCTTTACCGCAAGAAATGAATTTACCTTTTGCACCGGTAACACCAATAAAATATTTTGACAACGAAAAATATCCTCAACCACGTTTACATAAAAGTATAGATAAAGGGATGGCTGCTATTACAGGAAGATTAAGGGAGTGTAATTTATTTGACTATAAATATGTTGTATTATCGCATAATACAATAAGAGGAGCTGCCGGGGGTACCATATTAATTGCAGAAATAATGTATAAAAAAAGAATGATATAATACCCTTATTAGGTAAGGAGAAATAATGCAAAGTAAAGAATTTAGATTTAGAGAAATTACTTATAATTATACTTCGTTTTCGGATAAAGAAATTATATTAAAATATTTTGATAAAGAGACTTGGCAACAAGTTGAACTATTAAGAAATAGAAGAATAACAGGAAGAAGTGCAAAACTATTATACGAAAATGTTGGCGATATATTTATTATAGAACGAAACCCTTACCTATATGAGGAATTTCTTAAAAATAAACATAAAAGAAATAAGTTAAAAATAATACATAATTCAAGAATAGAAACAGTAAGACGGAATAGCAAAGGGGATGAAACTGCCTTAAAAGTTATAAAAAAGGTTGAAGATTTAAATGAAAGATTTTTTAAGGAGTTTTACACTGTAAAATTATTACGACAAAAATTACTTTTAATGTTAACCGGTTTAGTATCATTAAAAAATGTACATTTTTCCTCTTTTCATCTTGTAAGCCATGCTACCGATGCAACAGATTGGCGAGTAGAGTATCCGTTTGTTGTTGTATATCCCAATTCTATTGAGGAGATACCGGTATTAATTAAAGTAGCTAAAAAATTAAATCTTTCTATAATTCCCAGAGGCGGCGGTACCGGGTTAACCGGCGGAGCCGTGCCCGTTAACAGAAGAACAATGGTAATAAATACCGAAAAGTTTACTAAAATACATGAAATAGAACATGTTGAGGAAAATGAAAATATTATTCCCGTTATTGAAGTTGAAAGCGGAGTAGTTACCGATACAATTATTGAACATTGCGAAAAGTTAGGGTATATATTTGCCACAGATCCTACATCGGCATGGGCAAGTACAATAGGCGGAAATATTGCCGAAAATGCAGGCGGCAAAAAATGTGTAATGTGGGGTACTGCAATAGATAATTTGTATTCGTTTAAAATTGTTAATAGCACCGGAGATATATTAAAAGTAAAAAGGAGAAACCACCCATACAGAAAAATACTACCGGAAGATAATGTAATATTTGATGTATATAAATTAAACGGCAAAGGGGATTTATTAACTAAAACCATTGAACTAAGCGGAACAGAAATAAGAAAAAAAGGGCTGGGGAAAGATATTACAAATAAGGCATTAAAAGGTTTGCCCGGGTTACAAAAAGAAGGGGGGGATGGTGTAATTGTATCTGCTAAATTTGTTTTATATACCCCTTTTAAATATTGTAAAACTATTTGTATCGAGTTCTTTGGCAGTAACATGGTTGCAGCATCTAATGCAATAATAAAAATAAACGATTTGTTTTCTGAAGATAATAAAGTATATTTAACCGCATTAGAACATTTTGACGAAAAATATGTTGATGCTATAAATTATAGGAATAAGTCTAATAGAAACGAAAATCCAAAAGCGGTATTGTTAATTGATTTGGAAAGTAATTATACTGATGAACTGGAACAGGGTTGTAATAAGATAATATCGGTTGCAAATAGTTTTAATGCAGAAGGAACACTGGCAATTAACGATAGCGAAAGGAAAATATTTTGGAATGATAGAAAACATTTGGGGGCAATTGCAAAACACACAAATGCGTTTAAGCTAAATGAAGATATTGTAATTCCGTTACGCAATTTACCCCATTTTGCCGATTATATCGAACAGCTGAATTATTGCAAAGAATATGAAAATTCAATAACAACAATTAACAAAATAAATGATTATTTAATTGAACTAAATAAATCAGAAAGAGATAATATTCCCCACAAACGTGTTGAGGGAATAATTGTGGAACTTGAAAATAAAAAACAAATATATAATAAATTATTACATGAAATAAATACAAACAATAATATTTTAGCAGATATACAAAGCGGAAAAATAATAATAGAATATGATAAAGAAATTACAAGTTATTATAAAAAAGTATTTCACGGATACGATGAAATAATAAAAGACATTGAAAAAATTGAAATAGCTGAAAGGACAAGAAAAATAATAATTGCAACACACATGCACGCGGGTGACGGTAATGTTCATGTAAATATTCCGGTTCATTCAAACGATTATTTGATGATGAACGAAGCCGATGAAGCGGCTTCTTTATCAATGAAAAAGGCAGTTGAGTTGGGTGGTGTTGTATCAGGCGAGCACGGAATAGGACTAACAAAATTAAAATTTATTGACCAAGAAATTTTGGATGAGTATCAAGCGTATAAGAAAATTAATGATCCTGATGATTTGTTTAACCCGGGTAAATTAAATAAAAATTTTCCATTGTACTTAATATATACGCCGTCATTTAATTTGTTGGAGCGAGAAGCAATAATATTGGAATATACGGATTTGGAAAAACTATCCTCACAGATATCTTCGTGTGTTAGGTGCGGAAAATGTAAAACGGTTTGTAATACACATTATCCCAAAGGAGAAATGTTTTATAATCCTCGAAATAAAATATTGGCGGTTGGTTCAATAACCGAAGCAGTGTTGTTTGCTGCACAAACATTAGACATGAAATCGTTTGAATATTTTAAGAATTTAAGAGAGATATCGGATAATTGCACTGTGTGTCATAAGTGCCAAGTTCCTTGTCCTGTAAAAATTGATTTTGGCGATATATCCATAACAATACGCAAACAATTAGAGTTTAGAAAAAAAACAAAAGCTAAAATATTTACTGCTATTGCATTATTTTATTTAGGAAGAAAAAAATACTTTATTAATAAAATATTTAGACTTGGATTATTGAAGATAGGATATAATTCGCAACGTATTATATCTTATATAAATAAACCTATTTCATATTATACCGGTTTAATAATTCCCAAACTTAATCATTTATTACGAAGCCCTTTTCCTAAAAGCGGAGAAAAAACGATTAGGGAAATATTTAACTTAAAAAATACAGATATGTTTTATTGTTTTGAAAACCCTAAAATAACTACGGGTAAAAGTGTTGTATATTTTCCGGGGTGTGGCTCTGAAAGAATGATACCCGAAATAAGTTTGGCGGTAATAACTTTGTTATATAATGCCGGAATAAAAGTTGTTATTCCTCCCGAGTATTTATGTTGCGGCTATCCGTTTATGGCAAACGGTAAAATAGAAACTGCAGAATTAAAAAGTTATGAAAACAGAGTAATCTTTCATAAAATGGCATATACTGCGGGTTACTTAAATATTGAAGCGGTTATTGTATCATGCGGAACGTGTTACGAAATGTTGGATAAATATGAACTTGAAAACATTTTTAACAATGCCAAATTAATTGATGTAAATGAATACATAGCACAAGAACAACTTTATACAAAAAAAAGTAACGGTAATAAACTTTATTATCACGAGCCTTGTCATAGCCCATTAAAACATAAAGGATGCGATAAAACGTTTAGTAATATATACGGTATAAAGCCTGACGTAATACCAAATTGTTGCGGAGAGGCAGGAACTCTTGCTTTATCCCGACCGGATATAGCCAATATACTTAGAGATAGAAAAGTAGAAAACTTTAATAACCAAAATTATGAAAAGCAAATTGAAGTGTTAACTACTTGCCCTAGTTGTGTTATGGGGTTAAATAAGTTAGATTCTAATATAAAAGTTAATGGAAAATCGTTGGTAATATATAATGCCGAGCAATTTTTAGGGAAGGACTGGAAGAAAAACTTTATTAAAACAGTAAAAAAAGAAGGAATTGAAAAAATACTGTTTTAAAATGAAAATAAATGTATTTTTATGAAAATTTATGCAAGCTATTGACAAAGATTAAAATGATTGTTATTTTGCACCCATGAAAAAAATAACCAAGACATATTGCCTTTTAACTTCAAATAGCCAAAACATTTGGTGGTGGTGGGGTACGTACTGCAATAAGTCTTGGTGATTTTGAGAAATAATTATATTTAAAAAGCCTTTCTCGTTACACCGAGAAAGGCTTTTTTAGTTTAAACATGAATAGGAGAAAAAATGAATTATAATGAGTTTTGTGAGTATGCAAAAACATACAATTTAATACCGGTATATAAAATAATAACCGCCGATATGTTAACTCCTGTTTTGGCTTATTTAAAAGTAAGAGATAAACAATCAACAGCTTTTTTACTTGAATCGGTTGAAGGAAATGTAAATATGGCTCGTTTTTCTTTTATTGGTAAGGACCCCGAACTAATAATAAAGAATAAAAAGAATGATATTATTATAGAAAACAAGAATAAAAAAGAAGAGACATCGGGCAATATATTTGATGTAATTACTAAAGAATTAAACAAATACAAACAGCCAAAAATAGAAGAATTACCTGCATTTTCAGGTGGTTTATGCGGGTTTATAGGATATGAAAATATACAGCAAATTGAGCCGACAGTAATAACAAAAAACAAAGGAATTGAAAACTACGATTCAATTTTAGGGCTATTTAAAACGTTAATAGCATTCGACCATTATAAGCATCAAGTAATTTTGATTTCAAATGTAACAATAAAAGATGAAACAAATTTAAATAATGCTTACCAAGATGCGCTTGATAATATAAGTAATTTAAGTTCTCTATTAAATAATACGATCAGTTATAAAAGTGATTTTAGTTTGCTTTCCGAAACCGAATGCAATACCGAAGACAAGGAGTTTTTTGAAATGGTGGAGAAAAGTAAATATCATATTATTGAGGGGGATATATTTCAAATAGTACTTTCAAAAAGGTACTTTGCACAATATAAAGGAGATACTTTTAATGTTTATAGAGCCTTAAGAATCATTAATCCTTCTCCTTATATGTATTATTTTGAATACCCTGACGGCTTATCTATTATGGGTACATCTCCGGAAAACTTAGTAAAAATATATGATAGAAATGTACAATTACTTCCAATTGCAGGAACAAGAAGGAGAGGAAAGACAAAAGAAGAAGATATAATGCTTGAAGAAAACTTAATAAATGATAAAAAAGAATTGGCAGAACATACTATGTTGGTTGATTTGGGGAGAAATGATTTGGGACGAGTATGTAAATATGGTACTATTGAAGTGGTAGAGCAAATGAAAATACAAAGGTATTCGCATGTAATGCATATTGTTTCAAAAGTTGAAGGAGAACTGACTGAAGATAAACATATTGTAGATGCACTCAAATCTTGTTTTCCTGCAGGTACGGTAACCGGAGCACCCAAAATAAAAGCAATGCAGTTAATTGAACAATTTGAAAGAACAGAGAGAAATATTTATGCGGGAGCTGTTGGCTATTTTGATTTCAAAGGAAATATGGATATGTGTATTGCAATACGTACTTTATTTGCAAAAGATAATACAATATATTGGCAAAGCGGAGCAGGAATAGTAGCGGATAGTAAACCGGAATTGGAAAGTAAAGAGATAAACAACAAAGCAGCTGTTATGATAAAAGCTTTAAAGTTTGCGGAGGTTATAGATGAAAATTTTAGTAATTGATAATTACGATTCGTTTACATATAATTTAGTACAATTGCTGGGGCAATTTTGTAATAAATTAGTAATAAAACGTAACGATGAGATAAGTATAAAAGATATTAAAGAAATTAATCCAAATAAGATATTAATTTCCCCAGGACCGGGAAAACCCGAAGATAGCAACATTTCACTAACAACAATAAAAGAACTAGGTAATATAATTCCAATACTGGGTGTTTGTTTGGGTCATCAGGCAATTGGAATTGCTTATGGAGCAAAAGTAGTTAAAGCAAAAGAATTGAAACATGGTAAAACATCGCTAATAAAACATGATGGTAAAACAATTTTTACAGATATTCCCCAAAATTTTGTTGCTACAAGATATCATTCGTTAGTAATTGACCCCGATAGTTTACCCTCAGAATTAGTAATTACGGCAGAAACCGATGACCATGTAATAATGGGAGTAAGACACAATAGTTACGATATTGAAGGAATACAATTTCATCCTGAATCAATACTTACTAAACAAGGCTACAATTTAATTAAAAACTGGGTATTAAAATGATAAAGTTATATTTAGAAAAAATAATGGAAAACGATAATTTATCGTTAGATGAAGCAACAGATGCAATGTTGTATATAATGAGCGGTGCAGTAAATAATAGCCAACTTTCGGGATTTTTGGCAAGCTTAAAAACTAAAGGCGAAACGGCGGAAGAAATTGCAGGTTTTGCAATGGCAATGAGGGAAAAAAGTATTAAAATAAATACAGATGAAGAAAACGTTGTTGACGTATGCGGAACCGGTGGAGATAATTCGTTTACATTTAATATTTCAACCGCAGCCTCATTTGTAGTTGCAGGTGCAGGTGTAAAAGTAGCAAAACACGGTAATCGTTCAATTTCCAGCTTAAGCGGAAGTGCAGATGTGTTAAAAGCGTTAGGTGTTAATATAGATTTAAGTCCTGAAAAAACAGAAAAAACTTTAAATGAAGTTGGCATTGCGTTTTTATTTGCTCCGTTATATCATCCCGCAATGAAATATGCAGCACAAGTAAGAAAAGAACTTGGGGTTAGAACGGTTTTTAATATTTTAGGCCCCTTAACAAATCCGGCAGGGGTAAAAAAACAACTTGTAGGTACTTTTAATACTTCGGTTTCGGAAAAAATGGCGGAAGCTGCAAAGTATTTAAATTATAAAAAAGTTTGTTTTATAACATCAGAAAACAATATAGACGAAATAACTTTAAATGGAGATACTTTCGTTTTTGAATTTAATACTAAACAAGGAATAAATAAATATAAAATAAATAATAATATATTTGGATATCCGCAAATAAATCCAAATTCAATAGCAGGAAATAATGCTGAAGATAACGCAAAAATAATACTTAAAGTACTTAATAACGAAACAAATAACGGAGCTTATCATGTAGTTGCAAGCAATGCGGCAATGGGGTTATATGCTGCCGGTTATTCCGATAGTATTAAAGAATGTTTATATGCCGCCGAGGAATCTATAAAAAGCGGACAAGCGTTAAATAAATTAAAAAAGTTACAAAATATTAATTAAGGTTTATGATGAATATACTGAATTCAATTATAGAAGATAAAAAAAATGAAGTGAGTAATATTAAAACATCTTACAGATTATCTGACTTGCAAAATAATATCTATAAAAGTATCAGTTTTAAAGATGCAATTAATAATAAAAGAAAAATTAATTTAATAGCCGAAATAAAAAAAGCAAGCCCTTCCAAAGGAATAATAAGAAAAGACTTTAACTATTTGGAGATTGGGGAATGTTATATGAAGGCAAATGTTGATGCAATTTCTATTTTAACCGACGAAAAATATTTTATGGGGAATATAAAATATCTTGAAGGAATAGCACAAATAAAAACCGTTCCACTGTTACGTAAAGATTTTATTATTGATGAAGTTCAAATAATTCAAGCTAAAAAACACGGAGCAGATGCAATATTGTTAATATCAGAAATACTTGATAAACAACAAATAAAAGACTTTACAACAATTGCAAAAGAACTAAATATGGATATATTGTTAGAATTACACTCAATAGAACAATTGGATAAAATAGACTTTAGTGTAAATGAAATAGTAGGTATAAATAATAGAAATTTAAAAACATTTGAGGTTAATATAAATACTACTATTGAAATTAAAAAACATATACCAAACAATATTATTGTTGTTTCTGAAAGCGGAATTAAAAATAGCAAGGAAACGGAAGAGTTAAAAAAGTATAATATTAATGCAGTATTAGTGGGGGAATATTTTATGCAAAACGAAAACATTTATAATTCCGTAAAAACATTTAAGGAATATTTAAATTATGAAAATTAAAATATGCGGAATAACAAATATAGAAGATGCATTGTATTGCGAACTAAAAGGAGTTGATGCATTGGGATTTGTGTTTTATGAAAAAAGTGAACGATTTATTAATTATGATAATGCAAGAGATATTATAGAAAAATTAGATCCTTTTGTGTTAAAGGTTGGCGTATTTGTTAACAAACCCGAAGATGAAATAAATGAGATAAGCAAATATGTTAAATTAAATTTAGTACAATTACACGGAGATGAGGAAATAATAAATTATACCAATGTTAATTTACCTATATTAAGGGGAATAAGAATTAAAGATCAGAATGATATAATAAAAATATATAAAAACAATAACATGAAATTTATATTAGATACATATCAGAACAATATGTACGGAGGAACCGGAAAAATGTTTGATTATAACCTTGTTCCTAAAGACATATGGAAAAAATCAATTATAGCGGGGGGAATAAATAGCGATACGATAGATAAAATATTAAATATGGACGAACTGCCGGCGGGTATAGATGTATCTACTGGTGTGGAAAGTAGTAAAGGCAAAAAAGATAATGATAAAATTGATAGATTGATAAAAAAAATAAATGAAAGGAGAAATAAATGTTAATATTAATGCCGTTAGATGCTCCCAAAGATGCAATTGATAAAGTAAAAAATAAGTTAACTTATAACGGCTGCACTCCTCACGAAATACCGGGTGCAATTAAGTTAGGAATAGGAGTAACCGGTCCAAGTAGTAAACTTAGCTTAGATGAGTTTAAATTATTGGAATATGTGGATGATGTTATCAGAGTATCTAAACCATTTAAACTTGTAAGCCGAGAGATGAAATATGAAGATACAATAATAAATATTGATGGTGAATTAATTGGGGCTAAAAAAATAAATATAATTGCAGGACCATGTTCGGTAGAAAGCAGAGAACAAATATTTGAAATAGCGGAAATGTTAAAGGAAATGGGGATAAAATTTATACGAGGTGGGGCATATAAACCGCGTTCAAGTCCCTATGCATTTCAAGGATTAAAAGAAATAGGGCTAAAATATTTATCTGAAGTAAAAAAAGAATTGGGAATGAAAATAGTAACGGAAGCAAAAGATACCGAAACATTGGATATGGTTATTGAAGTTGCCGATATTATACAAATTGGGGCACGAAATATGCAAAACTTTTCGTTGTTGGAAAAAGTTGGAAAAACAAATATTCCCATTTTATTAAAAAGAGGATTATCTGCAACAATAGAAGATTTGTTGATGAGTGCCGAATATATTGTATCGCAGGGGAATAATAACGTAATATTATGTGAAAGGGGAATAAGAACATTTGAAACATATACGCGAAATACTTTAGATTTAAATGCTGTTCCGGTAATAAAACATCTGTCCAACTTGCCGATATTTGTTGATCCATCGCATGGAATAGGAATTGCAAATAAAGTACCTAATATGGCTTTAGCCGGTATTGCCGCAGGTGCAGACGGTTTAATTATAGAAGTGCATAATCATCCCGAAAAAGCACTTTCAGATGGTATGCAGTCAATTACCCCAAAACAATTTAAAGAACTGTTGACAAAAGTGAAATTATTGTCAAAAATATTAGAGAGAGAATGATATGGAATTAAGAAATAGTATGGCTTTATTACCGGATATAAACGGGTATTATGATAAATACGGTGGTAAATTTGTGCCGGAAACATTAATTATTCCGTTAAAGGAATTGGAAGATGTATTTGATGTAATAGTTAAAGAAGAAGGTTTTATTGAAGAGCTATCGTTGCTTAATAAAGAATTTTCGGGACGTCCGACTCCTTTATATTATGCACAAAGATTGACAGAATATTATGATAAAGCAAAAATATATTTAAAGCGTGAAGATTTATGCCATACCGGTGCACATAAAATAAATAATGCTTTAGGTCAAATATTAATTGCAAAAAAATTAGGCAAAAAAAGAATTATTGCAGAAACAGGTGCCGGGCAACATGGTGTAGCCGTTGCATCGGTATGTGCCAAGTTTGGTCTTAAATGTGTTGTTTACATGGGCGAAGTTGATATTAAACGTCAAGCATTAAATGTTTATAGAATGCGACTGTTCGGTGCGGAAGTTATTCCCGTAAAAT
>ERZ795059.976-NODE-976-length-33903-cov-11.116580_pt1 | contig 33903 bp, 29 predicted proteins | sample MGYA00375143_ERZ795059 | MGnify/ENA primary metagenome ERZ795059 (study PRJEB30188, sample SAMN05720168) | activated sludge metagenome | isolation source: Anaerobic digester | place: USA | collected 2015-01-07 ... | reverse complement strand
ACTGGAGTTCAGACGTGTGCTCTTCCGATCTGGTCCTCGCCTTGGTTAACATGTTCCATGGGCCAGCAGCGCCACCTTTTTCCCCTCGTGATAGCATTGGTTATACATCCGGCACGCCGCGGGGGTCGGCGCGACAATCAACTCCTGAATCCCATGTTTTTCAATATCCTCCTTGACCTTGTCCGGCACCTCAATGGCACTTGATATGCCGATGCCCAGGATCAGCACCTCCACCTTCTCTTCATAAACCCGCTCGATCATCGATTTTTTCAGACAATGCCCCTCCCGCTCTTTCCAGCGCCGCACCTTCTCCCCCAGCAGGAAAATATCTTTCCCCTTGCCAACACGTCCTTTCTCTGTTTCGGAATGTTCTTCTCCATTAATCACGAACCCGCCCCAGAACACCCGCAGAATCGGACCCCGTGCATCGTGATAAAGATCCTTCGCGTTTCCTTCTGTATACATGGCCCGCCCTCCTGTCCAATAAAATCTCATATCTGAATTTCGCTCTATCCCATAGTATACTCCAATTAATCATCCAAGAAGTATGCATTCATGATGTTTCAGGAGAACATCACGCAGATCAGTGCAGTGCCGGAAGCAACCCCTGCTGTAATGCGATCATTTCATCAATGCATTCGATGGCGCGGCGGTACGAATAGCATGTGGGATCCAGTAAAAACGCCTGGATCAATTTCTCTTTCGATTGCTCCGCATACGCCTCGACCAGCAATTGATGAATGCTCCCCTGAAGCCGGATCATCGCGGCGATTCCTTCCGGCAAGGGCGGCATCGGCACGGGATGCAATTCCTTATCATCTGCAATTGCAGGCACTTCCACCACCATACGCTCTGGAAGATTGGGCACTATGCCCCTATTCTGAATATTGATTGCGGGAAGTTCTTGGCGCATGCCGCAGGCAACGCCTTCCATGATGGGGACGGCCAGTTCACCGGACGGTTTTAAGGGGGCCTTATCAAATCGAGTAAGGGCGGGCGCGGGTTTTATCCAAGGCCGTTTCGTGGGATGCTCGGAGAGCGAGTACACGAATTCCGGCGCTTCGCCGGATTGCCAGGGGTGGCCATTGACCGGGTCGTAAAAGAACTCCAATTCGCCGCAATAGAACTCGTTTGCCCAGTGAATGTATTCACCGTAATGATTCGGAGCGGGGGAGGGCCACAGCCCGAACCGCCGGAAAAGGATGCGCGCCAGGGCGAGTTCATGCCAGTCGTGGAGCCAGTCGCCCTGCGCTTCCGCCGCGCGCAACTGCGGATATAAGTCTGCGCCGGTAGCGCGATCCTTCACCCAGGAAAACCAAGTGAAATGATTGATGCCGCACGCCGCAGCGTCCAGATCTTCAACGGATTTGTTCAATAGCCGTGACAATTGTTTCAAACCCATGAACACACCGTGGCACAGTCCCACGTTCCGGATGGAGGTCAATCGGGACACCGCCTCGCACAATTTGTGTTCGGGATTGCTGAAGTTCAGGAGCCATGCGTCGGGACACTGCCGTTCCATCGCGCGGGCAATATCCACCATTGGTCCCATGTTGCGCAGTGCATGAAACAGGCCGCCGGGTCCACCGTTTTCCCCATAGATCTGCTGGAACCCATGCTTGCGCGGGATGTGAAAATCCTGCGCCCAATAGAGATACCGATCCACCTCGATGGCCGTCACCACAAATCGGGCATTCTTCAGGGCGCTTTCGAGTTCCGTAGTGGTTTGGATGGAGACCGTGCGGTTCAATTGCGCCGCCACCATGCGGGCATACTCGCTGATTTCACCCAAATGATCCGCCACTTTGTCCATCAACACCAGATCGATCCTTTGCTCACATAAGGGATCGCTCAACAAAATATCCCGTACCGTCGCCGGACCAAACGACCGGCTGCCCGCGCCCACCAACACGATCTTTACGCTCATGCCCAGGTTTCCTTTACGTTATTATCTCCCATCCATATCGAAGATCCATTGTCCACCGCCGCCCTCTTGGAGTTCAACGTCACGACATATTTTCTCTAATAGCAACAATAGTAGGTCACTTCTCCAGGAGGGACACTTTAAGGATTAGACTCGAGTCCAAAACAAAAGAAGTCCCACCTGGAGATGTGACCTACTAATGGGACCCATTTGATCTGCAAAAATTTCCTCCGGGAGCACGTCGTGTTCCCGGAGGAGAGTGGCAATTTGTCCAATTCGTTGTTTTATTTGGGTGCGGGCATTTCGAAGGTGTAGAGGCCGGAGCCGGCGGTGTAGGCAGGCAGGCCGTTTTCCTTCTCGATAAATTTCAATCCAGCAGCTTCGGCGATGGGTTTGCCGGATTCGGTAATGGCGTTCATGTCAGCGGAGGGCAACACGATCCGCGCTGTAACGTTGGCGGGAATGGTCACCTGCCACCGCAGCGTATCGCCGGATTTTTCCCAGTAGCTGAAGATTTCGCCGTAGGGGGAAACATGGGAGGTCTTGACATAGTCGAGTCCCGCCACGATGCACGGCTTCAACGTGATTTCCTTGAAACCGGGGGCCGCAGGGCGGATTCCGCCTACGTTCTGGTGGAGCCAGATGGCGAGGTCACCCACGAGCATCACGTGGTTGCCGGAATTCATCGCGGGATCCGCGGTGTCGCCGTTCCACAACTCCCAGATGGTGGTGGCGCCTTTACCGACCATGTAGCCCCAACTCGGATAGGTGGACTGACTGGCGAGCGTGAACGCCACGTCGGGTCGGCCATTATCCGTCAAGGTGCGCATGAGCCATTGTCCGCCGATGAGCCCGGTGGCCAAGTGTCCTTTGCCCACGTTCACGATATGGTCCACGAGCCGGTTGAACACCTTCTCGCGGACGTTGTCCGGCGCGAGACCGAATGCGAGCGGCAGCACACAGGTGGTTTCCGCGCCATTGGCGTATTTGCCTTCCTTTTCATTGAGGAATTTCTTGTTGAAGGCGGTCTTGAGCCGTTCCGCCAATGCAAGGAATTCATCCGCATCCTGTTGCTTGCCCAGCAGTTTGGCATACCGCGCCATCAGCTTGCAGTCCCAATAGAAATACGAGGTGCCGAGGAAATCGCCCGGTGTTTTGCGCGCGGGGTCCTTGGAGTGGATGAGCGTCTGCTCTTCCGGCGGCACGCACCAGTCGCCGTAGCTGTCCTTCGGCATGATGTCATTGTCAAGATACTTGGTCATGTACATGATCCACTTTTTCATGCCGTCGTAGTGGCGTTCCATCACCCGCATGTCGCCGTACTGATCGTAAAGCATGCCCGGGACAATGATGAAGCTGCTGGGCCACGTCACATTGTCATTGTAGAGCGGCCAGTAAGCGGGGCAGACGTCCGACACGCTGCCATCCTCGCGTTGTGCGTCGTGCATGTCGCAGACCCACTTGGCGTAAAGCGCGGCGATGTTGTTGAGGTAGGATTCGCCACGGCACTCTTCCGAGCGGTCGCCGAGCCAGCCCTGGCGTTCATCGCGCTGCGGGCAGTCCGTGGGCATGCTGCGGTAGTTGCCTTCGACGCCCCAGCGGATGTTGTGCATGATCTGATTCACGAGTTTGTTCGAACACTCAAAGTTGCCCGCGCTCTCGATGTCATCATGTACGACTTGGCCCGTGATCGTATTCAGAGCCGGCGCACCGGGATAACCGGTCACTTCCACGAAACGGAATCCGTGATAGGTGAAACGCGGCTCGTAGATTTCCTCTCCGCCACCCTTTAACACATATTCGTCTGTGACTTTCGCGCCGCGGATATTGTCAAGATACAGCGTGCCATCCGGTTTAAGGGTCTCGGCAAAGCGCATCCGGACTACCGCACCCTGCGGACCGGCTACCTTCAACGTACACCAGCCCACCATGTTCTGGCCCATGTCGTAAATGAAGAGGCCGGGCTTGGGATTGGTCACGGAGATGGGGTAGAGCGTATTAGTGACACGGATGGGTTCGGCCATCTGCGCAGACAACACGCCGCCGGGTTCTTGCACCAGTTTGGCAGCTTGCCATTGCGCGTCATCGAATCCCGGCGCGTTCCAGCCCGGCAATTCCATGCGCGCATCGTAAATTTCCCCGTCGTACTCATTGTTTGCGCGGATGGGGCCGTTGGCGGTCACTTTCCACGAATCATCGCTCACAATGGTGCGAGCACTGCCGTCTTCGAGTTCGAGTTGAAGCAGGAAGAGCATTTTGGGATAGCTGAAAGAGCGCGTAGCGGTGGGTTCCGTGGCGCGCGGCGCGAAATAGCGGCCATTGCCCAGCCAGACCCCCAGTGCATTCTTGCCGGCATTAATGGTATCGAGGACGTCGTGCGTGACATAAAACACGCGCTTGTTGTATTCGGTGCATCCCGGCGAGAGCACTTCGTTCCCAATTTTCTTGCCGTTGATGTAGAGTTCCGAGAGGCCAAGGCCGGACAAGTAAGCGGTGGCGCGGCGCACGGGCGTGTCCACGTCGAATTCCTTGCGGAGCATGCGCGCGGGCAGCACCCGCGAATCCTGCGGCGAGAGTTTTTTCCAAGGGTCCATGCCATTGCCGCCGAGATCTTTGGCGGCGGCCCATGCGCCATCATTGAACCCGGGTGTTTCCCAACCCGCCTCTTTCACCTTCGTGGATTTCCAGGAATCGTCCGTCTGGAGCGTCATGGGATTGCCGGAAGCAAAAGTAATTTGAATCACAGAGAAGAGTCCGGCCGGATTTGGACTGTCGCCGGCGTTTTTCACTTCAACGGCGAGTACGTTGCTGCCGGGGTGCAGGAAATCAGTCAGGACAAATTCCCCGGCAACCTTAAAATCGTTCCAGCCGCCCACGCGTTTGCCATTGGCATAAAGCGTGGATTCATTATCCGCACCGACAAACCAGGAGGCTTTCGCCACAGTGGTTTCCGGCAACGTAAAGGTTTTGCGGAAATACGCCTCGCCAACAGGCGCGTTTGATTGTGGCGTGCCTTCCGGATACCAGATCCAGCGGCCGGATTTCAGGTCGGGGCCTTTTGTGTCATAGGCATCGTCCGTATCCAAACCAACCCATTTTGCCCCCGCCCAGTCCGCTTCGTTCAAAAGGCCCATAGTCCAGGAAGCCGTCTCGCTCCAGGGCGATTCCTTTCCATCCTGGTCCCACGCCTTTACTTTCCAGTAGCAGGCCTGATGCGATGCAAGGGGCTTGCCGTAGTAAGCGATTTGAATGGCGGCGCCCGACTCGATCTTGCCCGAATCCCAAAGATCGCCTTGATTCTGATCCAGGGCAGCCTTGGAACCGGCCACCAGGATGGCATAGGCCGATTGCTGTTGCGCCCGGAGATCCGATCGCAAATTCCAACTCAGGCGCGGCTGAACCGCGTCGATGCCCAAAGGATTGACGCGATATTCGCAGCGAAGATTAAACGGTTGCATAAGTTCCGCCCCGGCCGGCATGGCCATGGCACAAAGCACAACGATGGTGAGTACTGAAATCCATTTTGTCATTGGTTAACTCCTTCCGATGTAACAAGGAACCCAAAATTGGCATATTAGGTCTGCTGTGCAAGGCGCTGTGCCTTGATTTTCATCAATCGCGTGGTCGTGGATCGTTCTATTTCATCTAATTTCGTGGTAATGAATTTAATGGTTTCCACCATTCGCGGAATCACCGTGTGTTCCAACGCATTTACCCGGCGGCGCGTTTTTTCTATCTCAAAACTCATGCGGCGGACCGTTTCCTCGAGTTCGGCCATCCGCAGCAATTTGGGCAGGAATGATTTCAGGCTGGAAATAGCCTGGTCCAGTTCCGGCGAGGTGTGCACCAGGGAATACCCGCCCATGGACGCGCCAAACGCGATATCCAGATGCGGGACCTGCACGCCCATCAGCCGTTTGGGCTGAAGAACAATTTGTAGATCCTGCTGTGACAGTTCAAGGGCGTCTTCCGTGATGCGGCGGGAAGATGTGGCCTCGGCCAGCACGAAAAGTTTCAGAATTTGCGGTAATTCCTCATCCACGGCAAGACGGAGTTCCTTGTACTCCTGGGCGATGGCGCCGAAGTCCTTCATCAAGCCGTCGAGCTTATCCTTGAGGAGTTTATGACCGCGCCGTGCCACCACCAGCCGCTTTCGCAGCCGGAGCAGTTCCATGCGCGTTGGATTGACCGCTAACCGCATTCATCACTTTCCACTCGTTCCCACTTGGGAACGAATAATTCATTTATTTCGGCAGATACTTCTCGATCCATTGCTCCCGCACGCGTTTCAATTCCGCCCGCGGCAGCATGGTGAGCAGTTCCCACCCGATGTTCAGACTTTCTTCAATACTTCGGTTCTCTTCTTCGCCCTGCCGGATAAAACGATTCTCAAAAGCATCGGCGAATTTCACCATTTGCAGGTCCACGTCGCTCAGGGCGGACTCGCCGAGCACCACGGCCAACTCGCGGGCGTTTTTCCCGCGCGCATACGCGGCATAGAGCTGATTCATCACATCCGCGTGGTCCTCGCGTGTTTTTCCCTTCCCGATGCCCTTGTCTTTCAAACGGGACAGCGAAGGCAGCACGTCCACCGGAGGATAGATGCCTTGGGTATGAATGGGCCGGCTGATAATGATCTGTCCCTCGGTGATATACCCCGTAAGATCCGGGATCGGATGCGTCTTGTCGTCTTCAGGCATGGTGAGCACGGGAATCTGGGTGATGGAGCCGTTTTTCCCCTTAATGCGGCCCGCCCGCTCATAAAGTGTAGAAAGATCCGTATAGAGATATCCGGGATAGCCGCGGCGTCCGGGAACTTCCTTGCGCGCGGCGGAAATCTCCCGCAGGGCCTCGCAGTAATTGGTGAGGTCCGTGAGGATCACCAGCACATGCATGTCCTTTTCATACGCGAGATATTCCGCGGCGGTGAGCGCCATGCGCGGCACGGCGATCCGCTCGATAGCGGGGTCGTCCGCAAGATTGATAAACAACACCGCGCGCTCGATGGCCCCGGTGCGGCGGAAGTCCTGAATGAAAAACTCCGACTCCTCAAACGTGATGCCCATGGCCGCGAAGACCACTGCAAACTTTTCGCCGGTCTTCAGTACGCGCGCCTGGCGCGCAATCTGCGCGGCCATGCGCGCGTGCGGCATGCCCGACCCGGAAAACAGTGGAAGCTTCTGTCCGCGCACCAGCGTGTTCAAAAGGTCAATCGTGGAGATGCCCGTCTGGATGAATTCGTTCGGGTAATCGCGTGCGAAGGGGTTCATCGGATTTCCGTTGATATTCAGCCATTTCTCCGGGATGATCTCCGGGCCATCGTCCATGGGACGTCCGAATCCGTCAAAGACCCGGCCCAACATGTCGGCGGACACGCCGAGTTCGATGCCTTTGCCGAGAAACTTGATGGCGATGTCCTGTGGCGAAAGACCGCTGGTGCCTTCAAAGACCTGCACGACGGCCTTGTCGCCGTTGACTTCGAGGACCCGGCCCCGGCGCGGTTCGCCGGTTGGGTCCTTGATGTCGGTCAGTTCGCCGTAGGTGATGCCTTCGACGCCCTCCACCAGGATGAGCGGGCCAATAATTTCGCGGGCGGTGCGATATTCTCTCGTAACCACGCTAAATTTCCTTTATCGCTTGGCTGATGCGTTGTTTCAGGGCTTCCATTTGATCCAGGGCATCCTCCGCAATCAGTTTCGCCTTGGAAACCTCTTCCAGAGGGGCAATCGTCAACAGTTTGCTCAAGGGCGCGCCATTCGCCATCGCCGGGCGCGCCTCATCGTAGTAATGCAAAATCACCGATAGCAGGTGGAACTGCTTGATTAGCGTCGTGTACGTATCGCGGTCATCGAAGGCGTTCTGATGCAAAAAATCTTCCCGGATCATTTTCGCCGCCTGCATCAGGAGCCGGTCTTCCGAGGGAAGCGCATCCATGCCGACCAACCGTACCAACTCCTCCAATTCCGCTTCTTGTTGCAAAATGGCCATGGCCCGGCGGCGGTTTTCCTGCCATTTCGGATGCACATGTTCGTTGGCATGGCGATCCACCGCTTCCTGATATAACGAATACGAAGTAAGCCAGTTGATCGCGGGGAAGTGCCGCGCAAAGGCCAGTTTGTCGTCCAGGCCCCAAAACACTTTTACGACACGCAGGGTGGCCTGCACAACAGGTTCGGAAAAGTCGCCGCCGGGTGGAGATACGGCCCCGATCAACGACAACGTAGCCGGACGCGGCTCGGAACCCAGGCAGAGCACATTGCCCGCGCGTTCGTAGAAACCCGCGATCCGCGACGTCAGATATGCCGGATAGCCTTCTTCCCCCGGCATTTCCTCCAGACGGCCCGACATCTCCCGCATGGCCTCCGCCCAGCGGCTCGTGGAATCGGCCATGAGCGCCACGGAATACCCCATGTCGCGGAAATACTCCGCGATGGTGATGCCGGTAAACACACTGGCTTCGCGCGCGGCCACCGGCATGTTCGAGGTGTTGGCGATGAGCACGGTGCGCTCCATCAGCGCCTCGCCGGACTTCGGATCCTTGAGTTCCGGAAATTCCAAAAGCACGTCGGTCATCTCATTGCCGCGTTCGCCGCAACCGACATACACCACAATCTCCGCATTCGCCCATTTCGCCAACTGATGCTGCACGACGGTTTTTCCGCTGCCGAACGGCCCCGGCACGCAGGCCGTGCCGCCTTTGGTCATGGGGAACAGCATGTCCAACACGCGCTGCCCCGTCATAAGCACTTCTTGGGGCGGAAGTTTTTTCTGCACCGGGCGCGGCTGCCGTACAGGCCAGCGCTGCACCATGGTGACGTTCACGGGGCCGGTGGCGGTTTCGATAACGGCTATGACGGTGTCCACGTTGCCCCGCACAGGCATAATGGCCTTTACGGCGCCTGAAACATTAGGCGGCGTCATAATCTTGTGCGTCACCAGCTTGCTCTCTTGCACCGTCCCCAAAATATCGCCCGGCATTACAGTGTCACCGCCCTTGACCACGGGAACAAAATCCCATTGAGCGCTCCGGTCCAAGGCAGGGCTTTCGGCGCCGCGCACAATGTAGTTGCCGTATTGGGCGCTGAGTTTATCCAGCGGGCGCTGCACGCCGTCGTAGATCGATTTAATCAAGCCGGGGCCCAGTTCCACGCTCAAGGCTTCCCCGGTGCGGAACACGGGTTGTCCCGGACCAATCCCTTCGGTCTCTTCATATACCTGAATGGAGCAGCCGCCTCCACGAATCTCTATGATTTCGCCGAACAGCTTGTCGTGGCCCACGCGCACCATTTCATACATGCGCGCGCCGGGCAGCCCACGCGCCACCACCAGGGGTCCGGACACCTTCACTACTTCGCCGTGTGTTTCACTCATGCTTCACATCCTTGGCTCAACACTTGGTGCGCAGAGCGCACCGTACTGTTTCCCAGTGCGCAGAGCGCACCCTACCGTAAAATATCGACGCCGACCGCATGCTCAATGGTCTTGCGCATTTCCGCCAAACTAAGATGACGGCTCCCGAGATGCGTCGGAATCGACGTCAGAATCGCCGCACTGACTTCCCGGAACTGTTTCATTTCTTCCGGCATTTCCGCGGCCAGGGCTTCCGTTATCAGCACCAGTCCGATCTCCGTCCGCCGCGACAACGCTGCAAGTGCGCGCGATGCGCTCCGCACATCATCGGCATGCACAATCTCAAATCCCGCGCCCTTGAATCCAAGAACGAGAGAACGTTCGCCTATCACTGCCGCCTTAGACATAGGTGGCCCTCACGCGGCTCTTGAGTAAAGCCGAATCGACGCCGTTCAGGCATCCGCTCACCACCAGCCGCAAATTGAATGCCTCAACAGACAGGCCCCAGAAATAGGCGGCCACGCGTTCCGGACCTGCCGTCTGCATCTTGCAGCGGCGCGCCAGGCCGGTTAGATAGTCGGCACACTTGTGCTCAAAATAATTGATTTGATCTTCTTCCGCTTCCTGCTGCGCTTCCCGCATCAGATCGCCCAAGGGGCCCGGAATTATCTCGCTCCAGGTCTGTGGATCGCCGGAGGTCAACAAATCAGACAATGGGCCGTCATACGCACCCAGCGGGAAAAAATACTGTTGATAGAGTTTCATCGGATAATTGTTGCGGGCCGCGCGCCAGAATGCCGTGACGGCACGGCCCAGCACGCGCTCATCCACCCAGTCCGTCAGCATGGGAGCGTCCAATCCCGCTCCGAGGGCGCGGTAATGCCTCAGATACGCCCCATCCAATGCAATATCCTGCCCCAACGTTTGATCGCGCTCCATCCCCGCGGTAAGTTCGGCCATGGTGGCGCGCACCGCATTCGGAAGCAGATTGGTCTGGCCACCCGCCACCTCATTCAGACGGTCTATGGGGAAAAGGGATGGAGGGAATGGATAGTGGCCGGGATCACGCACGGTATGTGCAAGGTTCAAGTAGTCGTTGTTCATTGCAAACATATCCGCCAACGATGGGTTTGGGCAATCCTGCCGCAGGGACTGCACCTGATGGTTCAAGTAGTCCTCGATGATGCCGCTCCAGTCTTCCCAGGAGGCCGCTCCACTTCCGGCCCATTCGCGCAACGCCGTATCCTGCAACCGGTGGAAAATTTCCTCGCTCCGCTCCACGGCCGCCAGCGAAAGGAAAAACTCCTGCGGCATCAGACGTCCTTCAAGGACGCTGACCCGCCCGCAGGCGAATCCCCATTCGTGACGATCTTTGGTCAAAGCATTCACGCGTCTATACCACCAAAAAGTTCCGCCGCAATCTGCGGGGCCAGTTCGCGTTCCATATCCTTCAATATCGTGTCGAGTGTTTGATCCACTTCGTACTTCCCGCACACAAACCAGAATCCCCCGCGCACCTGGAGCGCCGCTGTATCAAGGCGCACCTGCGCCTCCGGGGAGCGGTTCCGGTTGAATTCATCCAAAAGACGTTGAAATCGAGAACGTTCTTCATTATGCACGCGCAAGGCCCCGCCGTCCGCCCCCGCGGCGCGTTCCAGCAATCGCCGCATAACCGCCATATAGGTATTTTCCGGCAGTGCCAGCACGGCTGCTTTCGCGTGGTTAAAAACAGCCCGCAGACATGTGTTTTTCCGTGTTAACAGGTCTTTGCCTGACCTTCCCCGGCATTGAATCAGCTTGCGCGCATATTCTTCCTCAATGGTGCGGACCGCATTCTGATAATGCCGCTCACCGTCACGTTCCGCCGCCTCGCGGGCATCCTGAACGCGCTCTTCTGCGGCGAGGTGAGCCGCTTTGAGCAGGTGATCCGCTTCGGTTTTTGCCGCGGCCAATACCGATTGGCTGATGCGTTCAAGGCCCATACTCTTGTTCCTTGCGTTCACTTCACCATCACGTGAAGGTCACGAAATTTGGGTTGGTAATCCAGAAGATAGTCAAAATGCCCGCCAAGAGGGATACCACCGCGTAGGTTTCCACCATAGCAGGGAAAAGGAGGGCGCGCCCGGACTCTTCCGGCCGGCGCGCCACCAAGCCAATGCCCGCCGCCGATGCTTCACCCTGCCATACTCCCGTAACATACAGGGCAAGCCCGACACCCAAGCCCACAAAAAAAAGGCCGACGCCCGTGGTGACTGACGCGTACCATGTCCCTGCGATCAGGCCTATTTTCATAAAAATCATGATGGCGGTGATGAATGCATAGAAACCCTGTGTGCCGGGCAAGGCTATCATCACGAGCAATTGCCCGAACAAGTCCGGTTTTTCGCTTAGTACACCCGCCGCCGCCTGCGAGGCAATGCCAATACCCTTGCCGGAGCCTGAGCAGCCTAGTCCGACCGCCAGCCCTGCGCCGGCAACCGCCAGGCCGCGTCCAATTTCAATGGCGAGTTGATGATCCATCGTTTATCTCCATTTGTTTTAGTTCCGTTTCAAAATAGCGGCGGGGGAATCAAATCCCAGCGGGCGGAACGGTTTCGCGCCGCCCGTGTAGAACCGGCCGAAAAACTCCACAAAAATAAGGCGCATTGAATGCACAAACGCACCCAACAGGCAAATGGCAAAATTAAAAAGATGCGCTACGATCAGCGCGGCAATAAACAATACCGGCCCCGCCACGGGAATGGGCTTTAACAACGCGGCAATCATGTTGAATGACAACGCCACAATGGAGGTGGTCAGGGCAAGCGCCAATAACCGGCAATAGGACATGGTGTCGCCGATGAATGCGGTCAATCCGTAGGAGCCGACAATTCCATACAGGCTGATCAGCCCGGTGGTGAAGCGGTTCACCAGCCCGGAAGCGCCCCGGCCTTGGGTGAGCACGAGCCCTATCGCGCCCCCTGCGAAAAGAAACAGGCCTGCGGTGAACGCCGGCGTGGGCACGGGAGCAAACATCTTGCTTACTAGAATCACAAACCCCGGCAGAATAACCAGCCAGAGCAATCCGTCGCACAACACTGCCGCAATATCCTTGCGAATCCATGCCCCGTACATCTTCAACGCAATCCCGTAAAACTGATTTAACATGCCGATGCCCAGCGCGATTATCAGCACGGCAATGGGCTTCTGCATGGGATCAATCACCTGTGTGACACGCATCACGCGCAAGATGAGATTGTTCTCGCCCAGGTATTGCGGCATGTAGAGATCGCCAAACCACCCCCCCAGCAGGAATCCGAAAATAACCGTCGAAATCCCACCGTACAGCAAGAGACGCGCAAAATTATACACCCCCTCATAGGGACGGGTCTTGTACATCAAATATGCACTCAGAAGAATAAGCATCGAGCCGTACGCCACATCGCTGAAGCAAATCCCGAAAAATAGAAGGAACGGGAAAAAGATGAAGGGCGACGGATCGAAGGTGGTGTAGAGTGGAAGACCAAAGAGGTTCACCAGCATTTGGACCGGCCGCACAAAACGCGATAGGGTCAGGCTGACCGGCACCGTTTCCTCCGGACCGGGATCTGAGGCCACCACCATGACGTTCTCGTATTCCTCCGCCAATACCGATTGCAGCCCCGGCAAATCAACCTCGCGTACATAGCCGGTCAACAGACCGACCCATTTGCCATGCGCACCCTTGCCGCGAGCAAGTGCCAGATTTTTCTGGCTTTCCCAAAAGGCCTCCAGAATCCGGAAGGCGCGCCGGTTCATGGCCAAGACCGCCGTTTTTTCAATCGTTTCCTGAAGACGGGCTTGTAATTCCGCCTTATCCCCTTCCAATTCCTGTATGTGTTCCTGTACCGTCCCTGAAAAACGGGGGAGGGACCACTCGGTAAAACCAATGCTGGTCAATGCCGTACGGGCCTCGGATTCTTCTTCTTGGAGAAAAGCCACGGCGAGTTTGACCTTATCCCCGCGGCGGCTGTGATTTTCCCCTGCTGAATTAACACGTTCCCACACAATGGGTGAATCCCCGGGCATATTCGTTTGGAATCCGGAGAGTCTTTCATCGGACACCTCGCCTACCAGAATCTTAACCCGCTTCAAGGCATGCAGATCTTTCAGGGCAAACGGCAGCCCTTCAAATCCATGCAATTCTTCCAATTGCGCTGAAATTTCCCCCACCGCCCGCTCCGTGCGCCGGTATACGGTATCCAGGTCTTCTGCTTCCCGGTAGTGCGCATCGAGGTCGCAGTGGGCAATCACCTTGTCCAATTCTTCCGGGGTCACCAGCAGGGGAACAGGCGCCAATCCGGCGGCAAAGCTTTTCCGCTCCGGGGCCAGGGTGTCGATAAGATTCAAAACAAGCCGGAGTTTCTGGAGTTTCTTGTCACATTCTTCCGTGGCGGTTTCCGCTCGATGAAGGGCCTCGTTCGCACCGGCATGATGATCAAAGACGTCCAGCACTTCCATGACGCCCAATTCGTGCAACGTCCTAATCAGCCGCTGCGACGCGGCCCTGGGGCACAGTAGCGTGATTTTTTTTATCCGGTCAATCGCCATGGTTCATACCCCAAGAAATTGATTCACCACTTGGTCCACTTGCCGTTGCAAGGCCTGTTCCTTGATCCCTTCCAGGGCGCTGAGCGCGTGTTCGGCCTCCCGTGTGGCCTGTTCAATGTCCCGTGCATGCCGCTGCTCCGCCTGCGCGCGGAATTCCGCAATGCGGCGCTCAATTTCAGCCGACACATCCTGTTTCAGGCGCGCAGCCCTCTCTTCCGCATCCTGTTCGATGCGGCGCGCCTCAGCGCGGGCGTGTTCCACCACAGCGTTGGCTTCTTTTTCCAGATCCAGTACTTGTTCTACCAGCGAACTCATATCAACTCTCTATGTTGTAGTTACGGCTGTTTTGCCAAAACATCACCGGCGTATCACCACGTGTGGATCGCAGTAACGGACAGTGGAATCCCCTCCCCGCGGTTCCTCTGTGCCCAAGTATAGGGAACTCTACCTTACTTGCCCAAATACTTCAAGTTTTCCCACGCAATCCGCAAAGATTGCGTCCGGCCGAAAGCATGGCTTGTGCCCTGGCACAAACATGCGTAAGAACTCAAACAATCCGCCAGGATTGTGGCGTTGTCCGGCTTGTGCCGAATAAATGCCGAATAAATGGTAAACGGAGCCATTCCATAAATGCTTTTGCTTCGTTTTTGAAAGGTGCTATAGTTAAGCTGTTGGCGCGACGCGAAAAACCACGCGCCAAGGATGGGAGAATATCACATGAGCCAAGACATACCGCCACGGGTGCGCAGGTCGTCCAGCGTGCTGGTATTTACCTTTATTCTGGGAATTGCCATTGGGTTTTCCCTGGCCTATGCCACGTTTGATTCACTTCACTGGAATTTTGCGGAGAAAAAGGGTCCTGCCGCCATCGTGAATACGACAGAACCTTCGGCACCCCCCGTGGAACCCACTCCTTCATCGTCGGCAAACCCAGAGCCGCCAGGGGAAGGTGAAGCCTCTATTCCCCCACCCGAAACCGCTGCCGCACCGGATGCGCAAGCAATTGCCGCCGTGGCAGATGTAAAAGGGCTATGGCCAGCACGGCATGTGTTTATAACGCTGGCAGGGACGGAATTGGATGATGCGGCAAAAGCCCTGTTGGCCGGATTTAAGCCCGGTGGCGTGGTTCTCCAGCCAGAGAATCTGGGGGATGAGGCACAAACCCAAAAGCTGGTGAAACAGATTAAAGAAGCAGTGGGCCTGGGAACGGGCTTGAGCAGCCCGCCCTTTATCGCCGTGGCGCAGGAAGGCGGCGCGAATGGCAATCCGCTAAAGGTTGAACCTGCCCCAAGCGCGGCAGACCTTGGCCAGAAGGGCAATGCAGATGAGGTGAAGCAATGTGCGCGGGCCTATGCGGAGGCGGCGCGCAAACGTGGTATCAACGTATTGCTTGCTCCGGTGCTTGACCCCTTTGTGACGGGCGTGTCTCCGGAAGACTTCAAACCCCGTGCTTTCGCCGACAAACCGAAACTGGTGACCAGCCTGGGTTTGGCCTTCATGGAAGGCGTGTTGGAAGGCGGCATCACTCCGGTGGCGAAGTTTTATCCGGGACTGAGCGCCGCGACCCCAGTGGACGGCACACTCACCATCCAAAAAACCGAGGTGCGCGAACTGGCGGAACTGCTCTATTCATTTTCCGAAGCGGCGGCGCACAAGGTCCCCTGCATACTGGCCGCGCCCGTTGCCGTTCCGGGATTGGACCGCGAAGATCCAAAACGCCTCACCCCGTTTTCCCCAAAAATGATTCAGCAACTTCTCCGCGGCCAATGGGCTTATGAAGGGGCCGTACTGGCGGACGACCTGCTTTCGCCAAATGTCCCCAAAGATAAACCTGTAGAAGAACTGGCCGTGGCCTGCCTAAGCGCGGGATGTGATGCGATGATCCTGAGTAATGCCACCTCTGCGCAATTGACGGCTATTTGCCAGGCCATTGCGGCCGCCTGCGCACCGGAAGGCGCGCTGGGACCCGAACGGCTCTCTGTTTCCAAAGCACGGCTTGATGCGTGGCAGAAACGGATCGGGGAACATGAACAAACGCCGAAAGAAACCCCGGCTCAAGCAATAAGCCCGATAATATCGCAACCCCCCAACACGAAAATGATCAAGCACCGTATCCAGAAGGGTGAGACCCTGAAAGGCATCGCGAAAAAATACAGTGTGCGCACCAGTGATTTAATGACTTGGAATAATTTAACCGGACCGGATATCCGTTTTGACACCGACCTCCTGGTCTTTGTGCCGGAAACGCCTGCAGCACCCGCGCCAGAACCTGCAAAGACTCTTGAAGAATCTGAAGGCTCCCACCCGGAGATGGAGCTTATTGAAGGTTCTCCGGAACCGTTAAAAACGCCCGCGCCGACTCTGGAATCTGAGAAGGCGCCCGAAACACCGCCTCCCGCTTCTGCTCCAACGCCGGAACCGGAGAAGGCGCCCGAAACACCGCCTCCCACTCCTGCACCAACGCCGGAACCGGAGAAAGCCCCCGAAACACCGCCTCCCGCTCCTGCACCAACACCGGAACCGGAGAAAGCTCCCGAAACACCGCCTGCGCCTGAAACCCCAAAACCGGTTGACACGGCACAGCCCGTCGAAACACCTCCGTCTGTGGCTGAACCAACCATGCCACCGCCGACCCCTTCTGAGGAATCTCCTGCACCTGAATCCGAGGAGACTGTTTCAGAGACATCGCCCGCTTCCCCCGCGGAAGCGACACCGGTCCCTACGGAGCAAAAAAGCGAAGAACAAGAGTATGAGTTCTATACGGTGACCAAAGGCGATAACTTGCGCCGGATCGCAGAACGATTTCACATCACCGAGGATGAACTGGCCAAAATTAACCAGATCACCGATCACAATTTAATAAAGGACGGTCAGAAGCTTAAAGTGCCCAAGCAATAACCTATCTGGAATGCCTTACTTTGGTTATAACTATGACCAGGTATTATGGTCCCTGACTGTCCGTGTTTATCCGTCTCCCTCGCATCTTGTGCAAAAATTGTAATTCTCTCCGGCATACTGTATCGGGTTATCCTGGCTGCACCGCCCTGACCTGTGCTAAAAACTTGTTCCGGATCTTTTCCGGCACAAACAGATTCACATCCTTGATAATCCCCCCTGCCATGTCCGCATGGCCGCCGCCGAAGCCCATCCCCTTCAACACTTCCTGAATCACGGCTGAAGCGTTCAGATGCGGCAGTTCATTGCGCACGGAGAAATTGATCACGCCGCCGTTTCTCGCGCACAGCGCCACAAAGCTGATTTCACGCAGGGAAAGGAAGAAATCTCCCAGGACACCCAAAAGATTTTGATTGCAGCCCTCCGGAAAATAGCAAAACGCCATCTTTTCCCTCTCGTCGATAAGGACGTGTTCCAGGGCGTGCCGGAAAAAATCGAGATCCCGGGTCTGTATGTAATTACGCAGGATCTTGTTTTGCAGCGGAATATCCGCTATCGGGAAAAGCTCCGCATACGCGCGAATATCCGCCTCATGCACTTTCCGCGTGAGCAGCGAGGTGTCCATGCAGATTCCGATCATCAGTGCGGTGGCCACGTTGCGTGGCAGGAGCTGCCGCGACTCGGCATAATAGGAATAAATAATCGTGGAGCACGACCCATAGGTGGTGCGCAGATCGCACAGGGAAACGTCTTCCGGACACTCCACTTCGTGATGATCGATCACCGCGATTTCCTCTCCGGGCAGTTCGAGGACGTTTTTGCTCCCTTTGCACCCGTCCACAATGATGATCTTGTCTTCCGGGGTGATATGGATGCCATCTTCCTCATGAAGAGAGATGCTCAATTCCGCGATCATCTCTCGCAGGGAATCCCGCTGGATATCCCCCTCATATACAATCTGTGCGGAGATCCCCATCGTGCCCAGCAACTGCTGCAAGCCAAACGCCGCCGCCACCGCGTCATGATCCGGAAAATTGTGCGTCTGAATGTATACCAGTCCGCCCAAGTTCTTCAGTTTCGCCGTTAATTCAGAAAATATGCTCATTCACGCCTGCCTTATTTTGTATCGCGCCCCCTGCCGGAGGAACGGTGTAATCCACTGTTGTATCTCAAAGAACATCCTTGCCAGTTAACGATATTCTACCAAAACAGACCTCGTGCCTGTCATTGACCCTCGGGGATTGGCAATTAATGAGTGCAGACTGTTAGTCTTTCCGTAAAATACGTAATCGTCGAACAAAAAAATTAAAAAAAGGAACTTTCGCTATGTTTCACAACATAATAACCGGAATGGCCATTGTCATGGCCGCCAGTGCTGCCATGGCGGAAGAGATTGCCATCTCAAAGGTGTTTGGCACGGAACTTCCGGGGCAGTATAAGCATCCGGCGGCGATTACTGAACTGGATAATGGCGACCTGTACCTCGCATATTACGGCGGTTCGGGGGAATATGCGCCCGACACGGCGGTCTACGGTGCACGATTGAAGAAAGGCGGGAAGAAATGGTCAAAACCCGTCCCCATCGCCGATACCCCATTTCATTCCGATGGCAATCCCGTGGTCTGGCAAGCGCCCAACGGCACGGTCTGGCTCTTTCACGTGGTGCGCTATGGCGACACGTGGTCCGATTCCATCATCCACGCCAAGATTTCCAACGATGGCGCGAAAACCTGGTCCGATCCCTTTGTGCTGGCAATGGAAAAAGGCATGATGGTCCGATCACAGCCGATTGTACTGAAAAATGGCGACTACCTCCTGCCGATTTATCATGAGACTGGGCATGACCGGGAAGTGGTGGGCGGCGACACCACGTCGTTGTTCTTGCGCTGCGATCCCAAAACGAATACCTGGACGGAAACCAACCGCATCAGCGCGCGGCTGGGATGTTTGCAGCCCGCCGTAGTGCAGATCGACGAGAACTATCTGATCGCATACATGCGCCGGGGCGGCGGGTATGATCCGCGCACCGATGGCTATCTCGTGCGCGCGGAATCGCATGATGGCGGAAAAACATGGCTGGAAGGCAAGGACAGCGCGTTTCCCAATCCAAACGCCGCCGCCGATTTCCTGCGCCTGCACAATGGCCACCTGCTGCTGGTGTACAACGACAGCATGAATGACCGCTCACCCTTGACTGTGGCCATCTCCACCGATAACGACAAAACGTATCCCTACAAAAAGAACATCATGGAAGGCAAAGACGATTTTGCGTACCCCTACGCCATTCAAACCCGCGATGACAAAATCCACATCATCTTCACCTCGCACGAACGCACCCAGATCAACCACGCGGTCTTCGACGAAAGCGCGCTGGTGAAATAAGGCAGCTTAACGTCCTTTGCTGAGTTTGTGCCAGGCGGTGATGGAGCGTTTCAGGTTTTCGTGGACATCCCCCTTAATGCCGTACCCTTGAAGGCCGATGGGGCCGGTGTATTCGATGCGGCGCAGCCCTTGCAGGAATCCGCGCAGGTCGAACGAGCCTTTGTCGAGCGTTTGGATGAGCCGATCCCAGCCGCCCTCGGTGTCCGCACCGTTAATGGTGACAACAAATAAATAGGGCCTGGCGAGATCAAGCAGGCCATTCATGTTCTGTCCCTTGCCCGCATTCAGCCAGTGGCACAGATTAAAGGTTACCCCCACATTTTTCCGGTCCACAAGCTTTGCCACGCGCACGGCGTCTTCCACTTTCTCCAGCCAACAACCGGTGTGCGGATACAAAGCCACCCGCAAGCTGGTTTGCTGAAGTTTGTCTGAAATATCACACAGCATCTTCACCGCAATGGCGTCGCCGTCTGTTGAGGACGGTTTGTACGTTTTGCTGTTGATGGTGAGCCACAGGATTGTATTGCGGCCTTTAAGCGCGGTGATGCCTTCTTCGAGGCCGGGTTCGAGCGTGCCGCCGTCCGGCTCCACGGTGGCGCTGATATACGTGGTGAACATTTTAAGGTTGTTGGCATCCAGCGCGTGCAACATCGCGGGAATCTCTTTAAATCCCGTGAAGCCATAGCCCGCGTAACCAAGTTCTTTTAACATGGATGCCTGTGCCTGGGGCGTTTGATGATTTTCATCCTTCGTGCCGGTGTCCATGGCAAAAAAGGGATTGGGCATCCCCGCCGTTTCCGCCGCTATTGCGGTGGCGCCGCAACAGACTAAGCCTGCTATACAGATAGAACTGAGGATTGATTGCATGGCAAGTTCCCTTTCTTTCACCAATTGTAGAAATTCAGTTGATCATCCATTTGGACTGTCACAAAGCACCATTGCGGTTGGGAGGGCGAAGTTCCTGCTGAGCCGTAAGACAAAACAACCAAACGGCATATTACAACGTGATGATCCCGATCTTGTTCTACGGCTCAGCAGGAGCTTCGCCCTCCCGCTCCGGATTAGAAGAAAAATCATAGATGCCAGGGTTCGCGCATGGCGCGTGTTAGCAGGCGGTTGGCCGATGGGTCATTCGTAAAATGTTCTGTATTCGGATCCCAGTGCAATTTCCGGCCCAGCTTCATGGCGATGTTGCCGATGTGGCTGATTGTTACGGTGCGATGACCAATTTCCGCCGGGGCATAGGTCTGCGCGCGGCTTTTAACACAATCGAGGAAATCGCGCTGTTCGCGGCCGGGACATGTCCGCAGGTGAATCTCTTCCGGGCTGATGACGGATTGCAGCAAGCCGCGCGAACTCGCTTCGATGCTGTCCCATGTGCATTCGATCCAGCCATCGCTTCCCTCCAAGCGGATTTTCGGCGAACCGTCCGTGCAAATCAGCGTGACGCCATTGGCATACTCATACGTCAATTTCCAGGCAATGGCGGTGTTGTAGAGGCCTTCCCGCGGGAAGATGCCTTCGCCTTCCACGCTAACGGGGCCTGAATATTCGGTGTTATTCGCCCACTGGGCGATGTCGTTGATATGCGCGCCCCAATCGGTCAGACTGCCGCCGGAGTAATCGAAAATCCATCGGAAATGATAATGGCAGCGGCCTTTTGTATAGGGGGCTTCCGGCGCAGGCCCGAGCCACATGGTGTAATCGAAGCCTTCCGGAACCGGCTCCACCGAAAAGGGTTTGTTCTGCATACTCCTGGCGGTGGGATCCACGGGAAGTTGTGTATGGATAGTCTGCAATTTTCCGACACGTCCATTGCGGACCAGTTCCGCCGCGCGCAGGAAATTACCCTTGGAACGGTTCTCGCTGGCGGTCTGAAATATCCGCCCATACTGCCGCATCGTGTCGCTGAGCACGCGGCCTTCGTGCACGGTGAGCGTCAGCGGCTTCTCGCAAAGCACATCTTTCCCCGCACGCGCCGCGGCGATGGAGGGCAGTACGTGCCAATGATCCGGCGTGGATACCACCACGGCATCCACATCCGTACGCGCAATGACTTCGCGCCAATCCGGGGTGGCATCGCACCCTTTAAAGGTTCCGGAGGGTTGCTGTTGGGCATAGTGCCGGTTAACCAGTTCCAGGGCCGCGTGCATGCGTTCCTGATCCACATCGCACACCACCACCACCTGGGCATCGGGCTGCTGCAGGAAGGTTTTAAGGTTCATATTGACGCCATGGTCCCCCGTGCCTATGAACCCCAATGTAATCCGATTGTTTGGGGTAGCCGCCCCTTGTACACGCGCCGGAAGGATCAGTGGAACCGCGGCCAATCCCGCTGTTTTTAAAAAAACGCGCCGTGTTGCCATGGAGGACATATTCCGTTATTCTCCGCCCGTTATGCCTACACAATAAATAAATCACCGTACCCATGCAAGAAAGTGGAGTCCAGAGAAAGGATGAAGGATGTATTCAGAGGGGAAAAAGAGTAAGGGAATCGTGTTTTTGAGAAAAAAAGTGCCACAGCGAGCGGATGAACTGGTGGGCCAATACCGATGTGCTCCCCGGTGTCGAAGAGGCCATTCGCTCCGCCCAAACCAAGCTGTCCACGGGAAAATCCCTCGATTTTGATCTGAAACCCATCTTCGAGGCGGCTCAAAACCGCGAAAAAGAAGAAAAGAACAAGTAAAGTTGACAAAAAGGAACCAAAATGGTACCATTTTGGCGGCAAAATGACTCCAAAATAGTAAAGGAATGGTGCCATGAAGACGTTGAGTATAAAAAACGTGCCCGATGAACTCTATCTAAGGCTGCAAGCCCAAGCGCAACAAAATCATCGAAGTGTAAATAGAGAGGTTGTTGCAATGTTAGACACCGCAATACGTGTTAAAGAAAAGCCAGAAGATAAAAAGGCCGTATTGGAAGAAATGCGTCTGCTTCGTGCGCGAGTTTCTGGACCAGCATTTACGCTTGAGGAAATACAGCAGGCTATAGATGAGGGCCGGCCATGATTGTCGTGGACACCAATGTACTCTGGCCGCTTTGTTTTCCTTGTGATTTAACTCCCATTGCAGAATCACTGTGGGAAAAAGATTCTGCTTGGCATGCTCCCAGCTTGTGGATATCCGAATATCGATGTGTTGTGTTGAAATACTTCCGAACAGGCAAAGTCGATGGGGAACTTGTCAAGGAATTGATTAGTGCGGCCCGTAAACGTATTCCGCATGAATACACCCATTCCATAGATGATGAATCGGTTATGGAGTTGTGCATGATGTCTGCGTGCACCGCTTATGACTGCGAATATGTGGCGGTGGCCATGATGCTGGGCGCGCCGCTGGTGACGTTGGATCAGGCTATTTTGAAGGCGTTTCCCATGATCGCTACATCTCCCGAAGGATTTCTGTCCCGGTAAAAAATTGAGAGGCCGGAAGCGGCATCGCGCCCATGCTTCCGGCCTCTGTTCAAACCCCACGAATAAGTATGATTCCTGCAGCTTCACTACGCGCCGCGTTTCCGCGGCTGGGGTTTTTAAACTGTATTAAACTATCTTAACTCAATCCGGGGATGGAATCATAATCGCCAAACAACACCGCCCACGTCCGGCACACCGGCCAATCGCCCGGATATTTGACAAATGCCACATGTCCATCCAAGTATAGCACATTTCCGCCGCCCGGAATATGGTTAAATTGCGACCGTCCCAAATCGTTCGAAACCGCCTTGTTTACTTCATCGTTCATGATCGCCAGTTCGCTCTGGGCCTTCGCCGTGGCGGCAGGATCATTGATATCGGTGATGAGGAAGCGTTCAATCCCTTCTCTCAAACGGAACGCCTTGAGATTATCTCCAAGATCCCAATCCTCATTGAGATTCTCATCTGTAGGAGCGGTGGAAAGTTCTTGCAAGTATTGGAAGTAATCCAACAATGCCCCTAGATTCAGATAAGGGAGCAGCTCATCAATGGTATTCACTTCAACATTAATCGCGGTGGGATCAAGAAGATAATGGTTGGGTTGGAATGCCCACGCGTAGTAAATATAAGATACGTGCCGCACCAAGCAGGGGCAAATCCCACTGTTGGGATCCCCTTCCGTACAAAACCACTGTTGACCGTTCAAATACTCGCCTGCTTCCGCGTCCGAGGGGCAAATCAATACATTCAGGTCCGACAGGTACTCCGGATAATAATCCGGCGTGAACGGTGTCCACATGTCTTTAAGCCCCCAAATATCAAGATCGGGATCCGGATCAATCGGATAGCTCTCACACGGACCAATATGGGTGCGCAACGGCGGATACACCTGCCCTTTCGACTCGTTGCTGTACATTTTGAACATCAGGCCCAACTGTTTCAGATTGTTTTGGCAGCTCGAACGGCGCGCCGCTTCCCGCGCCCGCGCCAGAGCGGGCAGAAGGATGGCGGCCAATATGCCAATAATGGCAATAACCACAAGTAACTCAATCAGGGTGAAACCTTGGCGTCTCATACGATTATTCCTTATGAATGTTTGTTTAGAGGTTGACAGAGCATGCTGTAGACCCGTACACTAGCCATACTCTATCGAACGCTCGATAGAATATATCCTACGGGTTTGGAGTCCGGTTGTCAAATGAAATATTCGCATGCCCCGGAAGAACTCAGCGCGAGCGCGGAGCGCATCGTGGAGATAGCGACCGCCCTGTTTGCGGAACACGGCTATCATGGGGTTTCCACGCGTGAAATTGCCGCCGCCACCGGCCTGAGCGTGGCCACTGTCCATCATCATGTGGGGGCTAAACATGACCTCTACGTGAAAGTGTATCAAGGTCTGCTGGCCGATTTGGAATCGTTTTTCAATGAAGTCATGGAAGTAGTGAGCGCGGCGGATGTGAGTGATCCTGTGGTGCGGGCGGAATTGCCATCCCAGTTGATCGACAAATTCATTAATCAAGTTGCGGAACACCCGGTTCGCGCCCGGCTTTTCTTGCGCCATTGGCTGGATAGCGCGGAAGAGTTTGACGCCATAGAAGCGGAACTGTCCCTTCCCCTCTTTCGAAAAGTATACGAGGTATTGAACAGTTCGAAAGAGGCCGGCATCATTCAGTTGCAGGTGGATCCGGGCCTCTTTATTCGGAGTTTTGAGTGGCTGGCCTACGGCTATTTTGTCTCCGGGGGATTTGATTGGGAGCATTGGCGCAGCGATCCGTATGAAAACGGGCAACTAACCGCTTTCAAGACATACTTAAAAGAGTACTTATGGCGCATGCTCGGGTTTTAACTTGCAACTATCCGAAAACGATTTTCCGCTTTACCGGCCGCAAAAACACCAGCGCCAACCCTGTAAACGCCATTAACATTGCATCACTTTTGAACGAACCCCTTGGATTCGGCTGCCCTGAGCACGATAGAAGCGGAGCTTTTGCGCCTTCACCCTCAAGATAAATGAGCACCCGCTGTCCGCCTCCGTCCAAAAGTAGACCATCGCTGTACCACCGGTTCTCCGTGGGCGTAAAGGTTAACACCAAATCCTTTGCGATACCGGGGTCAAGACGGATCATCGCGCTGCCTTCCAGACGGATGGCGGTTCCATCGATCATCCGCGCAAAGATATCCAGCGGTCCATTTCCGATATTTTCGACATGCACGGTCTTGTGCGAGAGACCTTTAATCGCTGTAGTATCAAAAAACATCACCGAGCTATCCCCGGGAATAACTTGCATATGTCCTTCTTCTTCGCCTTCTTCCTCGCCTTCCAGCATACCTTCCCCTTCGATCAGGCCTTCTTCTTCGCCTTCGATCAGGCCTTCTTCCTCGCCTTCGATCAGGCCTTCTTCCTCGCCTTCGATCTGACCTTCTTCTTCGCCTTCCAGCATGCCTTCCCCTTCGATCTGACCTTCTTCTTCGCCTTCCAGCATGCCTTCCCCTTCGATCAGACCCTCTTCCTCCCCTTCCAGCATACCCTCACCTTCGATCAGACCTTCTTCCTCCCCTTCCAGCACACCTTCGCCTTCAGAGGCTGGCAGCACCGTTAAAACGACTTGCTCTGAAACAATTTCCTCTATAAAATCGGTCACTCGGCACCAATAGATGCCGCTATCCGGCAACGTCAGGGCTGTAAACAACAACTCATTATTGTCTTTGCCGACACGCACTCCGTCTTTCATCCAATAGTAATGAATATTCCCCAGTCCTCCTGACAGATGAAGACTTAACGTGTAACCTTGCCCTTCCTCCAGCGTGGCCCCGACCGGTTGTTGCGTAATGGCCATATGGTCCGCCACCTGTAAATCGGTGATGTCGGAAAGGATCGTCTCCGCCTCATCCCCCACTACGCATTGATATTTTCCGGAATCCTCGGGCTGCAAATTTGTCAGTGCAAGCGTATTTGAATCCGTCCCTATGGGATAATTGTTCTTGACCCATTGATAATGCACCTCGCCATCCACCCCCGTCACCTCGATTGTAAACGTGTGAGAGGCGCCGGTATAGGTCCACGTGCCCTGAGGTTGCTGGATAATGACAAGCGGGCAATCCCGGCAGCAAGGCACGGTCTCCGGCGTGGTATACACATCCATGGCCGCGTCGATAAATGCATCGATATTTCCGCAGACCGCTTCGTATTCCTCCAGGTTGGTGTATCCGTCCAAATCCAGATCGCCTGCAGCATTCAATAAATATCCCAAGTTCAAATGATAATCATTCAAATCAATGTGGATATTCGCCTGTCCTGCGAGCGCCGCCACCATATCCTCCACCCCCACCGGTTCATTCATCGTAAACGTTGCCGCGGCGAACCGCTCGTATTCATCGCACGTAAAATGATAGATCAGCTCCAACAAAATACATTTTGAGCCCAGTGTATTATCCCGTTGCACCTGAAGATGATTCAGCGTGTAGGTGCCCAGCACCAGGCTGTGGAAGGGCGCCGTGTCTTCCCGCAAAATCGTATCGAACAACCGGATGTGCGCCAAGTCCACTATCCCGTTCTCATCCTTGTCCCGCGTATTCGGATCCCATGGCGGATCCACGTCATCCGCCGCGATGATGTGCAGGAAAGCTTCTTCAATATTGGCATCCAGCGCTGCAGCACCGGCCTGCGCCAATACAAGCACCGCCACGATATGAAAAACGATATATACCGGTTTCACGACTTCACATCTCCAACTCTATACAACACACCCGTTATGAACTATTATCTTGTATCATGGACTTTGGTTCCGTATCCATCGCATATTCAAAGGTCAAAGAAAAACCAATAGTCGCTTACTGTTGTTCATCAGAACCAGGATAATGCAGGAAAGGAGCGCGTTTCCAGGCCTCTTCGCGGAATACGCCCAATTTCCGGGTATATCCCAGCGAGGAATACGAGGGGCTTAGCGGAAGGCCACATCCGCTGCCTACAAATCCTGGCGCCGGCCAATGAAGCTGTTCCCGCCACCATGCATCGTCAAAATACACCCGCACCACCTCCAGATCACCCGCATCGTCGGAGTAAATCAAGCCCTCTTCCGCTAATAGCGGCCAGATCGCTTTCAGGCAATCCCGGGTGCTGGATTCCAGATCCACATCTAAGAATGCAAATACGATCGGTTCTGTTAATTCGCGCAATGAGTCTGAAAAGAAACCGGGAATAAAATCACACACTTCCAGGGCACCGTATGCGCGGACGGCCTCCTTCACTTCCTCCAGAGTTCCCCGAAACATGCCTTCCTGATAATAGCCATATACCCGGGTATGAAGCCCCACGTGACGCTGCCCATGGTCCGGTGGAAGCCCCTGAAAGGAATCACATACTTTCAAGCGCCGGCTCACCCGCTGGCATACCAGCGACAATGCCGCCGTGCTCGCTCCCTTCCACACCCCGCATTCAATCACATCGCCCTTAAGATCGGGCGGAAGACTCATTATTTCTTTGGCAAGCACGCTATGCACCAGCGGGGAAGTGCCCGATTCCATGCTTTGTGTAATCTGTACAAACCGTTCCGCCAGCGCTTTCTTTTCTCCCGCACTCACGCCATACTCGGCCCCCCAGGAACCGTTTACAAAATCATCCAGAACCGCTGCGGACCACGGCGCCGCCCCCAGCGCGCCGAGTTCGCGCCGCACAATCGCCTGCAGCACCGGCGTATCCACGGCCATCCGATATATTCTTCGAAGAAGGGATCTCATACGGTCATTCGCTTTACTCGCTTGCTTCAGAGCTGTTCCCTCAAGAACCCGACAGGGAGGAAGGCTCTTTCCGGCTCAAGGCAATTCCCGCCAGCGCCACCAGGCTCTCCACCACCCAGAATATTATCAGCATACGCAGAATGCCGCTGGTAAATCCATAACTATGCAGTCCGACTCCCAGTTGGTTCACCCCCCACCACGAAAACGCCGTCACCATGCCGAGCAGCACCGCCCCCACGCATGTGCCCATTGCGCTAATATATCCGCCCTGACGAAGATGCAGCACCACCAGGCACCACAACACGATCATCAGCGCACCGTTTTCTTTCGGATCCCAGCCCCAGAACCGTCCCCAGCTTTCGTTTGCCCATATTCCACCCAGAACCGTCCCCACTATGGCGAATAAAAACCCGAAACAGAGCGTGCCGTAGACCATTTTGCCCACCCCGGTATAAAACCCCGGATGCTTGGTGCGGAATCCCACCAGTTTGCCAAGGATGTAGATATGGGCTAACGCCCCCGCCAGCATGCCCGCTGCATACCCGACCGTCACCGTCGTCACATGCGTGGCCAGCCAGAAATTGGTGTCCAACACAGCGATCAGGCTGGGCATGGTATCCACGCCCTCCTTGATTTCATAGCGATTTGCAATAAACATTCCGATGGCCCCCAGGAATGCGCCCATCGCCACCGCGATCCGCTGCCGGTTCATCCATTCAATACACAACGACACCAACGCCGCAACCGCCGTGCAGAATAAAATCGTCTCATACAATGTCGTAACGGGTGGACGCCCCCGGATGATGCACCGCAGGGTTATCCCGATAACCAGCAGCACCAACGGGATCAACACGCTCACCGGTGTCACCCGGTGAATCCATTTCCACGTGGGCATCATCCACGAGATGGCCACCAACAGACAGCTCAATACAAACAGCCACTGGCTGTAGAAAAGATACTTGCCCTTGTAATACGAAACCTCCAGCGGGATTTTCGCATATTCTCCCCGTGCCGACGCCCGCGCCTTGATGTCCGCGTGAAGCGCTGCCAATTCCGCCTTGAACGCGGTGGGATTCCCGCATTTCTCCGCCAGCCGCTCCAGGGCCGCCACGTCTCCCGCCGGCGCCTTGCCGCCATGCGCGACATCAAATGCCGCCGCGCATGTATCCGCCGGCGTTTGCCATTGCTTTTCCGCTGGGTTCGCTGGCGGAAACAGTGCAAGTGTCTGTGCACCCGACACCGCCTCTTCCACCTCGTTCAACAGCTTGCTCATGGCCTCGCGCTCGGCTTTCAGCGCGTCGTCATCGAGGGTCTTGGCCTTGTCCGATACGCTCCGCAACACCGCCGGCCCCCGCTCCAGCACCACGCTCATCGGCACGCCGTCTTTTTCCGGAAATGCCTTCGCCAGTTCGGTATCGCCCTCCACCGCAAAGCGCTTCCGGGCGAAATCCATGGCATGAACAATAGATTCAAAATGCATTATATTACTGGCAAGATTCACAATCTGCTGTTCCACCAGCGTCCGGTCTTTCGCTTCGCTTTCGGAATAATGCCTTGCCAGATTCATTAATTGCGTGCGGCCTGGATCCAATTCATTGTAGGAATACCGATCCCGCTTTTTGTCGTGCGGAATCAATCCCAGCGCCACGATGGCCTCCGCATTATCCACAATAAAACACGGAAACTCTTTCGCCTTATCCGGGAAAAACAATACATCCAGCAACCATGCCGTGGAAGTCAGCCGCGGGCCGTCCGGCAGACTCAGCGTGCGTTTTCCGTTCAGCCGCAGCAAGGTGAATTGCGCAAAGGTATCCATGGGCTTGACGCGCCCGTCGTCCTGTATCGGCATCGTGGCGAAAAGTTGAAGCGTTTCCGCATCCCACGCCGGCGGGGCATCCGCGCCCAGACCGGCCGCCACCATCATGATGGAGAGCAGAGCACTCATGCGCGCCTCCTGTTTTCCGCGCGGAGATAGCGGATCAATTTCTGAAGAAAGTGAATGGTCAGTCCAAAGGTGATCACACACGTGGAATACAGCGGCCACTGATCCGCCGGGTTCCTCACCACCGCGAATTGCGAATACAGCGGCGTGTTCGGCCCTGCATTCTGCGGTCCCCATGACGATTGAAAGAAGGTGTAGCCGAGATGCCGCAGCGGTTCGTTCATCTTGATCAATATTTTCCGGCTCACCCCATTTTCGGTCAGAGTAACGTTGCTTTGAAAGTTACTTGCCATCTGGGTGCCGGGATGAAGCTCCCTGGTGAACTTATCCAATGTGATTGCAAAGGGCAGGTTCCAGCGTTTATGCCGTAACTCGATCGCATATTGTTTTCCATCGACGTCCGCCACCCAGGGGCTGCGTTCCCACGCCCAAATAATTCCCTGAAGAATCGAGCCGTCTTTCTTGCGAATATCCGCATACAGACCGGGAGCATTTTGTTCCGTTTCCTTTTCCTTGGGATGCTCGGTTAGCCGGGCCCCGTCCACACCGTGTTCGTCCGCCACCGGCGAACTATTCTCCATGAAATCATGCAGAATCACTTCAAAGGGCAACTCCGCCGCATAAAACATGCGCGCCCGCCCCCGCCGTAATTCGGAAAAGTCAGACGCCGGGATTACAAACTCCCGCTTCTGCCCGTCCACCTCTGCAATCGAAAACTCCCATTCATAATGGCTCTCGAAGGCGTCAGAACTCTCCTGTTCATACAAAGTCATGTAACCGTTCGTGGAGTAATGAAACGTCACAAACCCCGCGAAGACCATATACAGAATCCCGCCATGTGCGATCAGCAATCCCGGACGCCGCCACTGCTTTGGCGCACGCATAATCCCCCCCAGAAAAAGATTGATCGAAAGGAGACCCATCAACAAATATGCGCCAGGCAATGGCAGGGGAACCACGCCAAAGAGCCAGTGCACCACAAACGCGCTCTCAAAATATTTCTTCTGAACTTCATATAGCCCCTGGTTCACCTGCTCGACGGTGCCGAAGAACACCAGCACCAGCAAGAGAAACAACAGGGTAACCGCCACCCCCGAAGAGGCCGAGAAAAGGTATGCCTTCTTCACTATGGCTTTCATGAAACCGCCTTTTCAAATGATTCACAGAAGGCGATGAAATGTTCCATTTCAGCCGTCACCCCTGCATCGGGTCCTACCATTTTTATAAATAAGGTCTGATCATCCAGGGGACAGACCACGCCCAACATCTTCTGCCCCGGGGTCGCCTGCTCAGTCATCCCGGAATATTCTCCCAATATCTCAATCAAGGGGGAATCCTTCCCCATTACCCTGATCTTCCTCAGTGCGTTGATTTCTTCTGTCGTGAGCGCAGGCTGCGCCATTTGTTGCCGCCAACGGTTGATATTCGGTTCCACCCCTCCCGCAGGTCCGCTCAGCAAACTTGCATAGCATTCCACCGTCCCATTTTGGGACATATAGGTAACCAGCCGCATGCTCCGGTCTTCCGCCTTTTCCCAGCCTTCCGGCCCCGTCCATTTCAATTGAATCGCCTCTGGGACCGCTCCCCCCATCAAACTCTCATGCCCCATCGGCATGGCGCTTGTACTTTTCGCCTTGGAAAGCCCCAACCGTTCCTGGGTCGTCATCTTGACGGGTTTTTCCGCCATTTCAACCGCAGATGTTCGGATATCTTTTATTTCACGCCGTGTGTCTCCGGGGCTGCACGATAATCCGGCTACACAAAGCGCCGAAATCACAACCAGGCTTACGATCCGCCGCGGAACGGGAAAATACAGACAAAAAATCCCCGGATTTGTTTCTTTCATGACAATTCCTTGAATTATGCTATAAATTTACTTTTTTTAATCCCATATTGTCAATTGAGCAATCTTTTCGTCTTTCGGTAACAAATTACATTCTCCTTGAATTCCTGCCACTACTATGCTTTTATAGCGATAACAATATCGGGAGACTGCCCATGATGATTCATTCCTTCAAACACATACCATTCGTTATGCTGGGATCAATAGTGCTTACCACTGCCGCCGCCGCGCAAGCCCCCATTGACCTTGGCAACCGACTGGAGTTGTTCGTTGATTCCTTTCTCATAGACCAAATGAACGGGGTGAGTCTCCGGATGCACGAACCCCTGCCCGCCGATACTTCCCTTACGTTTGACAAACCCTGGGAAGGGCGTTATTGCGGTTATGTAACCGTCTTTAAGGATGAGCACATCTACCGCATGTATTACCGCGGCCTGCCGCGTGCAAAGGCGGACGGCTCGGACCTCGAAGTGACCTGTTACGCGGAAAGTCCCGACGGCATCCATTGGACCAAGCCCAACCTTGGTTTATTCGAGGTGGACGGCACGCGCGAGAACAATTGCATTCTTACCATGACGGCCCCCTTTTCCCACAATTTTGCACCCTATCCCGATACGCGGCCGGGGGCGCCTTCCGAGGAACGCTATAAAGCCCTCGCGGGAACCAGTGGAACCGGGCTTGTGGCTTTTATCTCCGGCGATGGCATTCACTGGAAAAAATGGCGGGACGCCCCGGTTATTACCCAGGGTGCATTCGATTCGCAAAACGTAGCATTCTGGTCGGAATCGGAAAAATGCTACGTCTGCTACCTCCGTACCTTCACCAGCGATGGTTACCGCACGGTCAGCCGGTGTACATCCCCTGATTTCCTCACCTGGACCGATATCGAATCCATGGATTTCGGCGGGACTCCCATGGAACACCTGTATACGAATCAGACGGTACCCTATTACCGCGCACCAAACCTTTACATTGCCATCGCAGCCCGGTTCATGCCCGGACGCCGTGTAGTAAGCAAGGAAGAAGAAAAGGCGCTGGGCATACAGGAGTCCTATGGCGGGGATTGCTCGGACAATGTGCTCATGACCAGCCGGGGCGGCAATCACTATGATCGCACCTTTATGGAAGCTTTTATCAAGCCCGGTATTGGAATGGAAAACTGGACTTCACGCACCAACTATCCCGCGCGGGGCATCGTCCCCACCGGTGAAAAGGAAATGTCGATCTACATCCAACAAAACTACGGCCAGCCCACCGGCTACCTGAAACGTTATACATTGCGTCCCGACGGGTTCATATCCGTCAATGCATCCTACAAAGGCGGAGAACTCATCACTAAAGTATTCACCTTCACCGGCAAAGAACTTTTCCTTAACTTCGCCACCTCTGCCGCCGGAAGCGTCCGTGTCGGAATTGAGGACGAGAAGGGGCGGCCAATGCCTGGATTCACCCTGGACGATTCCGCCGAACTCATCGGCAACATGCTCGACCGCGTTGTTCGATGGAAAGAGAGTTCCGACATCAGCACTCTCGCAGGAAGCCCTGTCCGCCTCCGCTTCTTCATGAAAGACGCCGACCTCTACGCCATTGAATTTCGCTAATTCACTTTTTCTCTTGCAGGAAGGTGTCAGCGTTTTCTTTGGTGATAAGTTCCACGCGGATTTTTACGTTTTTCTCTACTGGTTTGCCATCCAAATGATCGTAAATCTTTTGTGCGGCCACACGGCCCATCTCCCGCGGGAACTGCGCGGAGGATGAATACAACTTGCCCGCTTTGATTGCCGCAACGCCTTCGGCAGAACCGTCTACGGTTACCACAGTGACATCGTTCAACTTTCCCGCGGATTCCAGCGCCGAGATCGCGCCCAGTGCACTGGGATCATTGATTGGAAAGACTGCATTGATATCCGGAAACCGGCCCAGCAGATCCCGCATCACGGGACGCCCCCCCTCCGTCGTACCTTTGCCCTCCTGCGTATCGAGAATCTCCATATCTGGATACTTTGCGAGTTCTTCCGTGAATCCCTCCACCCGGTCAATACACGCTTTGTTAATCGAGTGATGTAGAATCACGACCTTCGCCGGACGCCGCACCTGCGCCAAGGCCCGCGCCGCAAGACGCCCCGCCTCCACATTGTCCGAAGCCACTTGGCACAATACCAGTTCATCATCCTTCACCGGCGCATCCACGATAATAGCCGGGGTTCCCTTTTCCTTCGCCTGGATCAGACTCCCTTTGATCCCCTCCCAATTGACCGGATTAATGAACAGCCCTGCCACGCCCTTCAACAACATATCCGAAATGTCATTCTTCTGCTTCAGGCTGTTGAACTGCGAATCCAGCGTGACCAACTGATCCCCATGCGCCTCCACCACCTCCTTCAACCCCGCGTTCAACTCCACGAAGAACGGATTATTCATCGTCTGAAACACCACTCCGAACAATCGGCCCTTCTGCCCACTCACGGCGTCAGACCCCGATTGCTGCTGATCGCAGCCAGCCATTATGCCAACCGCAACCGCCAAACAACCAATTATCATTCCCCGGCGCATTCTTCTTCCTCCAACAGGTTGATTTCCACCCATAGCATGCGTCGAACACCCCCGCTGTTTCAATTTTCCTGTTGGCAATGGCCTCCTCGTGGTAAATTCTCCTTGTATTTTCCTCTCTAATGGTATAATGTATTAGTTTAGGCATGGTGGCATATGATATTGTGAGAACTACTAGGAGAGGTGGAAGTATGGGAGTTGGGGTATTTTTCAGAGGGGGGCGGTATTCTTTCTGGATCATGATACTGGTCATAGGGGCTTTTCTTCTCGCACAGGAGGCAATCGCGCAAGCTTGGCGG
>ERZ795059.975-NODE-975-length-33980-cov-8.573825_pt1 | contig 33980 bp, 22 predicted proteins | sample MGYA00375143_ERZ795059 | MGnify/ENA primary metagenome ERZ795059 (study PRJEB30188, sample SAMN05720168) | activated sludge metagenome | isolation source: Anaerobic digester | place: USA | collected 2015-01-07 ... | reverse complement strand
TCTTATCGAGTCCGCCTGGAATGGGTGGAAAATCCGTAAACATAATGGGTGCGGCATGTTGCCGCGCTGGGCAATTAACGTAAGCGAGGACCAAAAGAGAGTATATGGCCAAGTACATGGGACCCAGACATAAGTTGTGCCGCAGACTGGGATCGTGCATATGGGGCAGCCCCAAATGCCCGTCGTTAAAGCGTGCGTATGGGGCGGGGCCGCATGGTCAAACCCTGCGCAAGAAGCTGTCGGTGTATGGGGCACAACTCCAGGATAAGCAAAAAATCCGGACGCATTATGGCCTGATGGAGAGGCAGATGCGGAAGACGTTTAAGGAAGCGCAACGGATGGGCGGCGTGACGGGAACGAACCTGTTGATGCTCCTGGAATCGCGTCTGGACTGTATTGTGTACCGGCTGGGATTTGCGCCGACGATCATGGCGGCGCGTCAGTTGGTAAACCATGGGCATATGCTGGTGAATGGGAAGAAAGTGGACATTCCCTCGTTCCGCGTAATGCCGGGGATGGTGGTGAGCGTGAAGGAACGGAGCAAGAAGGTGCCGATGCTGGCCGAGGGCGCGGAAGTACTGCCGACGGTGCTGCCGGAATATCTGTCGCGGGAAGCAAAGTCGTTTGAAGGGCGTATGACAACGTTGCCGAACGCGGAAACAATCCCATTTAAAGCGGATACGGCCGGCGTCATCGGTTTCTATTCGCGGTAATTCCTGTGCGTGTACCTGGCGGGCCGTTCCGTGAACGGTCCGCCTGTTTTATGTTAGGACGGTCTGGAGTTTACATGGAGGAGCGGGGCGGCTATGAGTATTGATGTGGTTGTGGGCGCGAATTGGGGCGACGAAGGCAAGGGCCGGATGGTGGATTTTCTTGCCCAGGACGCGGATTTTGTCGTGCGGTATCAAGGCGGCACAAACGCAGGCCACACGGTGGTGAATGAATTCGGCGAATTCAAGCTGCATCAGCTCCCGTCAGGGGTATTCAATCCGAAGGTCATTAATATTCTTGGACCGGGCATGGTCATAGACCTGGAAGCATTATGCGCGGAACTGGGCGAGGTGCGAAGCAAGGGCATTGAACCGAATATCCGCATTTCCGACCGGGCAACGCTGTGTTTCCCTTTTCATAAAATGGAAGATGGCTGGGAAGAGGAACGGCTGGGGAAAAAGGCGTATGGATCGACGCGTCGGGGTATTGCGCCGGCCTATGGCGATCGCACAATGAAAAAGGCGGTGCAGGTGGGCGAGATTTTGTATCCAGAGTATTTGCGGGAGCATTTGTCGCAGATTGTGGAGTGGAAATTATTGAAGGCGGAGCGGGTGTACGGGCATAAGGATGCGTTCAGTTTTGAGGAAATGCTGAATTGGGTGGAGACTTACGGTGGGCGCTTAAAGGACTGTATTTGCGACACAAGTGAACTCCTGGAAGCGGGCGCGGGCCTAAAGAAGAATATTCTGTTTGAAGCGCAATTAGGCACGCTGCGGGACCTGAATTTCGGCATTTATCCATACAGCACATCCTCGTGTACGTTGGCCGAGTATGCAGCGATTGGCGGGGGATTCTTCGGGCATCATTTTGACCGGGTGATTGCAGTGGTGAAAGCGTTTTCGACCTGCGTGGGGGAAGGGCCATTCGTGACGCTGATGGAGAAGGAAGCGGCTGATGAACTCCGGGTGAAAGCGAAGGAATATGGCGCGGCGACGGGACGTCCGCGAACGATTGGTCATTTTGACGCACTGGCCACGCGCTACGGCGTATGGGCGCAGGGCGCGACGGAAGTGGCGCTGACGAAGCTGGACAGCCTGAGCGGCCAAAAGACGCTAAAGATCTGCACGGAGTATGAATACCGGGGCAAGCCGGTGGGGCGTTTCCCGCTGAATGCGGTGCTGGATGAAGCGAAACCTTTGTATGTGGAAATGCCGGGCTGGGACGAGGATATTTGCGGGGTGCGGCGTTTCGAAGATTTGCCCAAGGCCGCGCAGGATTACGTCCTGGAAATCGAACGCCTCATTCATTGTCCAGTCCATTATGTATCCGTTGGCCCGGAACGCGAAGCGCTGATCGACCGGGGCTGAGGCCGCGCGCATCAGACATCACGGCGAAGGGGATGTTATTTATAGGTCTTATGCGGTCATATAGGTCCTATATGAAATATATCTCATTTCTAACATGCGCCCGGCGATTGGCCTTTTAGGGGCAGTAAAAGAGTAATGAAGTATGGAAACTGCACTGCCTAAATTTGGCGTGGTAGATGAGGCAGCTTCGCTGTTGGGGCGGTCTTCGCGTCCCATGGTGGAAATCACGGGATGCTGGGGGTCAGCGAAAACAGCATTGGCCGTGCAGGCGGCGCGGGAACTTCGTGCGCCATTATTACTTCTCTCGCCGGGGCGTCCGGAGGCAGAGGCTATTTTTGATGATCTGTGCACCTTCGCGGGGGAGGACCATGCAGCGCTGTTTCCGGCATGGGAAGTGTTGCCGGGCGACAGCATGAATCCTTCGGATGACATCATCGCGGAACGGATGAACACGCTGAAGCGTCTGGCGTTGGCACGGGAACAGGATCGATTCGTGCATACGGTGCTTCCGGTGCATTCGTTTTTGCAGTATGTCATTCAAATTGACCGGTTGGTGCGGGATACGGTGATCTTGGAACAGGGCGGGGAGTACATGGTGGAGGATCTGCTGGATCGGCTGATCAAAATGGGATATTCGCGGGAGCCGATGGTGGAGCGGCATGGGGAGGTGAGTGTTCGCGGGGGCATTGTGGATATATTTCCAATCTCAAGTGAATTGCCGTGCCGCGTTGAATTCTTCGGGGATGAGGTGGAATCTATACGGATGTTTGAGCCGGAAACACAGCGCAGCGTACAGACGGTGCAGCGGGTGGATGTTCCGCCACGATCAGAGAAGGCGTTGTTGTCGGAGATGACGCAATCAGGACAGCGCCTTTCGACGCTGCTGGACTATTTTCCCGAGAATACCCTAGTGGTGCTCGATGAGCCCATAACGATCCGGGAAGAGGCGATGAAACTCAGCGGGGAGTTGCATGGCAGCCCTTTTTTCATGCCGTGGGAGAAGGCGGAGCACGCTTTAATGCCGTATTCGCAATTACATCTGGCGCAGGTGGGGTATGAAAAGACGCCGGAAATAAAGCGATTCAGCATGCCGATGAAAACGGTGGCGCATTGGGCGGGACGGATGGACGATTTCTGGGCACAATTGAAACAGTGGGATTTTGAAGGGTACACCGTACGCATTTTTTGTGTGAATTCGGGGGAGCGGCGGCGCTTGTACGAGTTGTTGGAGGAGCAGGGCTATCGCCCTGGTCAGGATGTATTTGATCTGAGTGTGGACATTGGCCGGTTGCGCGGAGGCTTCGTATCGGAAAAGGAAAAGGTGGCGGTGCTGAGCGAGCGGGAAATTTTCGGGCGGCATTATATGCGGCGCACGCGGCGGCGGTTTGAGGCGGGGGTGACAATCACGCAGTTCAGTGATTTGAAGAGCGGGGATTATGTAGTGCACGCGGTGCACGGGATTGGGCGGTATCTGGGGCTTCGGCGGTTTGAAGGCAAGCCGGGGGATTTCATGGTATTGCATTACAGCGGCGGCGGCGTGTTGTATGTGCCGGTGACGCATATCGACAGCGTGCAGAAGTATCTGGCGGGGGAAGGGGCCACGCCAAAGATAGACAAGCTGGGGGGCGCATCGTGGGCGAAAACAAAGGCGAAGGTGAAGAAGGCGGTGCGCGACATGACGGCGGACCTTATCCGGTTGTATGCGGAACGGGAATCGCACAAGGGTCATGCGTTTGGCCCGGATACGCCGTGGCAACAGGAGTTTGAGGATGCGTTCGAGTATGATGAGACGCCGGATCAGGAGCGGGCGATCCGGGAAACGAAGACGGACATGGAACTGGCGCGCCCGATGGACCGGTTGATCTGCGGGGATGTGGGGTATGGCAAGACGGAAGTAGCGCTTCGTGCAGCATTCAAGGCGGTCATGGAAGGGAAGCAGGTGGCACTGCTGGCGCCGACGACGGTGCTGGTTCAGCAACATTATAATGTGTTCCGGGAACGCCTGGCGGATTTCCCGATCCGGGTGGAGATGTTGAGCCGGTTCCGCACACCGAAACAGATCAAGGAAACGGTGGATGGGCTGAATTCAGGGGAGGTTGACATTGTGGTGGGAACGCACCGGCTTACCTCGAAAGACATCCAGTTTAAGGATTTGGGATTGTTGGTCATTGACGAGGAACAGCGGTTTGGGGTGGGGCATAAAGAGAAATTGAAGCAAATGCGGTCCCAGGTGGATGTGGTAACGATGTCGGCGACGCCCATCCCGCGCACATTGCATTTTTCGTTGATTGGGTTGCGGGACATGAGTGTGATCAATACCGCTCCAAATGACCGGCTGCCCATCCACACCTGCATCGAGGCATGGGACCCGAACTTGGTGCGGGAAGCGATCGAACGGGAGTTGGCACGGCAGGGACAGGTCTTCTACCTGCACAATCGCGTGCAGACGATTGATCACGTGGCGGTGATGGTGCAGAAGCTTGTGCCGCGCGCGCGGGTGGCGGTGGGACACGGGCAGATGCCCAAGCACGAACTGGAAGACGTGATGATCGCGTTCGTGAATAAGGAGATTGACGTGTTGGTATGCACGACGATCATTGGTTCGGGGATCGACATTCCAAATGCGAATACCATCATTATTGATCGCGCGGACATGTTCGGATTGAGCGAACTGTATCAAATCCGAGGGCGGGTGGGGAGGTATAAGCATCGTGCATTTGCGTACTTGCTGGTACCGGGCGATAGGGCGCTTTCGGAAGAGGCTCAACAGCGGTTGAAAGCACTGGAGGATTTTTCAGCGCTGGGTTCGGGATTCCGGATTGCCATGCGCGATCTGGAAATCCGCGGCGCGGGGGATTTGCTGGGCGCGGAACAGAGCGGGCATATCGCCACGGTGGGGTATGAAACTTACCGGGAACTCATTGCAGAAACAGTGGCGGAGTTGAAGGGGGAACCGATGAGAAAGCGTGACCTGCCTCCCTTTGAACTCTCGATTGATGCGTTTGTGCCGGATGAGTATGTGCCGGTGGCGCAACAGAAAATGACGCTCTACCGGCGGATCGCGGCGGTACAATCCGCGGAGGACGTGGACGATCTGCTGATGGAATTGAAAGACCGCTATGGGTATCCGCCGAATCCGGTGCGGCGTTTACTGGACGTGATGCGGGTTCGCGCGCTCGCAAGTGATTTGGGTGTCCGGTCGATGTCATTGGCGAAGGGGGTGATACGGATTGACTTTGAGTCGAGTCAGTTCATGAACCGGAAAAAACAGCATGCGTTAAGGGAAACCTATGGGGATGCGCTGGGATTCGTGTGGCAGGAGCGTCCTTCCATGGAATATGTATTGCCAAAGGAATCAGAATCGCCCTTATATGAAGCGGAAGGATTATTGAAGGCATTGCAGGAGGTGTGAGGCAATCGGCCGTTTCCATTTTATTTCAGCAGCATCGCTTTTTTTATGCACCGTGCCGATATAGTGCCCGTCGCGATTTTCCTTATGGAGTTCATTTCAAGTATTCTCTTCTATCGATATCAAATTTTGGCATAGCGGTAACTTATCAAGAGGAAAAACACTATGGAACAAACGGGACATTTTTTCACAACAATATATGGGCGGAATTTGATTTCGGAGTTGCCGATATTCGTGCACCGGCCATATCTGGTGGTGACGATGGAAGATCTGTGGCCGAAGTTTTCGGGGCGCTTCAACGATGGGTTAGCGCATGTACATTTTGTGAAAACGCTGGAACATGAGGAACTAAAGGGCATTATCGAGAAGCTGCCCGGGTGCAATGGGGTGATCGGGCTGGGGGGCGGTCAGGCAATGGACGTGGCCAAGCTGGTGGCGTGGACGCGGCGTCTGCCTTTGTTCCAGGCGCCAACGGCAATGTCGGTGAACGCGGCGTTTGGACACCGGGCGGCGGTGCGGATGGGGGGGAAGGTGCGGTATATCGGATGGGCGGTACCGGAGGCAGTGTATATTGATTTCGATGTGATCCAGAGCGCGCCGCTTGCCCTGAACCGGAGCGGGGTGTGCGATATTCTTTGTTATCATACGGCGCACGCGGACTGGAAACTCGCGCATGAGCGGGACAAAACAGAGCCGCAATGGCCGTATGACAAGCGGCTGGTGGCGGAGGCAAAGGGGGTGCTGGATTCGGTAATGGCAAAGCTGGATCATATCCGTAACGTAACGGAGGAAGGCATTCGCACACTGATGAATGCGCATCGCTGGGGCGGCGCGGCGTTTCATAACGCGGGGTGGAATCCCCGGCATATCGAAGGAGTCGAGCACTTTTTCTTCTACACGCTCGAATATCTGACTGGAAAACCGTTTATTCACGGGCAGCCCGTATGCCTGGGCTTGTATATCGGTTCTGCGCTTCAGGAGAATCACGCGGAGGAGATGTTGCAGGCAGTACACCGGGTCGGCGTCGATATTCGTCCGGAAGCCATGGGAGTAACATGGGAGGAGGCGTCGGAAGCAATGCGGAAAATGGGATGGTACGCAGAGCAGGCAGGCCTATGGTACACGGTGGCAAGCGACCGTCCGGTAATGGATGAGTTCATAGCCAAGATTCAGAAACGGGTGACGCAAGTGTATGGTCCATGGAAAAGCTGACAATCGGTTAATTGCACCCCGAATATTTAACATTCCGGGTGAATCGGAGCAACATCTTATGCCGCTTGACAAGCATTTTTTCGCAAGATTTTTAATTCTTTTTCTGCTGATGGCGTATTCCGCGCTGGGCGCCCCGCAGGGGCGGGTGATTATCTTGGGGTTCGATGGAATGGATCCCGGGATTGTGCAGGGGATGATCGACAAGAATGAGCTTCCCAGTTTCGCAAAATTGTCCAAAGAGGGAAGTTTTTTGCCATTGGCTTCGAGCAATCCGCCGCAATCGCCGACGGCATGGTCGAATTTTGCAACGTGCCGGAGGCCGGTACATCACGGGGTGTTTGATTTCCTGCGGCGTGATCCGAATACATATTTCCCGAGTCCGGGGTTTGGCAGCACGAAGCGGCCTGATTTAGCGCCGGACGGGGCATTGTTGCGGGGGCCGGTCTACGAGAGCAAACGAAAAGGGGACAGCTTTTGGAAAGTGACCAGTGACGCGGGGAAAAAAGTGAAGGCATTAACAGTGCCTTACGCGTATCCAGCGGAACCATTGGGTGAGGGATGCTGTGAATTATGCGGTTTGGATGTGCCGGACATACGGGGGACGCAGAGCATTTACTTCGCCTTTTCCGAGGATTTTGCGACAGTGGAATCCATTGCAGGGGGCATGAGGATTCCGTTGAGGTTTGAGAACGATTTGGCGGTGGTGAATGTTCCGGGGATTGCACCGGCCAAGAGCGACAAGTATGCAGAAGTGCCGGTAACTTTCAAGGCGGATCGATCAGGCAAGAACGTGGAGATAACCGTGGAGAACCAATCCGTCAAAATCAAGCAGGGCGAGTGGTCCTCTTGGTTGGAATGGACCTTTGCCCTATCCCCCGCGTACAAGGTCCGCGCCATCAGCCAGTTTCATCTGGTGGAAGCGGGAAACAATGTGCGGTTATATATGACCTGCTTGCAGATTCATCCGCGCGAGCCGATGATGCCGATCAGCACGCCGCCTGAATACGCCGCTGAGTTGGCGGATCGCTATGGACTCTATAAAACCGTGGGATGGTCGCATGATACGAAGGCGCTTCAAAGCAGCGACATGACCGAGGATATGTTTTTAGAAGATGCGAAGCGTACCGTCGAGTGGAATAAACAGCTAACGCTTGATGAATTGGACCGGGGCGGGTTTGACATGTTGCTGTCCGGATGGACGGCGACGGACCGCATATCGCATTTATTCTGGGCATACCGGGATCCGAAACATCCGTTGTACACCGAACAAATGAGCCAAAAATATGGGCGTGTGGTGGAGGATTCCTATATTCAAGCGGATGTGATCGTGGGCGAGGTGATGAAACGCCTCAAGGAAAATGATTTGTTGATGATCATGTCGGACCATGGATTTCACAGCTTCCGGTATGGATTCAATGTGAACACATGGCTGGTGCGAAACGGATATCTGGCAATAAAAGGACTAAGCGATCCGGCCACGGCATTCACGGACGCAAAATACCTCATGGACTTTGATTGGCCGCGCTCGAAGGCCTATGCGCTGGGTCTCGGAATGATTTTCTTGAATCTCAAGGGACGCGAAAAGTATGGAACCGTGACTCCGGAAGAGGCGCCCGCAGTATTGGAAGAAATCAAAGAGAAACTCCTTGCATTGACCGACCCCAAGACCAGTGACAAGATATTTCGCAATATTTATGTGATGGCGAATGTGCAGGGGGAGTCCGCAGCAGACGCGCCGGATCTCCAACTTGGGTATGCAGACGGTTATCAGACTGGGAAGATTTCGGCCTCCGGGGCGGCGCCCAAAGAGGTTATTGAACCCAATTTGGACAAATGGTCCGGAGAACATGCCGGTTCGGATGTTGATCTAACACCAGGGATCTTTTTCTGCAATAAAAAAGTCTCTGGCCAGCCGACTCTGCTGGATTTGGGTGTTTCGGCACTCACCTATCTCGACACACCTGTCCCAAAAGCCTTTGAGGGAAAACCGTTAATTGTCCAATAGCACCACAAACCAGTGGTATCTTTCTAGCTCGAAATCAAAATAATTAAAAGGGGAAACGTGAGTATCTGAATGAGCAGTTTTCCTCTTATTGAACCGCATTTCGTCAAATCTACTATCAATTTCAGCTAAAGAAAATGCCTCGCTTGTGACATAATTAGTATATTAAGTAAAATTGTCTATCAAATACTGTTTGCATTCTGTAGACGAAAGTTGGTATAATTATGTTCGAGAATTTTGGCTGTGTTGGTGGGGTTGTGCCAACACTCACAGGGATGTGGGAGATTTCCTAACAGTAGATTTTCACCACCAGGAAGGAGAATGCTGTCTGTTTTGCGTGTCAGTTATATCATTTTGCTTATTATCAGCATTGCGCTAGACCATAAGCAAATTAAAAAATACATATGCAGGGCCGAATGACAGCCACAGGAGAAGGAGAGAAGAAGAAATGGACGACGAAACACTTTCAGAACCATATAGACGGGGGAGAGAAACACAATTGGCACAACGCAAGGTTCTGATATTGTTGTTATTAGTTCTTTTTTCCATGGGGGCCAACGCTCAGACTGTGTTGATATCCGAAATCGACACCAATCAATCGGATGCGGCAGAGTTTGTAAACGTATCCGGCGGTTCAGTGGACATATCTTCGTGGACGGCATATTTTTATGATGCGAGCAGTTGGCCCGATCCTGTTTGTTCTTTTTCGTTTCCATGGGGAACGGTAATACCCCCTGATACGGTTGTGGTGTTATTTGAACAAGGCGGTGGAGGCACTCCGGCGCCTGGATTTGTTTATTTTTATTTGAGTTCCAGTTTGTCCTGGAATGCGGGCGCTTCCGCGAAAGTGGCGGTTTTGCTGACCGATTCTGCGGGTGTAATCATGGATTTTTTTATAGCGCGCGGTCAGTCAGCGCACATACAGGCCAGCGACATTACCAATCCGCAGACAATTCCACATTCTGAATGGTCAGGCCCCGCAGTGACGGGCCAGACCACGGCCCAGCCTTCGTGGCACCGTTTCGGCGATACAGATCACAACGATGCTTCCGATTGGGGTCTTGGCCCGGAGAATATCGGAAACCTGGACGAGGGGATGGATTTTCCGGGTCTTCATCCGCGCGTGCTGTCGATAGAGCGTAATGATCCTTCCCCAACACAGGGTCCTGCCGTAAGTTACACGGTATATTTCAGCACGCCGGTAACCGGGATTGAGATTGGGACAGAAGGGCCGTTTAATGATTTTTCATTGACCATGACCAGCGGTTCGCTCATCGGCTATGCCATCACAGGCGTTGTATGCCTTGACAGCGAGCGCTATGTGGTAGCGTTGAACACCGGCACAGGCGCTGGCACGCTCCGGCTGGATGTGTTATCTTCCGGCGGAATTCTGGACCAAGAATTGCAGCCTATGCTTGCCGATTATACCGGCGGTCCTGAATATGTGGTGGACACTATTCCCCCGTCAGTCACATCCGTATTAATTTCTTCTTCACCAGCGGGTATCGGGGATCTTGTCGTGCTCACCATAACATTTGATGAGACCATGAATACCGCAGTATCGCCCACGGTAAGCGTCCAGACCTCCACCAACGGCCCCATTTCGGCCAGCAGCGTAGGCGGGGGCGGAGACGGCGAATGGATCAGCGCCACGGAATACCGCGTAACCCTGGATCGCGCCTTAGTTGCACTGGATGACGGCCTGGCCACAATCCATCTCTCCTCGGCACAAGATGTTACCGGCAATGTCATGGCGCCTGACAGCAGCCACACATTTGTCATTGACGGCATCGTTCCGATTGTTACTGTGGACTTCCTGCTCACTCCGGATACCACTCCCCCACTCTCCGGAACTATTCTGGACAACGACCCAAACGCGACAATTCTCATCACCCTTGATGATATTCACTTCTATTCCGCCGTGAATAATGGCAATAGCACCTGGACGCTGCCGGATAATGTATTGCCGGTGCTTGCAGAAGGCACGTATGATGTCAAAGCCATAGCCACGGACAGTGCAGGAAACACGGGGACGGATACGACCACGGATGAACTCATTATCGATCCGAATTTCCTTTTGATCCCGCCATACGTAGTGTCAATGACCCGGAATGATCCTTCGCCGACTACCGGCCCCACGGTGAGTTATACCGTTATTTTCAATGAAACTGTAACCGGGATCGAGACGGGTGCAGGCCCCTCAAATGATTTTATTGTAACGGTCACCAATGGAAGCATTGCAGGGGCAGCCCCAATCAGCGTGTCCCAAATTAATGGACAAACCTATACGGTCACGCTGACAACTGGGACGGGCGAAGGATCGCTGCGGTTGGACGTACTTGCATCCGGGGGGATACTGGACGCTCAGAGCGATTCCATGACCTCGGACTATACCACTGGGCCGGAATATGTAGTGGACACCCTCCCTCCAACGGTCCTCGTATTTTCGGCATCGCCTGACCCCGCAATAACCGGCGGCACTATCGCGATGACCCTTACCTTCAGCGAGCCGATGGACCAAACCGTCCCGCCTGCTGTAAGTGTAACTACCGAAAGTAATGGTACAATTTCAGCAAGCAGTGCCACTGTGGGCGGCGACGGCATCTGGCTGAGTGATACCGAATATCAGGTAAGCATTGACCGCCTTCTGGTGGCCGAAGATATTGGCACCGCAACAGTCACCATTTCAGACGCCCGCGATTTGCTGGGACATGTCATGCTGCCGGACAATTCGCATCAGGTGGAAATCGCACCGCCTTCCGTGATAAATCCGCCTTCCGTTATTTCGATGACCATGAATGACGCTAACCCATCCAGAGGACCGGAAGCCGGGTATACTGTGGTGTTCAGCGAACCGGTCACAGGTATCCAAGTAGGCGATACCGGTCCCTTCGATGATTTCGCGCTAGTCCTTACCAGCGGCTCACTGGAAGGGACGACGGTAAGCCGGGTGGAACAGGAGAGCCCACAGACGTATGTAATTACCGTAAACACCGGGACGGGAATGGGCTCGTTTCGCGTGGATGTGCTCGCGGGAGGCGGAATTCTGGACCTGCAGGACGACCCAATGTCCGCCGATTATACAAGCGGCCCGGAATACACCATCGACACAATTCCGGCAACGCTTATTTCAGTCGAGATCTCGCCTGAAATCCCCGGGATTGGCGCTGTTGTCACTGCACGGTTGATCTTCAGCGAATCCATGGATGTGACGATATCGCCCTCCCTCGTGGTATACACCGGTGCAAAGTCAGTCATCCCAGGGAGTAGTGTGGCGGAGGGTGGAAATGGCGCTTGGCTGAATGACATCAGTTATCAAGTGGATCTGGATCGCCCCGTGGAGGCGGCTGATAATGGCCTGGCCACCGCGGTGATTTCGGACGCTACCGATCTCCTGGGCAATGTGATGGCGGAAGACGACAGTACCACTTTCTTTATTGATGGAACAGCACCTGTCGTGACGGTTCAGCCCAAGATTACTGCGGACACCACGCCGCCCTTAAGTGGAACCATCGCCGACAATGACCCGGGTGCAACAATATTGATCACGTTAGACGATGTCGTGTTTTATCATGCCATCAACAACGGAGATGGCACTTGGACACTGAATGACAATATGCTGGCAGAACTGGCGCCGGGAACCTACGACGTGCATGTGCTCGCTACAGATTCCGCCGGCAACACGGGTATGGATTCCACAAGTGATGAGTTGGTGATCGACCTGTCGCACGCCAGTGTCGAAAAGATTGAGCTTTTGGATCCGGAATCAACCAACATGCCGCAAGTGCGCTTTAAAGTCACATTTTCATCTGTGGTCACTGGCGTTGAGAAAGGCCTTCTCACTGCCTCAAACGATTTCAAGACATGCGTAGCCTGCGGCAATATTACGCAGTGCTGTTTTAGCGCGATTCAGTCTGTGGACAACCGGAACTTTGTCGTTACGGTAAATATTGGCGCGGGCGACGGGAAAATGCGCTTGGACGTCTTGGCCTCTGGCGGCATTGAAAGTCTGAATGGCGTTCCATTGCCGGAAGATTACACCCAAGGGCCGCTGTACACCATCCAGCATTTGCGCCTGGTGTCTCAGCCTCCTGAATATATTACAAAAGGCCTGGGAAGCACCGCGTATCTGGAAGTAGAGGTGGCAGGGGGCACCCCGCCGTATTCATACGAGTGGCAATATGAACCCGCCAACAAGATGCTGGTTCCGGTGGGCGGCAACGATCCTGTTTTGGTGCTTTATCAGGTAGACAAAGAAGACGAAGGCCAGTACCTGTGCGTCGTAAGTGATGCGTATGAAGTGGTCTCTACAACACCTTCTTACCTTGAGGTCACGCATCAGGTTCCGGCAGCAGGATATACGGGCTTAGTAATTATGACAACATTACTGGCAAGTTTGGGAATAAGGAGGATGCACAAAAAACTGTCCGTGTAAGAAACGCCTGAAGTAAATGGAGTCTCAAAAAGGCCTATTGCTCCTTCTCATAAAGGGGCAATAGGTCTTTCCAATGATAGGGGCAGAACAAATCCTTTGTGGGATTCCATGCGGGGACATCGCTCATGCTAGTATAGATTTTTTCGGTGAGCTGGGTCAGTTGACGCAATTCTTAAACGGATCTTTCAAGATTTTCGACATAGTCTTACCCTAACCATTCAGGCATATCAGTCCTATGGGTCGCATTCTTGCATATTTCCCAATCCTCCCAGCCTTCCCAGTCCTCCCAGTCCTCCCAGTCCTCCCAGCGGTTTACCTCCCCTCGTGTCTTGTGTTTCTAAGGGGGAGCGTCTACACTAAGTCTCCACCTATACACGGAGGATCGGACCATGAAAGGATGCACGCGGTTTTTGGGCGTGGTGACAATCACGGCACTATGTTTTCCTGCCTTGGGACAGCAACCCACGCCCACGTTTGAAGGGAAATACTACCAGGGCGAGGGCGACGTTGAATATCTCCAATTGCTGGATATTTCGCGGCGCATGTTCGATCCGGACCCGGAATTTCAAAATATACCCATGTTGTACACACCGGACTGGAACGGTTTTGTGGAAGGGCCCACCTGGGGCGCATGGTGGATTCAGAACAGTTACGGCACAACGTATTGCGCACTCCCCTTCTATCTGGAACCATACATCAGCTTTCTACAGAATGCCCAGGACCTCTGGTTCAACCAGATGGGCGACGGCCAGCGCAAGGGCGCGAAGGATTGGGTGGCTCCGGACGGCTGTCTATGCGATGCGGCGTCACCAGGCTGGATTATGTACAAACAGGGCGATGGAAAAATCGATATTCATGACTGGGGAATGGAATTTACGGCAGCGGGCGTGGTGCTGCAATCGGAATTACTGCTGATTAGCCGGGATAAAGCGGCTATCGAGCATTATTTACCGATGCTGGAGCGATCCGCGAATTTTATCGAGACGCGGCGGGACAAGAACAATCTGTTTCTCGCCGGACCTGCGGGAAATCTGCTGGCGCCGAGCTATGCGGGCTGGAAACGTCCCGACGGCACATTCGATAAAGCCTATCTTGCAGGATTATCCATCACGTACATTGCCGCGCTGAACCGGTTGATCGAATTGGAAAAAATGATGCTGCACAGCGACAAGGTGGTGTTGTACACGGACCGCCGGGATCGTGCGAAGGCGGGTCTGGATCAACTCATCACGGAAGAGGGATATTTTATCAAGTCGCTGGACCCGGATGGCACAAAACACGGGGTGTATGGCGCGCCGAAACATGGCTACTTCGAAGCTCCGCCAAATCACGACGCGATAGCGTTCCGAGTAGTGGAGCATGCCCAGGCAGAGCTTATTTATCAAAAGATTGCTTCAATTCCATTGTTGCGGCGGCATGACTTAATCTGTGCCAACGAACCCGGTCTTGACGACATGTATGAATCGGACAAATCGTGGTTGTGGCAACATGGCACGTGGGTGAACGGCGGGCATTGGTCGACCTGTGAGGCACGGATGATGATGGCCTATTACCGCTTGGGCAAATACGAAGATACGGCCCGGTCAATGAACGCCATCTTACGGTTTGCGCGGCAATTCCGGATGGACAACCCGCTGGTGGATTGGGGGAATCAAGTGTATCAGCCCAAAGAGCCCATCAACCTTTGTTATGATACCTTCGGCCCGCCCGCCGCGATGATTCGGGGGCTTTTTGAGTATTTATACGATGCGGACACGCTCACGCTCATTCCGCACATCCCGCCAAGCATCACGCGCCTGGAACAGCGCTTCCCGATACGGTTCGGCAGCAAGCAGGTGTATCTGGCGGCCGCGGGCGTAGGCCCCATCAAGGCCGTGCGCATCAATGGGCAGGAATGGACGAAATTCGACACGGTAAGCATTACCCTCCCCTATGCGGAGATTCCCGATCAGGCCCATGTGCTGATCGCGTTCGGCAATGCAGTGTTGGACCAATTGTCCAACTTCAAAGTCACCCCCCCGGCGCTTCCGCTCCCGGATGCGAAGGATGCCTCTGGGGAGGTGGACGGTCTGTTCACCAGTGCGGGTAAGAATACCCTTCCCTTGCGGATTGGTGCGGACAGCAAAGGAGAAAACCAGTTCAAAGGCCGGATTGCACGGGTGTGCATTTATAATCAGGCGCTGCCCCCCAGAAACATCCGATCATTGGCCATCCAGAAAATCCGCGTGATGCAGACGGACGGACTGGTGGCGCATTGGCTCTGTGATCACACGGAAGAAGGAATGATCCCGAACGCCACAGGCGAACCGCTGCCATTGCAGTTGCGCCAGGGCGCGGACATCCAAAAAGGCGCATTGCACTTGTCAGGCGCCGGCTGGGCGGAAATCGAAAACAAACCCTGCTTTGATCTGAGCCAGGCATTCACACTCGAAGCCAGGATTTATCCGGAGACGCTTCCGGACAAGTGCATGAGGATTATCGACAAGATCCCGGCGGGCACGGACGATGGCTACCTCCTCGACTGGCTGGAAGGAAACGTGCTGCGGGTGATTACGCCCCAGGGAACGCTGTCTCAGACGGTTAGTCTGCCATTAAATGTCTGGAGCAATGTTGCGGCTACATTCGACGCAAACGGGGAACTACGGTTGTATGTGAATGGACAGCGCGTGGCCGCCATGCCCTGCAAAGCGCCACAACCTCCGATATCCATGGCACGTATTCGTACTTTCTGCCAATCGCTGGCCGCTCAGGGGCTGGGGGACTCCTACGAAGGACGCCACGCACGCCTTATCCTGGAGCAGTTCCAAACCATCAACCAACGTAAAACCTTACAGAATGCCGGGAAAGTAACGCCGTTGCCGGAACCTTCTCAGGCGGCCGCGGATAAATTGTATTTGGATACCCTGTTCAAACTGCAACAAGGATTGGTGAAAGCGTTGAATTCATGTGAAAAATCGCCCGTTCCGAAGAATCAAACCATCTACCAATTGTGGACCGCATCTCAATCATGAGCGAACAAAAAGAATCGCCCAGGCATAAGGTGCGCCGCGTATCCCGGCGTTCCTTTATTGCCGGGGCGGGATTGGGGGCGGCAGGAATGTGGGCCGCCTCTCGGGGATTGGAAAGGCTGGGGGATGATCCCGCCCGGCCGCCGGAATTGTATGAGTATTTCGTGGACAATTTCTGGTTCAAATCCGCAGGGCTGGAGAATCAGGCCATCAACGCTCCTCTGAAGGGCCATCATCAAGCAGACATTGTAATCATCGGTGGTGGATTTACCGGATTAGCCTCGGCGTATCATCTTAGTGAATTAATGCCTGGCAAAAAGATCGTGCTGTTGGAAGGGGCCTGTTGTGGGTATGGAGCCAGCGGACGCAACGGGGGGTTTTGTGATCCAGGCCTGCCAGGGCTGATGGAATACGCCGCTTCTGCCGGGCTGGAAGCAGGGCGGCGCGCTTTCGAAGCAAGCACGTTCGGGATCGCTCAAATCAAACAAATGATTTCCGAGCATGGCCTTTCATGTGATTTTGAAGAGAACGGCATGATCGAAGCGGCTATCACAGAAGAACAAGCGGCCAGCCTCGAAGAAGAACAGAAGGTCTATTCCGGGCTGGGCATTAAGTCAACCATGTTCACCGGCAACGCCTTGAAAGAGGCGATCAATTCACCCCGCTATATCGCAGCGTTGGCCATTCCGAATGGGGCTATTTTAAATCCCGCGAAACTGGCGCGAGGCATGAAGCCCATTGTGGAGAACCGGGGCGTGGAAGTGCGCGAACGCACCGTGGTGCTACGGGTACACCCCGGCAAAATCCATCGAATTGAAACAGAAATGGGCGACATCACCGCCCCTGCCCTGGTACTGGGACTAGACGGCTATGCACCAGGGCTTGGATTCTTCCGGAATCACGTAATGCCGATGAGCAGTTATGTGATTGCCACGGAGCCTCTCAGCCCGGCGCAATGGCAATCCATCGGATGGTCGAAACGCTGGGGACTTTCCGATATACGCCTGTTGTTTGATTATCTCCGTCCAACAGTAGATGGACGCATTGTCATCGGCGGTTCAGATTACCCCTGTTATGCGCATGACGCTCTCAGCAGCGGCAACAACAAGCCGGTCATCGAACTGCTGACCCAAAGCCTGTTCACCACCTTTCCGCAGCTTGAAGGGCTTCGAATTGACCATGCATGGGGAGGCACGATGGGCATATCGCGCGATTACACTCCCAGCGTGGGCGTTATGGGTGAATATAAAAATATTTACTATGGCGTGGCCTACAACGGTGAAGGTGTGGCATTCGCTCAAATAGCAGGCCGGATCATCGCGGAATTAATGTCCGGGGAACATAGCGCATTAACTGAACTGTTCGTAGTCAACCATCCTATACCGTATATGGGGCCGGAAAATCTTCGGTTTCTCCTCTCTGAAGCCTATAAAACATTCCTAAAGTGGACAAACGGGAAAAAAGTGAAATAAGATCCATCCCCAGGTTGTTGTGTAGAATATACACAGAGAGAGGTATGGTTCCAGTAGTATTTCATGGACAATACAATCGACCATTGGCGCAGTAGATCCTGGAGAGGCCGGAATGAAACTACACCTAGTCCTTCTGCTTGCAGGAATCTCCTTCGTGGATATTGCTTCAAGAACCTTGGCAACGGCTGCCCCACCAGACGCCAATGCCATTCAAACGGGAATCCAGACAATCATTCAGTCCATGGAATCGGCCAAACAAGCCACCCCTGATGCACAGGATGAATTTCTGGTTCTTGCTTATTCCCATGCACAAGACCGCCCCCCCACGCCCGCGGAATTTTTCACGCTGCGAATGCTTCGTGCGGCAGAACAACTTTCTAATGAACAGATACTCTTGCTGGTTCTGCAAGATGATCAGGGCATCGTGACGTGGGACCAGTGCCGCACCTTCCTGGAAAAAACGGTTACTGCCGGGTTTATCAGCACCCCTGAAACACACTTATTAACCAATACATTGTTGAAAACGCCGATAGATGCGATCTTGGAAGAGCTTCAGGCAGATAATGTACAGAAGGATGATCTGCAAAATACCAGCAACATTATTGAGGAGCCGCTACCCGATGTACAATACAACACGTATTTTGGGGATTTGCACAATCATTCCAATCTGTCGCATGGAATGGGCAGCGCTTCAGAGGCATATGCATATGCCCGGGATGTGGCAGGGCTGGATTTTTTTTCGTTGTCGGACCATTCGGAACTAATGATTTTCTGGCCTTGGGACCATAAATGGGAACAGATGAGGGACGTGGCGGAAACGTATAATGCCCCGGGCCAATTTGTCACGCTTTGGGGCTTCGAGTGGTCCCATCCATTTATGGGACATATTAATGTGTTTAACTCTGAAGATACGACCAATTGCATAGCCACAATGACGTTGTGGGGTTTTTATCACTGGCTTCAGGAACGGCCAGAGGCCTTTGGAACGTTTAATCACCCCGGCTTTTTTAATTATGCCATTGGCGAATTCCGCCACTTTTTGATTACCCCCGCCGTGGTTCCGCAGATGGTGGGTATCGAGTTGTTCAACACCTGCATGGGATTCGATTTTTATTATTATCAGAACCGCTGGGGCAACGATTTGCCTTATATCGACATGGCTAATACACGCGGCTGGCGGTTGGGCGCATTAGGCGGCGATGACAACCATTTCGCCACATGGGATACCGACTGTCCCTATAGGACAGGGGTGCTGGCAACGGAATTAACCCGCGAAGCCATCATCGATGCTTACCGGGCGCGGAGGTTTTACTCGACGGAAAATCTTAACCTGCTCCTCGATTTCCGGTGCGCGGGATATCCGATGGGCTCCCACTTGCGCGGAATCCCGCGGACCTTCACGTTATCCGCCCATGATACCAGCCAGACCCGATTGAAAGCGGTGAGCTTCTACCGGAACGGGGAACGTGTGGAAACGAGGGCGGTGAATTCCAGTTCGGTGGAGATCATTTTCCAGGATACAGCGTCCTCCGGACTGGATTACTACTACGGTATTGTCGAATCAAGTGCCGGTGATCACAATGGACGCCACGATGAGGCCATAAGTTCACCGATTTGGTTTGATGCTGAGCCTGTTGTGCCTGCTCCGGGGTGTAATGCCGCCTCCGGAACTACAGTGAATTCCCTTGACTTTCACGCCCCGGTGGACGGAACTATATGTGTGGCTATCCCTTGTATTTTACTGACATTACTGGGCTGGGCGGCTCGCCGGAAAAAATCTGGTAAGGGGCTAATGCCAGGGCTATCCCATTAAAATTCCCCGCAAAATCGCCTTTGTCATTGGGTTGATTCAAACAAACGCTGGCAAATCCCTTGCGAAGGAGAGGCTCGGTTCTTGAGAAATGCCAATGTATTGGCTTTTTTAATGCGATAGCCCTGGGGCTAATGCAGGAAAATTATAGACAAGGGGTTCAATAGCGTATAATAATTCGCGTGGCATGTTCAATTTATGATACACTACACCGAAATGGATAAAGACACTTCTCAAATATTCATCCACGACCGTTCGGCCGCCACCGTACGTGAACAGGATCTATGCCGCCAGGCATTGCTTTCTCACGAATACGATGACATGTCCGATGAGGAATGGATCCTGTTATGTGAAAAGATAGCGAAAGACCCCCCACAGGGAGCATTTAAGGATTGTGGGTATTGCGGCAAATAGTAGTTGCGGTGGCCGCGATTCCAATATAACATCTCAAAACCAAAAAACAGAAAGGAACCTTTCACCATGAACATCTATGTGGGCAATGTGCCTCACGCTGCCACCGACGACGAACTTCGGCAGGCTTTCGAAGCGTTTGGCCAAGTGGCCAGCGCAACGATCATCCGCGACAAATTCAGCGGCGATTCCCGCGGCTTTGCCTTCGTCGAAATGCCGTCGAAAGAAGAGGCGATGGCCGCAATTGCGGGTCTGAACGGCCAGGATTTCGGCGGCCGCACCCTGAACGTAAACGAAGCACGGCCCAAGCGTGAAGGCGGCGGCGGCGGCGGCGGCGGACGCCGGGGCGGCTTCGGCGGCGGCGGCGGCGGACGCCGGGGCGGTGGCGGTGGCGGCGGCGGACGTGGCGGCGGTTATGGCGGCGGCGGCGGCGGCGGACGCGGCGGACGCTCTTGGTAAATGATGCGCCTTTGCCAATTCCTTTCGAAGAGTATATAAACGCCAATCAATGACGAGCGTTACACGCCGGTGTTTAATGAATGTTTATTGAACACCGGCGTTTTTATTTTCACTTCCCGGAAAACCCAGGGGATTCAAAACGATGATGAGGATGTGGTTCAAAAAAGCCAACGATAAATAACCGTTTTTCTTTCCTTCTTTTTCCCCGTAAAAAAAAGAAGAACCAAAATAAAAAGAGCCCGCCATCTGCCTATCTGCGGCGCAGGAGGCTGCGGCTTCGGCGGATATTCAACCGCCTGCCGCCCGCAGGACGCTCGGAAGGCGGCTGATAGAGCGAAATGACGTGCACGGCGCCTTCCCACGCTTCACGGGGCAAGTTACGGCCCAGGCTCCGCTCAATAGTTCTCAGGGCCATGAACTCATCGGGGCATACAAAGGTGATGGCTTCGCCCGTGGCGCTGGCGCGGCCGGTGCGGCCGATGCGGTGCACGTATTCATCCGAGGTTTTGGGGATATCGAAATTAATGACATGGCTTACACCTTCGATATCCAAACCGCGCGCGGCAATATCAGTAGCTACGAGCACATTGTAGCGGCCTTTGCGAAATCCTTCGAGGGCCTGTTGACGCTGGCCCTGGGTGCGGTCGCCATGAATGGCCTGAACCTTGAATCCGGCTTTATGAAGCGCCTTTGCAACATAATCCGTGCGGTGCCGGGTGCGTAGAAACACCAGTGCCGACCGAATCTGTTTTTCACGTAAAATCTTAATCAGCAACCCCACCTTCACGGGTTGCGCCACGGTGTAAATGCTCTGTTGCACCGTCTCCGCCGGCGCCGATATCGCCCCGATCTGGATGCGGACGGGATCCCGCTGCATGTCGGCGGCCAGCCGGATAATTTCCGGGGGGAAGGTAGCAGAGAACATCATGGTCTGCCGTTCCTTTGGCAACTGGCTGAGGATCTCACGCACATCGGGAATGAATCCCATATCCAGCATGCGATCCGCTTCATCAATTACCAGAATGGACACATGCCGGAGGTGTACATTCTTCCGCCCGATATGATCGAGCAAACGGCCGGGGGTCGCCACGATAATGTTGCAGTTCTTGCGTAATGCAATAATCTGGTCCTGAAAACCAACCCCGCCATGCACGCATACGGAACGCAGCCCAAGGGTTTTCGCCAGCGGAAGCATTACGGAATGCACCTGCCGCGCCAGTTCGCGCGTGGGCGCAAGCACCAGCATGCAGCGATTCGGACCAGATTGCCGGACCAACCGCGTCAGCGCGGGCAGCGCAAAAGCAAGGGTTTTGCCCGTGCCGGTTTGGGCGCTGGCCACAACATCTCTTCCTTCGAGGGCAATAGGGATGGTTTTTTCCTGAACCGGCGTGGGCTGGTGGATGTCCTGTTGTTTCAAGATTTTCAGACATCGCGGATCAATAGCAAATTCTTCAAAGAGCATGCTCTTCCCTTCTGGCCTTGCGTATTATTCATGTCTCAAGGCCCTATTTTTGCCTGCTGAGCACCGGCAAAGTGGGAATTAACACGCATGTGCGATGAACCAAGCTTCGTAGGTGATGTAGCGTAGATGGATGATTTGTTGAAACCGCCCCTAGCTATCCAACAGCAGTGACTTTACACAAGTATACCGCTTACTGTGCTAAACATGCAAATTCAAGTTAAAATTCGTTTTTCGTTGCTATTTTCTCTTTCAAAAATAAAGACGTTAATGACCCAGTGTAAATTCCGCCACTGAAATAAGCTGCCCATACACACTGCCCAGGGCGGCCAATATGCCGCCATGGATGTGGACTGCCGGTATGATTTCGCCTTTGAATTGGAGATCACGCGTGGCCATGGCGTCGTACAACAAAAGAAGGGAGAAGCCGTAATCGAACGCAGCACGGACGGTGGCATCGACACACATGGCGGTCATCATACCTGCGATAGCGAGTTGTTCGATAGTCTGGGCATGCAAGAATTCCAGAAGCGGTGTTTCGCGGAAGCTGTTGGGGAAGTGTTTTTGAAATACAGTTTCGCCGGGCAATGGCGCCACCAGTGAATGTATCATCACTCCTTCGGTATCGGGCAGGAAGAAGGTGGCGCCGGACCGAGTGGAGATGTGTTGAATATGAATAACGGGCCAGTGATTGGCACGGAAATGCGCTAAAGCTTCGGCGGCTTTTTGTCCGGCGGCAAGTGATCCTACCAACTCAAATTTACCTCCTGGGAAATAGTCAATTTGAATATCAATTAACAAAAGGGCGGTCTTCATGGATAAAGGTCCTTCGGTTATTTCATTGCAGTTTTAGGTTGGGTGCAAACAAAATGATAGGAACCTGGGCGAACCGTGAGTAAAGGATATCCGTCCACTGTGTTTACTTGTGTAATGCCCGGATTCTTCGGCAGCGCTTCTCCAGATTCTGTGAGGGTGGATTCCCCAGGCACAGGCAATACGATTTCGATGGTATTGGCATTGGGAACCGTAACATCCAGCGAAAATACTTCATCTGTCCTCTTCCAATGCACATCCATGCGGCCCTTGGGGCTGTCGTAATAGCCTTGAGCGCCGTGGATATTGCCCACGGGCGTGGGCGCGATGTGCAGACGCTCAAACCCAATACTGTCCTTGGCCTGTCGAATACCCAAGACATACGCCTGGAACCATTCCTGAATATGGCCGAACATGCAGTGATTCAACGAAGAACCCGGTTTGTCCCACTGTTCCGAAAGTGTCTTAAGGTTATATTTCCGGAGCATGCACCCATACCCCGGCGGATCGGTGCGATCGATTATGCGATTCACTACATCGGAACGTCCGGCCTCCGCCAGACTCTGCACCAGAAAGCGGAAACAGACTTCGCCGGTCGTGGGGCGGTATTGCATGGATTCCACCGCCTTAACCAGATTTTCGAGTACCGCACCCCGATCCTCCTCTGGAACCAGACCAAAGAACAGTCCGCAGGCCAGCGCCGCCTGGCTGCCGGTAGCCACGGTATGTTGTTGCGGATCATAATACGCGCGAATGAAATCATCGCGCACTTGTCTGGCCAAAGCGGAAAACTCATTCTTATCACGGGCATCCGGGATTTCTGAGAGGATTCGAGCGTTGTCATAAAGCATGACGGTGGCCGTTAATTCGAGTGGCGTAAGCTGCGAATACCCGTGGTGGCCCTTTTCCGGTGTCCAGTCATACCAATCCCCCAGCCCGCCCTTGGCAAGCCCCTTCTCGTTCCGGGTACTGGCCAAATACCGCGTATAGTTGGCCATGGTGTCATATTGGCGTTCGAGAATGGCCTTATCGCCATACCAGCGGTAGAGAAGCCAGGGAATTTGCACGCAGGCACTCCCCCACTCCGCCGATTCAAAAAATCCTTCGCTGAATCGCGTATATTCCGGGGCAATATCGGGAACCATGCCGTTTTCCAACTGTGATTCCGTGGTGTCCCGGCAAATCTTGCGATACAGCCCGGAAACATCAAAATGATAGAAAATGGAAGGACCCATCAGATGCGGCACTTCGAGCCAGCCCAACTTTTCGCGGTGCGGGCAATCCGTCAACACGCTTTGCAGATTACTCCGCACGGACCGGGTAATCATCGCTTCAATATCATTGAAAAGCGCATAGTCACACTGGAATTCCCCCACTAAGGGCGCGGAACTGGTCACAAAATCCGCGCCCGCTTCCAGCAACAATGGACGGGCCGCCTCTTTAGAGGCATCATCAGGACGATCCGCGCCGCTGATGAAAAGATATTGGAAACCAAAATAGGTAAATCGCGGCCGGAAAAATTCCTCGCCTTCGCCTTTGAGGGTATACGTATAGGAATGGCCTTTCCAAGGCTTATCCGGCAACTCGCCCACTTGAATCGTAACACTCTGACCAGCGTTCCCGCTTACCTTTAAGAAAGGCCGGGCGGACAGGTTCTGCCCAAGATCCACCCAATAGACCCCCTCGCCTGTGCGCTTGTATGCCTCCGCATGCAACGTATCCGCAACCGTGACCGGCGGAGCCTCAGAAATCCTTAACACGCCACCCGGACCGTCAACCGCCTGTGCCGGTTTCCACTGAGTATCATCGAACTCCGGCGTATCCCATCCCGGTTGTTCCAAACGCGCATCATAATCTTCGCCGCCATAAATACAGCTAAAGGTAATAGGGCTGCGGTCCGTTTTCCACGATGCATCCGTAATTACAGTGTCCGATGTGCCATCCGCATAATCGATCCGCAACTGAAGAATGAGTTTGGGATCGCCAAAAGACCCTTCGAATTTGATATACCGCCCTCCCTTCACGTTATACATCCCGTTCCCCAGCATGACGCCTAATGCATTCCGCCCCGGCCTCAGTGACGCAGTGATATCAAAAGGGACATACAGGCACGTTTTGCGGTAATTCGTCCAGCCCGGATCCAGAAAATGATTTCCAACCTTCGCACCATTCAAAGAAAGCTCGAATTGACCAAGACCGCACACAAAAACCACCGCTTTCCGTATGGGTTTATCCGCCGGGGTGAATACCTTCCGGAAAATCGGCAATTCCTGCCCAACCCCGCCAATCCATTGGGCCTTCCACTCCTTTAAGGACAAGGAATCCGAGAAGTTTTTTCCCGAAGACGAAAGGTCCGGACTATCGGCCTGCGCCCATCCTGAGAAAATCCCAATCCCTGCCACACACCACACCATGACATGTTTCGCTGAAGAATACATCAACTGCTCCTCTGACATTCATTTGTTTGTTTTTCTTCGCACATGATACTCTCCCGCAAGTGTTGAGTTATAGTTAAAAAGAGGACTTCTCATGAACAAAATTAAATTAGACAATCAACCCTTTATCTATCCGATGCCGGTGGTGATCGTGGGGGCGGAGGTGGACGGGAAGCCGAATTACATGACGGCGGCATGGGTGACGCCGGTGAATTTCAAACCAGTGATGCTCGGAGTGGCGCTGGGCCGGAGTCATCATACCTGTAAAGGCATACGCGAACACGGGGAATTCAGCCTCTCCATTCCCTCCGTGGACCAGATGCGCGCAGTAGATTACATCGGCTTGGTTAGTGGGAGAAAGGCGGACAAGTCTAATGTGTTCGAAGCGTTTTATGGGGAACTCAACCATGCGCCGATGGCAAAGGAATGTCCGCTCACCATGGAATGCCGTGTGACGCAGGTAGTTGACCTAAACGGGGATGATTTCTTTATCGCGGAGTTGGTGGGAACATATTGTAGCGATGAGTGCTTGACCGAGGGCGAGGTAGACATACGCAAAGCCCGCCCTTTTGCTTTCACGATGCCGGACAACGGGTACTGGTCGCTGGGCAAGAAAATCGGCACTGCATGGGAATCCGGAAAAGGGTATCGTTGATCCTCTCGTTCAGGGTTGCCCCGAGAGGGCATAGATCACCCTGACCCGCGCAGTGCAGGAAATATGGGCTGTAGTGGGTTCGGGGAGTTTCGAATCGGGGGTGGCGTTCCATCGGATGTCTTCAATAACGACATGGTCCACGGCATAGATGGCATTCTTGAGGGCGATGGCGGCGGCATCAGCGGCCGGATAAGCGTTTTCGGTGGCGGCGGTTACCGCACTGGCGATCATGCGGTCCCTGTCGGCGGGTAGAAACTCCGGCCCGGCTATCAGGCAGTTCATTTGCACGGCAAGGGTGGTAAGGCGGTCACAGAGGCGTGCAAATTGTCCCGGACCGGTATCGGGTGAGATAAAACTGGTCATGGGGAACCGCAACCGCGCCGTGGTCACCATAATCTTTTCCTTAAGATCGGTCACCATCGGCATGGACACTTCCAGGTCGCTGGTGCGGAGTTCCTCGGCTTCCAGGCGGGAACGGAGGTTCTCTTCAAACTTTATGGCAGTGGCCATGGCCTTTTCGAGATTCTCTTCCTTCACGGTTAAATGGAAATAGAATTCCACATGTGCAGGAGCTTCATAGACAGTGGCCTCGCCGGTATTTTCGATTTTAGTCATGGGGGGCAGGTCCTGCGCCGAGGCCGGAATCGCAAGGAGTACTGCACACAGAATGCCACCGATCAACCAACCGTCATATCCGGAAGCGCGTTTCAGCATTACCATGAATCATTCTCCTCGTTTGGGTTTTAAGCGTGGAAGAAAGGGAAAAAGGTCCAGAATCTCTTTTGACGATGGCTGGCGGCCATATTCGCAAATCTCAAACAGTTCCGCATGGACGACGCCCTTGGCTGCCGCCGCACCATAATATTTTTCGAGCGCTTTCCGGGCGCCTCGCGCGAATCCCTTGAAATACGGGGAAAAAGTCTTTTCAAGCCAAACACGGCGCTGCACCGGATCGGCAGGCACTTCGCCGAGCCGTCCTTCGAGCCACGGCAGCCATTCATAGAATTGCGATTCCATCGCGTCGAGCAGGGACCACTTCACGTCCATTACATCATCCACGGCCACGGCAATATCGGGCCGGAGCGGAGCGGGTTTGGTGAAGGTGTCCATCATATACAAAAACACAGGATTTTTTTTAAGCGCGGGGATATCAGGACAGAAAAAGGGGACGGTAACCATAAAGGCGGCGTCCTGTACGGCCATAGCGCAATATCGGTGGTCCGGGTGATAATCCCACGGGCGATGCGTCAGTACAATATCAGCTTCAAACTCACGAATAAGCTTGACCACCGCCTTGCGCACTTCCAGGGTGGGCATCAATTCACCGTCGTGAAAGTCAAGCACGCATTCACTTACACCCGCGCGCTCCGCCGATTTCCGGGCCTCCGCAGCCCGGCGGCGCGCCAACACACCCCCAGCCATGGTGAAATGGCCAATATCGCCATTGGTCAGCGAGACGACAAGCACGCGATGGCCGTTCCTGGCCCATTTCACCAAGGTTCCGCCTGCATAATATTCCGAATCGTCGGGATGCGCGCCAATGCACACGATATTCATGGCTTGCCCTCTGCGGAAACAAAGTTGATGCGGACGGGATTACTCATAATTGCGCCGCTGATGCCATTCTCCGGCTGAGCCGATGCGATATCCAGCGAAGCCGCATCGGTTCCTTCCGGCAGGAAGAAAGCTTCCACTTGAGCAAACACCAGCAGCGTTTTCACAGGCTGCTGCAGCCCCTGCAGGGGATCGTAGGGCACTCTTACAGGAAACACTTTGTTCGGGGAGGACTCTCCCAATGTGAGGTTGAACGGTTGCACGGGCTGATTTTCGCGCAAAATCGACCCGCGTAAGACCACCGGCCGTTTCGACCCTGGAATGGGGTCGCGGGGTGTCACGCGGAATTCCAACGGCAGACTGGCGGGATAAGGTGGTTTAATAGTGATAGTACACTGCGTGAACTGTCCCTTAATGGATTTTTCCATATCCACTGAGATGTTCGGGGCCTCAAATCCAGTGGCGGGAAATACTTCAATCGTCACGGAAGATTCAATATCTCCCACGTCCATCGTGTGAACCGCCGCCGCCATAGAGGCGTTTGTTGTTCCTTCCGAGAAAAAAGAAGCGCGATCAGGCTCTTCTTGGGAGCCACAGGCGTGGAGCATGATCGCCAGGATAACTGCCGTAAACAAGACCTTCCACATAGTCAACAATCTTCCTATCATGATATGTTGTGCTCAAAACCCGCTTATAGTAACGCAAGCATGACGGAATTTGCACCTGTGAGGCCACGGTTTCACAAATTTTGTCATTTGGAACCCAAAAATGTAAGCACTTGGCGCATCACCAAGAAGCTAACCTGTTGCCAGAAAACACGTTAGACGATTGGTCCAAACTTTGCTTAACTATTGGTGCAGTACCTGGAGAATGGAACCAACCAACACTGGAGGATACGCTATGAGGAAGAATGCAGGCTTCACTCTTATCGAACTCATGATTGTGGTGGAGATCATTGCGATCATGGTGGCCGTAGCAGTACCCAATTATCTGCGGACCCGCATCCAGGCCAATGAATCCAACGCAGTAGGCTCGTTGCGAACGGTGTTGAATGCGCAACTGACTTACAATACGGTGAATTTGACCTATGCGCCTGATTTCGACACCTTGACCACGGCCAATCCGCCGTATCTGTCCGGAAACTGGACCTCGGAGCGCAGCGGGTATCTATTTACCGTCGAAGGCGACGGCTCCACGTTTGCCGCACGGGCCACGCCCACCGATTTCGGGAACACCGGTTTTCACGGGTTTTATGTAGACCCCTCCGGCATCGTGCATTACCAAGTCATGGCCGAAGCAAATGCAGACAGCCCAGTACTGGGCCAATTGGACTAATCACTTCCAGCGATTTACCCCCGCATGGGTTTACCGATAGAGGCAGCGCCGCTTCCCGCCACGTCCGGCAGAAGCGGCGCTCATTCTTTACCGGCCATAAATTCCCGGGCAAAATCCATCTTCACTGCCTTCGCAGGCGTGATATCCGCCTGAATTGAAAAACTGGATTAGCCGAAGCAGTTCGGACAGGTTAATCAGCCAATCCTGGGTATTGTAGTCATTGTCATGCGGAGCACATGTCTGATCGCCTGCTCCAGGAGCAAAACCATCCTCCGTACCAGTCTGACAATGATATCCGCCTGAATTGAAAAACTGAATCACCCGCAACAACTCGGAAAGATTTATTTGATGGTCTCCATTCTGATCCGCACTATGGATCTCATCGCCGCCTTCACCTTCATAAATTCCTTCACCTTCGCTTGCCCCTTCTCCTTCACTCACTCCTTCTCCCTCAGCCGGTGATCCTTCGCCCTCAAGGACGCCTTCTCCGCCACCTTCCCCTTCGAGAATTCCTTCTTCACCGCCCTCCCCTTCGAGGATACCTTCTTCACCACCTTCCCCTTCGAGAATTCCTTCTTCGCCACCTTCCCCTTCGACTATGCCTTCTTCACCACCCTCGCCTTCGACTAGGCCTTCTTCGCCACCTTCTCCTTCGAGAATTCCTTCTTCACCGCCCTCCCCTTCGAGGATACCTTCTTCGCCACCCTCGCCTTCGACTAGGCCTTCTTCACCGCCCTCACCTTCGACTAGGCCTTCTTCACCACCCTCGCCTTCGACTAGGCCTTCTTCGCCACCCTCACCTTCGAGGATTCCTTCTTCGCCACCCTCACCTTCGAGAATTCCTTCTTCGCCACCCTCACCTTCGAGAATTCCTTCTTCACCACCCTCGCCTTCGAGAATTCCTTCTTCACCACCTTCCCCTTCAAGGATTCCTTCTTCACCACCTTCCCCTTCGACTATGCCTTCTTCACCGCCTTCTCCTTCGATACTCCCTTCTTCACCTCCCTCACCCTCGATTGCGCCCTCCTCTCCGCCTTCTCCTTCCCCGGCAACGCAATTCAAGTCACACCGAATCTCACCGCCCGTGTAGGCTTCACTGTGGATATTGATAAAGTGGCCCGTAACAATCTGCTCGTACTGCGTTAGGGTAAGCGCATAAAAAATCGGACTCGCGGGTCCGCCAAGGTTATACAGCACCGCCCCCGCTTCCCCAGGATTGCCCACATGAACATGCGCTGCTGTCGCATTTTGTACATTGTGGGACAACCGAAGAATGACCGTTTCAGGATCGGTTAAAACAAAGGTGGCCGTGCCCGTGGCCGTACTGCCGTTGGGCACATATTCATGCGCGCCGTCCAGCGTTTGCTCACACAGCACTTCGCCGCCGCTCACAACGGACAGAAGATTGACATCCATCCGCGTGGCCGCGCCACTGCTTACCGCAATGCCGGTGATGGTCTGCGAAATATGCCATGGGGCGGAAACCGTGATGGAATAGGTTCCAGGCAGGAGCGGGCGGTGGTAGTCGCCCGCATCCGGATCGGTATATACCGGCTGGGTATTCCCCGTAACTTCGATTTTCGCATATAGCGGATCGCCCGTATCCGCATCGCGCACCACCCCGCGTACCCCGATATGCCCCGCCTCCAGATAGCTCAGCATGGATTCCTTGTTTTGCGACCAGAACGTCGGCAGCGTGCTTTGGGAGGGTGTTTTGCTTAAAGAAATTTCCAGGGTGATCTCGTTGTCGCTTAAATACAGATAGTTCCAATCCTGCATGCCGCCATAAACGGTATACCACGCGGAACCATTGGTGATCCCATGCTCAAAGTCTGTGCTGTTCCACATGGGCAGGTTGTATTGGGTATACGTTTCTGAGAGATAAATAAACAAATCATCGTCCGGACACGCGCTGTAACCGCCGTACGGATCGCCGTTCATGTTTTCATCATACGGATAATTGGCCACCAGTTCCCCGCCATGAAAATTGGCGGATAGCGTGAAACTGTGCGCGGCGCTCCATTGCATGATGACTTGAATCTCTTTTTGGCGCCCCGTATCTCCCAGGGAATCCCCGTCATAAATGTTTCCATACGGGCCTTCATCCACCCAACTCGGAAAATACCGGTTGAGATCGTAACCATTGGCATTGTACCGCTGACCCAATTCATGCCCGTCCGGATTCATGGTCGGCACAATCCAGAGTTCACTCTCATTCACAAGATCGGTGATACGCACCCCTTCCGTGTCCTCATCGCCGTATTTGTCAAGCAAAAGATCGATAAGATAAAGGCACATCTCGTACCCCACCACCTCGTCCCCGTGCATATTCGCAACATATTTAAACTCCGGTTCATCTTCCTCCACGCCAGGATTATCGGTGATGAGCAGGGCATAAATGGCGCGGCCCAGAACGGATGTGCCCAAGTTGACCAATTGGGTAATGCTGGGATTTGCCGTGGCATAGGCTTGAAGCTCGGAAACCATCGATGCGTAACTGTGATACACCCCCAAACCCTTGGCATCGAGATCGAATTGCGGGGGATTCGGCTGCTGCTCCACCAGGCAATACTCCACCCCCAGAGACTCCAGCCACGCCACTTCGGCCTTATCCGCGTAAATCTGCACTTTCCCGCCGCTGACTCGGTCAAAATCAAAGTCATTTTGACTCAGAAACGAGAGCAAGCCCGGATCGGGGGCCTCAACCTCCAGCACATACACCGTCCCAAGCCGCGCATGGTCCGCCCATGCCGAGGGCATAGTTGCCGCCACGAAATAAAAGAAAAAACCGAAAACAATCCCATAGAAACGCCAGAACTTCATACAACCTCCAAAAGGCAGTTAAATTTCAGAATTTCCTGAACCACGCCTGCTCCTAATTTATCGCACCGTCCTCATGTCTTTGCGATTATACCATTGTTTTCATCTCCAACACATACTTCTTGCTTTTCGCGCAACCCGCAATTCCCAGGGCTATCGCATTAAAAAAGCCGATACATTGGCATTTCTCAAGAACAGAGCCTCTCCTTCGCAAGGGATTTGCCAGCGTTTGTTTGAATCAACCCAATGACAAAAGCGATTTTGCGGGGAATTTTAGTGCGATAGCCCTGCCGCAATTCCCGGTTGACCCTTTCCTTCAGGCTTTGTACAATCACACTGGAAACCAACTGCTAACCGGAGGGGCAGAGACCATGGAGTTCATTGACCGCTATTTCGGAATTCAAGCATCCGGATCAAATTTCCGCCGCGAATGCATCGGCGGCATCACCACCTTCGCCACCATGAGCTACATCATTTTTGTACAGCCCACCGTCCTTTCCATGGCGGGCATGAACTTCGGCGCGGTACTCGTCGCTACCTGTCTCTCCTCCGCCTTGGGCTGCCTGTACATGGGCCTCATCGCACGCTATCCCTTCGGGCTCGCCCCCGGCATGGGCGAAAACTTCCTGTTCGCATTCACCATCGTCATGGCCATGAAATTCTCATGGCAGGCCGGCCTCGCCATCGTGTTTATCTCCGGCGTGCTCTTCCTGCTCCTCTCCATCTTCCGCACCCGCGAAAAAGTCCTCGAAATCTTCCCCGCATGCCTTAAAAACTCCATCGGCCCCGCCATCGGCCTCTTCATCGGATTCATCGGCCTCCAATGGGGCGGCGTGGTGGTGCTCAGCCCCGCCACCATGGTTTCCCTCGGAAGCCTGAAACACGGCGCGCCCCTCCTCTGCCTCTTCGGCGTGATCCTGATCGCCGCCATGATGGCCTGGAACTTCCGCGGCGCGATCCTCGCCGGCATTTTAATCACTGCCGGCCTCGGCCTTGCCACCGGCGTCATCCCCTTCGAATGGAAAACCACTCCGCTTTCCACCGAAACCATGTTTCAACTCAACTTCACTGAATTGATCACCCGTTGGCAGGACGCTCTCGTCGCCATCGGTCTCTTTTTCTTCCTCATCCTCTTTGACACTGTCGGCACCCTCGTCGGCGTCGGCACCCAGGCCGGATTTGTCACCCCCGAAGGAAAAATCCCGCGCGCCGGCCATGCCTTCTTTTCCGACGCCCTTGCCACCTGCACCGGCGCACTGCTCGGCACCTCCACCGTCACCGCCTACATCGAAAGCGCCACCGGCGTCGCCGCGGGCGCGCGCACCGGCCTCGCGGCAATCGTCGCCGCGATATGCTTCGTCGCCGCGCTCGCCTTCGCCCCCCTTATCGCCATCGCCGGACACAACATCGGCCCGGATTACTATGCCGCGCTCGGCATTCAGAACAGCTTTGTGGCCATGTATCCCGCCGTTGCACCCGCCCTCATCGTCGTCGGACTCCTCATGCTCGCCCCACTCCGCAACATACAATGGAGCGACATCACCGAGAGCCTCCCCGCCTATCTCACCGTCGCCATGATGATCTTCGGCTACGGCATCACCGAAGGCATCGCCGCCGGATGCGTCTCCTACGCAATGATAAAACTCCTCGCAGGACGCGGCCGCGAAGTACACCCCCTCATGTACTTCGTCGCCGCCGCATTCGCCTTCCGATACGCCTGCCTCATGCAATAACCGCGGCCCGCTCTCAACAATCAGCCTTCTTGAAATGGTTGATAGTATGCCTGAACCTCAGCCGCATCATTTTCGACTACAAAAGTGGTGTAATAGATGGCTCCGCGCTTTCCAAACAAGGTGCGATCCAAAAACCATGAAAATCTGAAATCCTCCCATTACACGAGGCGTTATTACTCATGGAAGCGGATTTCCATGAAACGCATTCCTAAAATAAAGGAATACGAGCTACAGTTGTAAAGAGTCATGCTTATGGGCATTTTTAAGAAGATATTGATGACAGATAGAATATGAGAAGTATATAAAACACCAGTGGAAAAGAATACACTAATCCACTTGTTTTTGAGATGACATAAGCACAAAGGCATTTTTGGCAGGGGCTCCGCACATAACGGAGAAAAAAACAATTGATCTTAAAAGGAATACGAGTCCTAAAATAAACAAACCAAACAATAACACGACATAAAATAGACATTTTAAGGCTTCTTCTGGCTGAGTTCCTCCATTTTTAACAGTCTCCCAAAGTGTGAATGTTTCACGTACCCCCTTTGCGCAGAAGATAATTAAAGATAAGGCAATTATCATACTCCCCAAGCTTAGCAACCCCGCGGATGCTTTGAGAGACCATTTTTGTATTGGCGAACGATTTCTCTCCAACAAGTAGAGAATAAAGGGGAAAAACCATATTAATGAGAATATCAAAATAATTATAACTGCATTGTGCTTTGTAAAAATAGGGAGGATCACTAAAAAGAAAAAAATTACTGTAAATATTAACAAAAAAGACCCTATTAGATACTGCTCGGCGGTTGATAAGATTCTTTTTTGTTTCATATCTATAGCAATCCAAACGATTGACCCAAATCCTCCAAACAAAATA
>ERZ795059.971-NODE-971-length-34017-cov-15.201137_pt1 | contig 34017 bp, 27 predicted proteins | sample MGYA00375143_ERZ795059 | MGnify/ENA primary metagenome ERZ795059 (study PRJEB30188, sample SAMN05720168) | activated sludge metagenome | isolation source: Anaerobic digester | place: USA | collected 2015-01-07 ... | reverse complement strand
GCTACTGTCGAGGATTTTTTTGATCGAGGAAGTGCCCTCCTGGCATAACAATCGGCTGAGCCGGCTGATTAAGACACCAAAACTTCACATGTGCGACACCGGTCTCGCTTGTTCACTTCTTGGTTTGGATGCAGAACGTCTTTGGCAAGACCGTACGCTTTTGGGACGAATTCTCGAAACCTTCGTTTTTCAGGAGTTGCGCCGGCAGGCAAGCTGGTATGAAGAGATGATTTTCTTCAGCCATTTCCGCAACAAGGACAAACTTGAAGTGGATGTGGTTTTGGAATGCGCCGGCAAGATTGCGGGAATCGAAACCAAAGCAGCATCGACCGTTACTGGCGATGATTTTAAAGGCCTGCGCATCCTTCAAGATGTTGCCCAAAAAAGTTTTACTACCGGTGTTGTGCTCTATGATGGCGATGCCGTGGTGCCTTTTGGAAAGAATCTCTATGCTGTTCCTCTATCCAGGCTGTGGGAGGTCCATTAAGGCCATCCAAAGAGGATGTCCTCATTCTTGATAAATACAACGGTATTTTATCCTCAAAGGGGGATAACTTCTTGAATAACCAGGAAAAAATATAACCCCGCAGGTGGTGTGCGACCGGCGGCGCCGAGGGCCACGCCTGCTGGTTCATCGACACCGACTATAACGAGGAGAGCTTTTTCGTCCGCCAGGCCTATTTTCTCGGCGCCAACGACCCCTACAAGGCGCTCAAGACCACCCTCAAGGCCGAGATCAACGAGGAGGCCTGGGCGAGCCTCCACCGCGACATCTCCCGGCCCTTTGCCAAACCCGCCTCCGGCCGGATTGCCGTCAAGGTCATCAACCACCTCGGCGATGAGGTGATGAAGGTGTTCAAGGTGGAGTGAAAAAGACTCGCGAAGAAACTGCCATACAGATATTATAACCATTGATTTTTACAGGCGTCGTCATTGACTTGAATTATACATGCAGCCAGGAATTTTGCGGCCATGCATTCTGCCGAGTTCCGATTTTATGAAGAATTGAATGATTTTTTGCCGCCCGACCGGCGCAAGCAGGGTTTTCTCTACGCCTTTGCCGGGACGCCGGCGGTGAAAGACGCCATCGAGGCGCAGGGTGTGCCGCACACGGAGGTCGACCTGATTCTGGTCAATGGCCTCTCCGTCGGTTTTGATTATCATCTCCAGCCGGGCGACCGCGTGGCTGTCTATCCGGTATTCGAAAGCCTCGACATTTTTCCCGTCAGCCAGGTACGCCCGGAACCGCTGCGCCGCATCCGCTTCATCGCCGATGTCCATCTCGGCAAACTGGCTCGCTGGCTGCGGCTGCTGGGCTTCGATACCCTTTACCGCAATGACCTCGCCGATGCGGAGATCATCGCCAGCGCGCTCGCGGAGAACCGCATCATCCTGACCCGCGACCGGGGCCTCCTCAAGAACAAGGCGGTCACCCACGGCTATTGGGTGCGGGCCTCCAGTCCCGGCGAACAGACGCGAGAGGTGATCCAGCGCTTCACCCTCCTCCGCAGTGCCGCTCCTTTCAGCCGCTGCCTCGAATGCAATGGCGGGATCGAAGCCATTGCACGCGCAGAGGCGCACAAGTCTGTGCCGCCACAGGTGGCCGCTGCTTGCGATAGCTTTAATCGATGCCGGTCCTGCGGCCGCATCTACTGGCGGGGCAGCCACCACGCCCGGCTGACCGAGCGCCTCAAAACCCTGGGGCTGGAACCCGGCGCATAATCGTCAGGTGTATCGTCTCTATTTCAAGGTCAGAACCGAAGAAGATGCCATTATATCCTGCGCTATCATCCGGTCTTACCGCGCAATCACCGCCTGCCTTATTGCCCGATACCTCCCTGCCTGCATACCAATAAAATAGACGCCGGAAGGCCATCCCGAAGCATCCCACCTCAGGGCATGCCGGCCGGCCGTCTGAATCCCCTCAAATAACACCGCTCTTTCCCGGCCCAGAAGGTCGTAAAGACGCACGCTGACCGGACCATCGCCGGGCAGCTGCCAGGTTATGGTCGTGGCTGCATTGAAGGGATTGGGATAATTTTGTTCCAGAACAAAAGCGGCCGGCGCCGGCAGGGGGGAGGCAGCGACATGCGTTTTGCTCCGGCCCAAATAATCGATGATGCCCTGCACGATCGCATGGGCCGTGCGATCGAATTCGCCGGCCGAGGGATCGTTCATATCCTCGTAGGTCAACGCCATCACGCTCTCGTGATAATTCATCCAGAACCAGCTCTCGGGATACTGGGTCGCGGTGCCGGTTTTCCAGCTCACAAAATAGTCCCAGGGGCGGATGCCGCCAGGGAAATGGGCGCGCGTGCCTTCGATGAATTGTTTTTGCAGCATGGCATATTCGTCCGACGATCCGGCCGCAGCATGATAGACAAAATAGCGGCTGGTCCCATAGGCCGAATGCATGTTCAGGGCGATCTCGATGGGCGCACCGGAGGTCATCAATTCATAAAAGCGTTTTCGCAGCGCGGCGACCTCTGGCTGGAGAGGATATTTGTTCCAGTTGCTCTCGATATCGATGCCGTTGGCGTTTTCACGCGGATAACCCAGTTCCACGCCATCCGGATTGTACATCGGGATGATGTAAAAGACGCAAGAGTCGCGCACAGAACGGGAAAAGTCATCCTCCGCCAGCAGGATTTTGATGATCTCCCGGGTCACCCACCAGGACTGGACCTCGCCGGGATGGGTGCGCGCATGGATATGGATCGTCCTGCGCGGCCTGGCCGGAACCGGGTCCGCGGTGATGGTCAACTCCCAGATGGCGCGGTTCTGAACGCTGGCGCCGATGGAATCGATGGTCACATACGGACTGCTCCGCCAGAGCTCGAGATCGGCGAGCAGATCGTCATAGCCATAGCCCCAATGATCTCCCAGGCTCTTGCGCAGGCTTGCCGCTTGTTCAGGATCGAATCCGCACTTATCCGGCTCACCGGATTCATCATACAATGGATAAACAGAAAAAGGCAAGGAGGGAGCCGTTTGGGACCAGGCAAGAAGAGGCATGAGAAAGAGGAGGGGGAGGAGGATCGAAACCAATGGGTTCTCATTCAGTACTTTCACGAACAACTCCAACGCTGATAGGAATTTGCCAATACTTGACCGTCTGTGGGGCCGCTCGTCCAGCCGCTTCTCAGGAGGAGTGACGGCACGGCCGTCAGAATCACCTCCGGTGCGCCTGTCGAGAGGGTGGAGGTGCTGAAGAGAGCGGCCTGGGATCCGGTAACGGAATAATACAACTTTACAGCCGCGAATGCAAATGAAAACCAGGGACAGCCTGCTCCGGCCTGAAGGGACCAAACGGTTTCACCTTGCCGCCGCATGTGCAGACGGGAACCCGTTGCAAGTCAAGCGGGCCTGGCTCAGCAAGATGCTCGCAGCGTGCCCCGGTTTCGTCCGTTTCCCGCCGGGTCGGCGCCAGAGTGGGGGGCTGAATAATTTTCAGGATTTTCACTTTCCTCTTGCACATTTGCATATTTTACGTTATACTGTGAGAGGATCAGGAATATCACCATGCGGCTGTTGCCCTTCCTGATCTGTTCTCCACAACCATCTGACGGCTCTGTTCTAACGGTTATCCCTTCCCAACCCACTCTTGCTGAGGTCTGCACAACGATTTAAAACTTTTTTCATGTTATAATACATGTTTTTCTGAACCCTGTGCCATAGTTGTACGGACAACCAGTCAAATGCACAAGAGATGAAGATGGCCAGACAAGGTTTCTCACCCGAATGGCTGCACAGGTGTCGACTGTTTTTTGAACTGCTGGTCCTGCCCTGCTGGCTCCTCTCCTGCGATACGCCGGTCAGGGTCGGCCTGATCGGCGACCAGTTCGGCGCTGTCAATGCCGATTCCTCCTTCGCCGTGATGGACCGTGCGGTGCAGCGATTGATGAGCGAACAGCCGGATCTGCTGGTTCATGTCGGGGATATGGTGGAGAGTGCCCGCAATATCCGCTCTTTCGAGGATTACCGCAAGAACTGGCTGACTGCGACCGCGATCATGGACAAACCGGACCGGCCCTGGTTCCTGACCTTTGGTGATCATGACGTTGTGCCGCCCAGGTATGAACCCATGTCCAGTGATGATTCGCGCGAGCAGTGGGCCCTCAGCCTGGCGCATCTCCAGGGCCTTCCGGTCGATTCGCTGCCCTGGTACGGGGTCTCCATCAAGGGGTACCATTTCATTTTTCTTTACAGTCTTGAGAATTTGCACACTGATCCCCGCTGGGGCTCCATTTTCCTGAATTCGATCTCGGACCGCCAGATGGAATGGCTGAAAGCTGAACTGGAGAGCCATAAAAAGGCTAAAGGAATCATCGTTGTCCTCCACCATCCGCACTGGTATGTCTGGTCCAACTGGTACCGCGTTCATGAACTGCTGCGCCGCTATCCGGTCAGGGCGGTTGTTGCCGGCCATTTTCACTATGCGCAGGATGAGGGCGTTCTGGATGGCATCCGCTACTTTATCATGGGTTCCAGCGGGGGCGTGATCAACAACACCGATGCCAACAGCGGCGGCGCCTTTGTGTACGGACTGATGACCCTCTCCGGGAAAAGAGCTCCGGCGTTTCTCCTCCGGGAGGTCTACTCGGACAGCGTCATTGCGGTGCCCTCCAGAAGAAGCATGGACCGGATCCAGGCCATTCAATGTATGCTGGATGATCTCTGGCAGGATGAAAACATCGTCTTGCGGCAGGGCAAGCTCTTTGGCAAAAGCGGTGACCGGCTGCTGCCGCTGCGGTCGATCGGACTGGAATCGATCTCCAATCCGATCGATCTTCCCATCCGGATCTCGATCGGTTATGATACCACCCTGATTGGCGCCGCCCGCTGGAACGCAGGCCCGGCGCAAGGGGATGGCGGTGCAGAGCTGGAACTGAGCCCCGGGCTCGGCGCCGGCTGGGCCAATTACTCCAATGTCGGCAAATGGGACAAGAGCAAACCGGTTTGGGTGGCTGAACTTTTGCCTCAGGTAAAATATCGCGGGTTGTTCATCGCTTTTAACATCTCGGTCCGTTTCAAGGATGACAGGGTGCGTCAGGTGCGCCGGACAATTGTCTATCACATCAACTGAAGTATTATACCATGAACGAATTTTTCAATAACCTGGACAAGTCAAGCATCATTCCATTTTACTATCAGCTGCAGGAAGTGCTGGAAAATCTCATCGAGCAGGGTGTCTACAAACCGGATGAAAAGCTGCCCTCGGAGAATGAATTGAAGGAGTGGCTGGGCATCAGCCGTACAACCGCCCAGCGCGCCTTGAAACACCTGGTCGACCGCGGTCTGGCGAAGAGAATTCAGGGCAAGGGCACCTTTGTCGCCAACAAGACCATCACCTACAGTCTGGTTGCGGCATTCAGTTTCTCCACAGAGATGCTCGGCCTGAATAAAAAGGTCCGCAGCAAACTGATCTGCGCGGAAGAGATTCAGGCGCACAGCCTCATTTCCAAGATGCTGCAGACGGCCGCCGACACCAAGTTTTACAGCATCCAGCGCATCCGCTATGTGGACAACGAACCGATCTCGCTGCAGACCTCCTATCTGCCGGTGGTGCTGGTTCCGGGCCTGATCGAAAAGAACTTTCAGGAAGAATCGCTTTTCGAGACGATCAGAAAGGAGTATGGCCTCATCATCGGTGATGCTCAGGAGACCCTGCAGGCGGTAAAGGCCACCGAATATGAAGCCAGACACCTGAACATCAGGGAGGGCGATGCCGTCTTTCTGCTGGAACGGATCACCAGGATCACAACAGGTGAAATCCTCGAGTTCGTCAAGACTATTCTCCGGGGTGATACCGGAAAATTTTATATCGAATTGTCATCGGAACCCAAGTGACAGGAGCTGCTATGGCCTTTTCTGACCTGGACGGCTTGTACGAGCTTGTAAAATCCCGGCGGCTGGATTCAGCCCGAATTCATTCTGTGCGGGATTTGACCAGAATCCACCTTGACCCGCACTACTCCCTGATCGTCGCCGTCGACTCGGACGGGGGCATCGGGCCGATGCAGGCGGATACGGTATTTTGCCCGGCCTATGAACTGGGACGGTTCGCCATTCGCGTGCCGCTGCTGGAAATCCTCTGTTCCGGTGCGATTCCCCTGGCCGCATTTGACATGCTGACCATGAAGATGGCGGGTGTCGGCGCTGAAATTGTCCACGGCATCCGCGATGAGCTGAAACTGGCCGGCTATGGCGACGAGTTTCATCTTTCGGGCAGCACGGAGGATAATGTGCCGACGAAGATGACCGGTGTCGGCACGACCATCATCGGGCTGGTCAAGGAGAGGGATTTCCGGCCGGGCTCCTCGCAGCCGGATGACATGGTCGTCTGCCTGGGCTTGCCCAAGTCGGCACCCGAGGACACCGTCCGGACAGACGATCCGGAGATCATCCAGCAAAGTGATCTCAGGGTTCTGCTGGGGATCAGCGGCGTCCATGATATTTTGCCGGTCGGCAGCCATGGCGTCGGTTATGAGGCGGAGGCCATGGCCAGGGATGCCGGCTTGAGGTTCGTCGCGGATGCCGGCTGCCGGTTGGATATGAAAAAGTCGGCGGGCCCCTCCACCTGTGTCCTCGCCTCCTGCCGAGACGACGCAGCAGGACTTTTATCCGCCCAAATAAACGCTCCTGTCACCCTGGCGGGAAAGATGAGCACCATTAACTGAGGCCGAATAAATGCAGTCGGAAAGGATCAAGAAACAAATCAAGGGGTGTCTGGTCGGTGTCGCCGCCGGCGATGCGATGGGCATGCCCTCCTCGATGATGAGCCCGGAGACGATAAAAAAAATCTTCGGACATATTAACCAATTCCTGCCTGCGCCTCCCGGCCATATCATTCATGACGGGATGGCCGCCGGGGCGGTTACGGATGATACCCAGCAAACCCTGTTGTTCGCTGACTCGATCATCGCCCGGCAGGGGGTTGATCCGGAAGATATTGCGCAGCGTCTGATCCAGTGGGGGGAGCAGATCCGGGCTTTCGAATCGATGGCCGTCGGCCCCAGCTCGCTGCGGGCCTTGTATGCCATAAAATCGGGAAAATCGATCCATGAAGCGGGCCGGGCTGGCGACACCAATGGCGCGGTGATGCGCATCGCTCCGGTCGGCATCCTGGGTTTCGGCGACCGGGATAAAACCATGGATCTGGTCAGCCGGGCCTGTATCCCGACCCACAACACCAATATCGCCATCGCCGGCGCCTCCGCCATCGCCATGGCCATCGGCCAGGCCTTGAAAGGCGAGCAGGACGTCGACTCCCTGATCCAAAGCGCGATCGGGATCATTGAACCGGCCATGCAGCTGGGCAACATCTGGTACAGCGCCTCCATTCTTGACCGCGCCAATCTGGCGCTGGACATTGTCAAACGGACGAAAGATCGGGCTGAGGCGCTGGAAAAACTTTACCGGGTCATCGGCGCCGGGGTGCAAATCTCCGAGACCGTTCCGACCTGCCTGGCCCTGACCAGACTCGTCGACGGAGATCCCGTGCAGGGGGTTATCGCTGCCGCCAATCTGGGCGGAGACTGTGATACCATCGGCGCCATCACCGGCGCCATCTGCGGCGCCATCAGGGGCATTGACGCCTTTCCCGGCGACTGGGTGCAGCTGTTGAGCACAACCAACCAGATCGATTTCGACTGGTATACCGGGAAGCTCTATCAAACCATAACCGGCAAGGAGTAGCTCTATGATGCGCAAATCCGTTTGTCTCTGGTTGGGGATCCTGATCATTTCGGCAGTCACTGGTTATGCCCAGGCTCAGGATAGCAAAGAGAAAGAAAAATCGGCCTCGGAGGTTGTTTTAACGCAGGAAGATTTTGTCAAGAACAATTGCGAGAATGTCGGCGATGCCTTGCAGACGATCACAGGCGTTTACATCAATGCCGAGGGCGAGATCTCCCTCCGGGATGTCAGCGCATCAAAAGTGGTCGTCATCATGGATGGGCAGCGGCTGAACACGCCGGGCTCGACGGGCGTGAATATCGCCTCCCTGCAGATCCAGAATGTGGAAAAGATCGAACTGCTGCGCGGCGGGCGCTCCGCCCAATATGGCGCGGACGCCGTCGGGGGGGTGATTCTCATCACCACCAAGGTCAAGGAGGATAACCAGAAGGCCCTGAACCTCAACGCCAAGGCAACCTACGGCTCATACAACCGGCAAATCTATACCCTGTCTGAATCGTATGGCCGTAAAAATCTCAACTCCTTTGTCTCGTACCAGCGGGAGACCTGGGATGGCGATTTTACCTATCTCGACTATTATGACGTCAAGAAAAACCTGATCAACAACAAGCAGTCCTCCCATAATATCTTCGGCAAGGTGGGCTACAATCTGGATGAAAATCAGCAGCTCAGCACATCGGCGAACTGGTATTATGCGGATAACGGCACCCCCGGCATGATCGACAATCTGACGCCCAATGCCCGTTTGCGCCTGGACAACAAATCCTATAATCTGACCTATAACAACAAGAAGACCTTCAGGGATTTTTCACTGAAAGCGCAGAGTTATTACCTCGATATGGAGACCAAGTTCGACAATCCGGATGCCTTCGGCGGGGCCGTGCACAGTGATCATAATAACTACGCGCTGGGACTCGAACTCTCCCAGTCCGGTTCACTCGGCGCCAATTTTGCCCTGGACTATGGCTACTCCTACCGCAATGACCGCATCAAGAGCACGGATGTGGGTAAAAAGCATCGCGACACCAACAGCGGACATGTGGCCCTCTCCGGGCATGCCGAGCTTCCGGCGTGGGCATATCTGACCCTGTTTGAAGCCTCGATCGCGGCACGGCATGATGCGCCGACGGACTTTCGCGCCGCGACCAGTCCGAGATTCAGCGCCTCTTTTTCACACAAGGGCGATCTTTCACTCTCCCTGATGGGGCACGTTGCCAAATCGTACAAGGCACCGTCGTTCAACGACCTCTACTGGCCGCAGGATGCCTTTGCCGTGGGAAATCCGGATCTGGTTCCGGAGGATGGCTTTAATTATGACATCGGGCTCTCCGCCACCTACTCCACGCTCTCCATCACCACCAACTATTTCAGAAATGATATCGACAATCTGATTCTATGGGAGCAGGACCCCGCGCTGAACAACCTCTGGACGCCCAAGAATATCTCGAAATCGAATACCTTCGGCATCGAAACCTCGGTGAATCTGGATCTGTTGAACCGCCTGATCTCGCTGAATTCCGAATACACCTTTATGAAGGCCCTGGATAAAGGCCCGGATCCCAGCCGGCATAACCGCTATATCACCTATCGTCCCAAAAACAAACTGGATCTCACCGGGACCCTGCGGATCTGGGATATTGAATGGAATGCAATCTATCACTACAAAGGCTTGCGTTTCACCAACGCGGCCAATACCAAATGGCTGCCCGCTTTTCACACCGTCGACACGAACCTGACCTATAAATTTAATTTTGTTAATTTACAATGGATGACTATTTTTGAGTTGAGCAACCTGACCGATGAAAGTTTTATGCAGGTGCTCGGCACGGCTGAGCCTGGCCGGATGTACAAGATCTCTTTGGGCGCCAATTTTTAGAAAAGGACGTATGAAAAAATCCGGACTAATCCCTGTTCTCTTCGCCCTGATCCTGGCCCTGCCGGCAACGGCGAGGCCGGATCATGGGCAGATCACGGGAACGGTTTCCAGCGCGGAGACCAACGAGCCCTTGCCTGCGGCCAATGTCTATCTGAAAAACACCCATGTCGGTTGCGTGACCGACACCCAGGGCGGTTTTACAATCGACCAGATCCCCGCAGGCGAGTACATCCTGGTTGCGGACTATGTGGGCTATGCGGAGGTATCGAGAGTCGTCAAGGTCACAGAGGGATCGAGTATCAAACTCCAGCTCAAACTAAAGCCGGCGCCTTACAAGTTCAATGATCCGATTACCGTCACGGCGACGCGCGGGGTCTCCCTGGCCTCGGAAGTACCGGCCTCCGTGAATATCGTCAATGCCCGGGAAATGGAGAAGCGGTTGTCGGTCAATGCGGCCGAGGCGCTGCAAAGCATCCAGGGCATTACCATAAAGGACTATGGCGGCCTGGGTGGCGTGAAATCGATCTCCCTGCGCGGCTCGAGTTCCGAGCAGGTGCTGGTGCTGCTGGATGGACAGCGCATCAATAACCCGCAGACCGGCCAGGTCGATCTGGGCCAGATCCCGCTTGAGGGCATCAAGCAGATCGAGGTCGTCCGGGGCGGTAATTCAGCGCTCTACGGCGCGGATGCCGTCGGCGGCGTCATCAATCTGATCACCGATGACGGCAGCCACAGCCGGCCCGGTTTCTCCGGCTCTGTAAAGATGACCAACGCCTCCTTCCGGACCTGGTCCATGGAGACTTTTGGCAAATATCTCTACAAACAGTGGCAGCTGCAATCCTCCGTTGATATCCTTTCCGCCAGGGGAGATTTTCCGTTTACGGATAATTACGGCCTCTCCCGGACGCGGAAAAATGCGGATGTGCTTTCGAAGGATTTTTATTTCAAGGTCGTGCGAAATTTCGGGCGCGTCGAATCCAACCGCAAACTCGATGTGAGTTTTAAATGGTACGATGCCGAACGGGGGGCGCCCGGTACGATTGAGCCCTATTATTATCATGCCCGTCAGTGGGACAGCAACCGCCTCCTCAACCTGCTCTTCACCAGCAAGGTGTTCAATTACCTGAATGACCTGCGCATCCAGGCGTATCATTATGACAACTGGAACAGATACGAAAATGATGAAAGCCTGACGCCAATCCGCTCGGAATTCCGGGCCAAAACTGCCGGCTCGGAATTCCAGATGGAGAGTATTCTCAACACCCATTGTTCATTGACCTATGGTCTTGGTCTCCGGCTGGACTATATGACCGATTATGAAGCGGATACGGACCGGCAGCGGACCAATTTTTATCTCTTTCTGCTCAACGAGAGCACGATCCGATTTGAAAGGAAGTGGCTCAAGTCAATCGTATTCGTCCCTTCGCTGCGTTATGACAAGAATTCGGATTACCGCGACAATCTTGCGCCCAAAACGGGTGTGGTCATCAATTTCGGCGAAAACTTCAAGACTGCCGTCAAGGGCAACATCGGCTACAGCTATCGCGCCCCGACCTTCAATGACCTCTACTGGCCGGAAGATGCCTGGACAAAGGGCAACAGCGCACTGAAACCGGAACACGGCTACGACTGGGATGCCGGCCTGAGGCTGCAGATCCCCTGGCTGAACGGCATAACCCTGGAATCGACCTTTTTCCAGAACCGCATGGTTGACCTGATCATCTGGGCGCAAAATGACCAGGCGCTGTGGATGCCCGAGAACGTGGACCAGTCGTTGATCCGCGGGGTGGAAAATGCCTTTTCGTTCAAACCCTTCCACAAAAACTGGCAGCTCAGCGGCAACTACACCTGGCTGGATGCGCGCAACCTCTCCGGCAGCTCCCTGGAGAAGGACAAGCTCCTGGTCTACCGGCCAAAGCATACCCTGAACCTCTTCTCCGACTTTTCGGTTCGCGCCTTTTCCGTGAATTATCAATTTCAATTCACCAGCCGGCGGTTCGCCGACAAGACCAACTACTGGAATAACTCCCTCGAGCCTTACACCCTGTCGACCCTGGGCTGTTCATATAACTGGAACCTGGATCACCTGGGTTTGAATGCCTCCCTGCAGGTGCGCAATCTTTTTGATGAGGACTACCGGACGATCAAAAATATGCCCATGCCGGGGCGCGAATATCGTTGTGCGGTAAAATTCACGCTAAACAGTCCGTCAACCAACTAACAAAAGGAGTTGTTATGAAACGACTACTGGCTTTTCTGGTCATCGTGCCGGCGTTATCATTCCTGATTTCCGCCTGCGAGGATGAACCGACCGCTCCGGAGGCACCGGCTGTTTCCAAGGCGATCTATGTGCTCAATTCCGCCGCCACCAGCATCTCGGTGATCGATCTGGTGGAGAACAAGGTCTATAACAATGTGCAGACCGTGGGGACCTGGCCCAATCAGCTGGTTTACCGGAACGGCTATCTCTACTGTGTCAATTCCGGCTCCAACAACATCATGAAATTCGATGTCAAGACCTGGGCAGCAAAACCACCCGTGGACCTCGGCAGCGGCAAGAACCCGATGAACATGGTTTTTTATAACAACCAGTTCGCCTATGTGGCCTGCTCCATGTCCAATGAAGTCCTGCGTGTGGATATGACCAGCAATACCGTGGTCAAAACCATCAAGGCCGGGGTCGGTACAACCGGCATCGAAATTGCCAATAACAAGGTCTATGCAAGCAATACCGGCTACGCCGGCTGGGGCAATCCCTACCTGCCCGGCACCGTCACGGTGATCAATGCGGCCACCGGCGATTCCCTGAAAACGATCATGGTCGGCACCAATCCCCAGTCGATTGCCCTGGCCAAGGATGGCAAGCTGCATGTCTCCTGCACGGGTGACTATGGCGCAACCCCCGGAGTGGTCAGTGTGATCGATCCCGCCACCGATACGGTCGTCCACACCGTGAACATCGGCGGCGCACCTGGCAATATCGCGCTGGCGCCGGACGCCAAGCTTGGTTTCCTCTCCGTCTGGGGCGCCGGAGCGCTGGTCTACAATACCTCCACCTATGCAGTGGTCAACGGGCCGGCCAATATGTGGCTGGGCAAGGGCGGTTCCGGAATCCTGGTGGACACCGATGACTATGTCTGGCTCAGCGTCTGGGACGATGACCAGGTGGTGAAGGCCAACGCCGGCGGGACGATTCTCGCCACCTACGATGTGGGTGACAGCCCGGCCTCTCTGGCTCAGAAAATCGATTAAAAGGCACGCAAAAGGGGATAGGAGTCTATCCCCTTTTTATTCATTCGGGCAGAGGAGTTTGCATAATGGAGTATCAGGTTCAGGACATCACCCAGGCTCCCCTGGGTCAGACCAAAATTGACTGGGTCGCCAAATGGATGAAGGTGGTAAACCAGATGGCTGAAAGGTTTGCCTCCGACGGGGTTTTTAACGGCATCGATATCGCGATCTGTATTCATCTGGAGGCCAAAACCGCCTATCTGGCGCAAACGCTGCATCGCCTTGGAGCCAGGGTGTGGATCACCAGCAGCAATTCGCTCTCCACCAAGGATGAGGTCTGCGCGGCGCTCGCGAAAAGCGGAGTTCATGTCTTTGCCCGGCATGGCGCCTCACCGGAGGAGTATCACTCCTACATCCGGGCGATCACCGCGGCGAAACCGCATGTCATCGTCGATGACGGGGGAGACATTTGCGAATACCTGCATGCCCATCCGGAATTTGCCGTCAACCTGCGCGGCATCTGCGAAGAGACCACGACCGGCGTGAACCGGGCCAAAAAGCTGGACCAGGCCGGGGCCCTGCGCTACCCGGTGATCGGCATTAACGACGCCTTGTCAAAATACCTCTTCGACAACCGCTATGGCACCGGGCAATCGACCTGGACCGCGATCACCCATCTGACCAATCTCAGCGTCACCGGCAAGGTGGTGGTCATCATCGGCTACGGCTGGGTCGGCCGGGGACTGGCCATCCGCGCCAACGGACTCGGCGCTGAAGTGATCGTCACCGAGATCAATCCCTGGAAAGCCATGGAAGCACGCATGGATGGGTTCCGGGTGATGCCGATCGCGGATGCGGCCGGACTGGGAGATTATTTCATCACCGCCACCGGTGAACGTTCCGTCCTGCGCTTCGAGCACATGGTCAAAATGAAGGACGGCGCCATGATGGCCAATGCCGGTCATTTTGATTTCGAGATCGATGTGCCGGAACTCGAAGAGCATATACCCGCCAAGAAACTGGTCCGCGAAGAGATCGAGGAGTACGAGCTGCCCAACCAGCATCGTATCTATCTGCTCGCCCAGGGCGGCATCATCAACATCGCCGGCGGACTGGGCCATCCGGTGGAAATCCTCGATCTCAGCTTTGGCTTGCAGCTGACGTCGGTTCATTATGTGCTCTCCACTCCCGGTCTGAAAGCGCAGTTTTATCCGGTGCCGCAGAGCATCGACGAGACTATTATCCGCGCCCGGATGGAAGCGGACGGCATCGCCATTGACACGCCTGTGTAATCAAGGCCGGCGGCGGTTGGCACCGGTTCCACATCAACTTTCTGACCCGGTACGATGAAGAACGCTGATATCCTTTCGCGCATGCCCAAGATCGAGCTGCACCTGCACCTGGAGGGAGCCTTTACCCTGGAATTCCTGCTGGCGCAGATCCAGGCCATTGATCCGCACCAGGCACCGGGTTCACTGGCTGAACTGCAGCAGCGCTTTATCCTGCGCGACTTTGACCATTTTATTGAAACCTGGATCTGGAAAAACCGGTTTTTCCGTTCCGCACAGGATTTCGAACGATCGGTCTACCAGACCCTGGCCAACCTGTCGCGGCAAAATATCGTCCATGTGGAGGCCTTTTTCTCACCCTGGGATTTTGCCGCCAGTGGTGCTGCGGCGCCGGAGATCATCAAGGCCACCATTGCGGGCAAGCTGGCGGCTGAACGGGATTTTGGCATCAGCTGTTTTCTGATCGCAGATCTGAACCGGGACCTCGGTCATGAGACCGCGGGCGAGCGGCTGAATGATGTGATGCCGCATCGCGAGAATATCGTCGCCATCGGGCTGGGGGGAAGCGAGGCTCGCTACCCGGCGGCGCCCTTTGCCGGGGTTTTTGAGGCGGCCAGGCAAGCCGGCTTTCACTGCGTGGCCCATGCCGGGGAGGCCGCCGGCCCTGATTCCATCCGCGCGGCCCTCGATCTGCTTCACGCCGAAAGAATCGGCCATGGCATTACGGCCATCCGGGATCCGGAACTGATGGAGGAACTGCGCAGGCGGCAGATTCCTCTGGAAATATGCCCCACCAGCAATATCATGACCCGGGTGGTGGAGGACTATGAGCACCATCCGGTCAGGCCATTCTGGCAGCAAGGACTGCTGGTGACCATCCATTCCGACGATCCGACCATGTTCAACAGCACCATCACCAACGAGTACCAGATCCTGCATGACCGGCTTGGATTTGAGCTGAGTGATATCCGGCAGCTCACCCTCAATGCGGTCCATGCCTCATTCCTGTGTTCAGAAGAAAAGAAGCGAATCATCCAGTCGATCGATCGTTTTTGGCAGTCGGTCTCCTAATCAGGAAGCATAAAATGGAAAATCCAGTTGCGGCCATTCTTTTATCCGCCCTTTCGGGATTGAGCCTTGCCCTGATCGGCATCGCCTTTCGCATCGGGCAGTCGAGGAACATTTTTCCCCTCCACATCGCCACCAGTATCGGCCTCTGCGGGGCGCTCTTTTTCGGAATTCAGATGGATTGGGGATTGCTCAGGGAGATCCCGTTATTCATTTACATTCTGGCCCTGCTCAACGCCGGCGGCCAGATCCTGGCCATGGAGTTGACCAAGGTCAGCCTGAAAAGAGGGCCGCTCTCTCCGGTGTGGTGCGCCTTGAACCTCAATTTTCTGGTTGTGATCATCTATTCGGCCATCGCCTTCCATGAACGGATTACCTTCTACCCGATGCTGGCCCTGCTGTTCGGCATCTTGAGCGTGGTGGCCGCCGCCAATATCGGTAATACCGGCAGCGGCGAGAATCGTAAAATGACCATGCGGGACAAGGTGGTTTACGGTTTCATCCTCTTTGTGATCCTGATCGCCAACAGCGTCGTCTTTCTGACGATCAAGGATCTGAGCACACGCCTGGTGCCCGGCAAGACCGTAACCTATCTGGCGGCCTACCTGCCCAATATCTATTTTATCCTTTATCTATTGATGGCGGTGCTCTGCGGCGCTGTGGTGGCCTTGCAGAAGAACAAGGTCAGCCGTGGATTTGACCTGGTGAAGGTGGGGCTGCTGGCCGGCTGCGGATCGATTGCAGGCCTGTTCCTGCTCAGCCTTTGCGCCCGTTACCAGGCTGCCCTGGTCTTCACGGTGAACGGGGCGGTCACCATTCTCGGCGGGACTCTGGCCTCGGTCTTCTTTTTCGGCGAGGCGCGAAGCCGCGCCTGGTATCTGACCATTGGTGCGGCGATTGCGGCGGTGGTCCTCGCCAATTTTGCCCGGTAATAACAATTCACTTTGATTGAAGGTGCCTATGAAAAAGTTCTTTTCGATTGGCGGCGTCGTCCTCTTTGCCGGTGCGCTGACGCTGCTCTCTCTCGCCTGGATCAATCCGGAGCGGCCCAGAATTGTCAGCTGTTCATCCACCATGACCGAGATTGTCTACGAGCTGGGCGGGGGAGAACAGATGGCCGGTGCGACCAGTTTTTGTTTTTTCCCGGAGCAGGTGGTCGAGGATAAAAAAAGCGGCAGGGTAGCGGTCGTGGGTGATTTTATCCATATTGACTATAAAGCGGTGGAGGCGCTGAAACCGGATGTCATCCTCACCGACACCAACATGCAGCGCAAGCATGCCGATTCCCTGCGCGCGCGCGGCTTCAAGGTGCTCCATTTTGAGCCGGATCACCTGGAAGACGTGCTCTCCTGCATTCAGGAGATCGGCAAGGCCATCGGACGGGAAGAGAATGCGGCTGCCATGGTGCAGCATATGCGCCAGGAATTTGCGGCGATCCGCCAGGTGAGTGAAAAACTGCCTAAAACGCGGGTCTATATGGAGATCAATCACATGGGGCCATGGACCTTCGGCAGTGCTTCTCCGCTGCAGGACCTGATCGAGATTGCCGGGGGCACCAATGTCTTTGGCGATACCACCGCCGGCGTGTTCATGACCACCAACGCCGAGGTCGTCAAACGGAATCCCGACATTATCCTCTCACCGATCTGGCTGGAGGCGGAATCGGGAGGCTGGAAAGGCATTACTCCCCTGCATGAAATCTATACCAGGCCCGGATACAGTGAAACCAGTGCCGTCAAGCGCAGCCGGGTTTTATACTACGATTCGGCCCTGATGAAGCATTTTGGCCCGCGCCAGGTGCTGGCAACCCAAAAGCTGGCCTATCTGCTGCATCCGGAAAATTTCCCCAATCCCGCGGAGACGATCCCCTGGGAGTTGGGCTGGATTAAATAGCCCCCGTCGATAATTATTCTTGACCGGTAAGGCCTGAGTGCAATCGACTTTGCCGAGTATCCTGTCAGGCGAGAGAGAGGCTGAGATGAGTTCGTTTGAGTCAGATCTTGAGGAACTGCAGCGCCGGCTGGGCGAGGGCGCGATCCAGCGCGCCTATCAGGCGATCATCTATACCATGTCGCGCCTGCGCGGCGTGTTTGCCGCGCAGCAAGGAGAACGCTCTGTTTCAGGCCTGTACCAGGGTTATTTCGACATGACCTACTTTGCGCTTTTTCCGGATGAGCTCAAGCGGCGCGATCTCAAGCTCGCCATCGTCTTCAATTATTCTACCTTTCGCTTCGAGGTCTGGCTGGCGGCGCGGAATCGGCAGGTGCAGCGGCGTTATTGGGAACTGCTGCGGGATGCCGGCTATGATCAGCATCTGCTCATCGCGCCCGCCGCCGGCCGTGATGCCATTGTCGAAGCGGTGCTGGCCGAGGAGTTTTCTCTGGACGATGAGAAGGGCCTCACCACTCTTGTTGTCGAAGGGGTCAAGGCCTTCGAACGCGATATGGTGGAATATTTAAATCGGGTGGAGTGACAGCCAACCGGCCATCACGATCTATCCTTTTCGGGCTGGGTAGATCACCTGGGATAATATTTTACCATGATATAGGGCAGCAGATTTCCTTCCTCAACCACCACCCGGCTCTCCTTGCTGGCTATTGTAAAATGGGCTGTGGCGGACTGATATTCCATGCTCGGCCAAAAGGCCACCTCGATTTTGACCACATAATCGCCCGCTATAACCTGCTTGCCCTGGTGATCTTTCAGGTCCCAGACAAAGATGTGATGTCCCACATCGATGCTGGCGGCGGTCACGGCATCGGCATCCTGAAATTTTGAGGAGTTGGCCCAGTCGGAAAGATTGACCTGTTTCTCCCTGGCGTGGCCGCTGAATCCTGAAACGTAGATGGTCTTGATGAAGGCGCCGCTCTTATCCTCGATCCAGATCGCCGACTGCGGCGCCAGCTCATCCCGAAAGCCGACGATGAAATCGATCTCCACAAAAGGACGCGGATGTTTTTGCGGGTCAAAAAACTGGACAGGAGGTTTCATGCTCGCGAAGGCCAGGTTCGATGCCTGGCTGTTTTTATAATCCGTGATCACCTTGATCCAGTTGGTGGTCGCCTTTTTCTGATAAGCGTATCCCAGCCAGTATAACGCCTCCGCTTTGGTCTCTTTGGAGGCCGTGCCCTTTACCACCCAATTCAAATCTTCCATCGCCTGGTCCAGCTTGCCCACAAAAAAAGGCAGCGCTACGCCGACAGAGCCTCTCATCAGCCTCAGCTCAGGATCGTCCGGGGCAAGAGCACAGGCCTTTTCCGCCAGACGGACCACCTCAAAAGCGAGGTTGGTGCGCAGATCTGTGTTTTTGTAAATGCGCTCATCATAGCCCTTGTCGGCTAACGCCTCCGTGGTCCGGATGAGCAATTTGTACGCCTCGACATTAGCCGAATCCAGGCGGATGGCTTTTCGCAAAACCTGGTCGGCTTTATCATACTCTTTTGTGTCATTATAGGCTTTGCCCAGCTGGAGCAGCAATTTCGGATCGTTGGGCGATTGATCCGTTTTTTGTTGCAGCGCTTGCGCATCGGTGACGGAATAGGTTGGCAGAGCTGTCGCCCGGGTTTGCGGCTGGGTCAGTTGGGTGATCTCCATTTCGGCATTGCGGGAGAGATCGGAACCGGGGGCAAGCTCGACGACCTTTTTCCAGGCGGTGATCGCTTTTTGGGGCTCTTCTTTCTTTTGATATCCTTGCGCCAAAAAATTGTAGACGGCCGGCATGATCTGAGCAGTGAATGGTGAGGGTGCTTTATCATGAATCCTGATCACCATTTCCAGATCCTGGATGCCCTCATCCAGCTTGTTCATGAAAACCGGAACGTTGATGCCCATCACGCCGCGATGAAATCTGGGCACGGGATTGTCCGGGGCGAGGTTGACCGCTTTGTTGAGCAGATCATAGCCGACTCCGACCAGGCGGCCTGCTTCCATATAGTTTTGCGTTCTGCCCGCTTGTGTCACCCGATAAAGGCCCAGATAAGAGAGCGCAGCCGGGTGATCAGGATATTTTTGGATCGCCTCCTCCATCACTTTTACGGCCTGTTCCAGATCCCCCGCCTGGTTAAAGCTTTCAGCCTTTTGGATGAATTCATCCATGGTCTGGCCGAAAACGATCTGACCACTCCCCATAATCAGGAGTGTGAGGAATAGAGCTGTTCTGTTTCGCATGGTCACCTCCATAAAGCACAGGTAAGACACTGTCATCCTGAAAAAAAGGCATGAAAACCCGGTTGCTGCCGCTCATTCCAGAATGATTTCTACATAACTTTGCTCATCGCAGGAGAAGCTGGTCAGATTCCACCAATATCCCCATTCCCCATCCAGACGGATGGTCATTTGTCATTCCCGTGTTGGATCCGTCGTGGTGATATTCCAATACCCCGCCTGCGTCAGCTCCCGGATCCTGGCCACTTTCACCGTATCGCCCTGCAGAAAATGGGCCGCTGCAGGCAGAGATGAGCCTCTCAGCAGTTTACTGGACTCCTACCGGAAAAAACGGTATGCAGATGGAAATCGCACTTGAGCGTCACCTTTCCATCAAGGTCGGGGAGGTTGTAGATCCTCCGCTGCGCCGCCACCGGCAGCGCGGTGAGCAGGGTGATCAGCAGTATCAGGAGACGTAAAGCTCGCAACTGTTTCATGAGCAGGTTCCTTTTGGAGGGCATTAAACCGGATTACGGGAACAGTGGCTCCGGTCAAGCGCAGCCACTGCCGTCATTGGACGCAGCACACTCGAGATGAATCGGGCTGCCCCGGCCGGGTGAAATGGCCAATGAACGTATAAAAAAAATTAATCATTCAGTCAGCGAAAAGCAAGGGATTGATGCGGGTTATTCGAAAGAAAAATTGAAGTGTAATCGGGAAAGAACAGGCAGCCTGTTATCGGGAATTTGCATGGAATTTCACTGTATGCGACCGCCCATGAAAAACATCTTGATGTAATAAAGTCATACGAAATCCAGACTCAGTAAATAATAAAACTCCCCCCGGCGCTGCTGTACTGCTGCGCAAATCCGGGGGGAGTTCAAGGGTATGCCGGCCTGAACAGGTCACGAGTCAGACCGCCGCCGATGTCAGATTTCAGACCTAGTCGCGCAGTACAAACGTCACTTTCATCACCATTCTGTACTCCACAATCTTGCCATCCTTGTCTTCCACTTTCGGATCCTTTATCCAGGCGCCTTTGACATTGTCGAGGGTTTTGTCGGCCCTGGCGATGCCCAGGGTGACAGTATACTCCAGGTTTTATGAGAGGATGAGATAGACTTCTGACATAATTATATGTAAGTTTGGATCTTTCAACAAAGCCGTGGTCAAACATGCGAGCTTTGGTGTTCTTGCTGGGCAAAGTAAAACTGGAGTGTCCAGAAAAGACGAATTGAGCATAAAATGGCCTGTTTTAAGGTGAAATCAATCGAGCTGCAGCAACGGATTAAGATTTTTCCAATACAGGAAATCCTGGCTAATGTTGCAAATACTGCGTCAAAAATGATATCAAATTCGCAAAAATTGCATCTACTGATTTTGTATGTTGTCTGAAAAGCTAAGAATAACAGTTAATTAGAAAGAGTGGCTGAATGGCATTTAATTTGCATGAATTATCAGATTGTCGTACCAGTGCGACACTAATGGAATTTCACATATATTGCGAGTGATTAAGCTGAATTGAACAGGTGTGAAAATACATATGTTAAGCCGAAAGCTGATGATTTTGATGAATAACTTGTACGGAATTTTGCTTTGGAGAACCTGGCGGCGGCGATCTGAGATCCCAAGAAGAGAGGAGTTCACAATGAACCGCAATATGCGGAACTCTGGATTCAAGTATCTTGCATTTATTTTTTTTGTTGTTCTTTTGACAAAAGGTTATTCTCAGGATGCCCTTGAGCCAAATGACTCCTTTGCCTCGGCAACTATACGGACGATAACAAGCTATAATACGACCTATTCATCCATTAATCTAAGGATATCAGCTCAGAACGATCTCGATTATTTCAAGATTCAGGTCGGCAGGGGAGTACCACCAATCGGTATAGCCCCGGTGCTCTCGTGGACTGAAAAAAATGGATACGCAGCTGATGGACTTGATCCTGCTATTATCAATCAAGCTGCTTTCAGAATTAATTGTCGAGATACCGATAACGATGCTCCCATTACCGGCTATCCGAATGTGCATGCCAGGAAAGCGGGCGTGGAGATCTCGGGCAGCCCGTTTACAATGGAATCAGCGAACTCCGATGCCTTCAGTACAGGCCGAATCTACCAGAAGAGCATGACCATCGCTGCAGCCGGCACGGATTATACCTATGCCTTCGAGGCGCTTGATGCACTGGGCAATACGGCGACTGGAGAGCCGGTTACTGCCAGAGCATTCACGGTGAACAATCCGGTGCCGGTGGTCTCTACGCTCGATCCAGCACAGAAGACGCTCAATTCGAGTGAACTCTCACTTACGGTTAATGGCATCAATTTTGTCGAGGGCAGTGTGGTGCAGTTTGTCGGCCAGGATCGAGCCACGCAGTTTATCAGCAGCACACAGTTGACGGCAACACTGTTGGCATCCGATCTGGCTACTTTGGGCGCGTTCCGGATAACGGTATTTAATCCGGCCCCTGGCGGCGGGACTTCAACAGAGAATATCTTTCTAACAGTGACTGTAGACGAAGTCGATGGTCTTGTGGCTTATTATCCCTTTAATAACAGTCCAAATGATGAGAGCGGTAACGGGAATCATGGTACATTTACCGGTAGCCCCACCCCTGCGGCGGATCGCTTTGGCCGGGCCAACAGGGCATTTTACTTTGATGGCACCGACGATGCTGTTGTCATCAATATGTCTTATCCCATGGTCGGCTATTCTGTGGGTCCGCATTCATATTCTGTCTGGGTCAATCGACCAGCAAGGAGTGGTGACATTGAGTTTATTGTAGATGCTGGAGGAGGATCGCAGGATCAACGCGGCATCCGCTATACTCGTGATGGATTGCCTACTGCAAAATGGGTGATATCCTCTTCAATCGAGAATACAACGGCCTCATTTGAACCAAGTTATAATGCCTGGCATCATCTGGTTGGGGTTTACACTGGCACTGAAGTGTCTCTTTATGTCGATGGTCAGTTGGCTTCTTCCCGTCCCAAAAGCGGGACAGGTGTCGTGCTGAGCATTATGAAGATCGGTAATATCTCCGAAAGTGCAAATCCTTACCAGAATTTTACCGGCTATATTGATGACGTGCGCATTTATAATAAAGCTCTTGCTGCGCAAGAGGTACAAGAGCTCTTGATGGAACAAGTCGAGTCAGAAAATCGTGTACCAGAATTGCTGTGGCCAGCAACGCCCGGTTATGATAGCGATGGCGTCGAGCCGGATCTGAATATTATGAATGGGGCTTTCATCTTCAAGGTGACTTTTCGCGATGCGGACAACGATTCACCAATGACCGGCTACCCGAAGGTGCATATTAAAAAGGGTGGGGTGGAGATCTCGGGAAGCCCATTTACAATGGAGCCATCGAATTCCGATGCTTTTGTTACAGGCCGCATTTTCCAAAAAGAACTGACCATATCCGCAGCGGGCGCGGATTATACCTATGCGTTTGAAGCTCAGGATGTGAAAGGCCATGTGGCAACCGGAGAACCGGTCAGTTCTGAAAAATCGTTCACCGTGATTAATCCGTGGCCCATGGTTTCTGCGATCGATCCGGCGCAAAAGATGGTCAATTCGGGGGAGTTCACCCTTACGGTCAATGGCCAGTATTTTATCAACGGCAGCGTGGTGCGTTTTGCCGGCCAGGATCGGGCCACACAATTTGTAAACAGCACGCAGCTGACAGCGACTATTTTGGCAGCTGATTTGACCACTTCGGGCGTCTATCCAATCACGGTTTTTAATCCGGCCCCGGGCGGCGGTGTCTCTGAACCCTCAGTGGTATTTACGGTCGCGCCTTTACCTTCAGGGACTCTATATGCCCACTATCCATTGGCGGGCGATGCCATTGACATCAGCGGCAACGAGCGCAATGGCACGGTCTATCAGGCCGCGGCAACATCCGACAAAGCAGGCACGGCCGGGCAAGCACTCCTGTTTGACGGCCTTGATGATTATGTCGGGCTGCCTTTTGCATCCCAGGCTCTGGGTTCAGCGATGACAATCACGGCATGGGTATACCGAACAGGCTCATCCTTCGATACATCTGTTCAGGGAATTATATCCAATGATGTAAACAGTAATCGAGGTATTTCGATTGGGGCTTATCCAGTGAACGGCCCCAGTCCAGCCTCTGCCAACAAGCTGCAGGTTTCGGTATACAACAGCCTTGAAACCGGTTCAGATCTGCTGGGATTGTTGATTCCCCTTGATGAATGGCAGTATGTCGCCACAGTGGCTGATGGCGTCAATCTAAAGATCTACCAGGATGGGCAGCTTCAAGGGAGTACACCTTTTAGCGGCAATCTGAGAGGATCCGCCAATTTCCACATTGGCCATGACCAGTACGATGCAAGTGCGGGGCGATTCTGGCAAGGCAAGATCGATAATGTCCGTTTTTACAATCGGGCGCTTACAACGACCGAAATATCAGACATCTATGCGCTTGAAGGCAGCGGCGCAGCAAATTCACATACCTTGAGTTTACCCGCCGGCTGGAGCATGATTTCAAGCTACGTCATTCCGGCGGATAATGCGCTCCCGGTTCTGTTCAGTGACATTGTTGCAGACATGACTATACTCAAGAATGGCTCTGGCGATGTCTATTGGCCGCAATATACAATCAATACCATTGGTACGTGGAATCATCTGGCTGGATATTATATCTTTATGAAAAACAACGCAACTTTCGAGGTCACCGGTCAAGCCATCCTGCCCGAATCCACTCCGATCTCTCTGAACCAGGGGTGGAATCTGATCAGCTATCTGCGCGACACAGGCCAGGATGTGACGACAGCCTTGAGTAACCTGGTTTCTACCATGGTCATCGCCAAAAATGGAGCAGGTCATGTCTACTGGCCGGCATTTTCCCTCAATACCATAGGCAATATGATGCCCGGAGCGGGCTATCAACTGTATATGAACCAGGCAGCGACGTTGACCTATGCGGCCAACAGCCTCGCCAAGGATGAGGGTGGTTCCCCAATTATCTCTTTTACCTCACACCATTACCAGCCCTTCCTTACCAACAGTGGCAGAAACAGCATCATCGGCATAAAAGGCGGAAATATGGAAGAAGGCGATGAGGTGAGTGCCTGGACCCTCAACGGCCGGCTGCTGGCCGCAGGAGCAATCGCCCAGAACAGGACCGTCTTGGTTATACCGGGCGATGATCCGATGACTAAAGATGTGGTCGAGGGCTGTGCAGAAGATGAAATACTGGTATTCAGGGTTTGGCGGCGGAGTGACGGGCTGGAATTGCCGATGGCGGACTGGTATGCGGAAGATGCCCTGACAGGGACACCCCTGGGCGATCAACTAGCCTATCGGACGGATGCTGTCACAATTGTGCGTACCTCTGCCTCAGCTTTATCGACCGTATCCGGATATAAGCTGGAACAGAATTTCCCCAATCCCTTCAATCCAGAAACCTCCATCCGCTTTTCATTACCACAGGCAGCGGCTGTCCGGTTGGTCATCATGAATTTGCAGGGTCAACAGATGCGGATTCTTGTTGATGAACAGTGTGCCTCCGGCAGCCACACCATCGTCTGGGATGGCCGGGATGATGATGACCAACCCGTGGCCTCCGGATTATACATTGTGAGAATGGTGGCTGGTGAATTTACAGCGAATCAGAAGATCTCTTTCATCAAATGAGCCGCAGGACCGGATTCGCCAGCTCCGGCTTGAAATGCGACAGCAGTTAATCCCTTTACAGATGAAGTCAAATAAAAACTCCCCCCGGCGCTGCTGTGCTGCTGCGCAAATCCGGGGGGAGTTCAAGGATATGCCGGCCTGAACAGGTCACGAGTCAGGCCGCTGCTGAGGTCAGGCCGACAGGCCTAATCGCGCAGAACGAAGGTCACCTTCATCACCACTCTGTATTCCACAATCTTGCCATCCTTGACTTCCACTTTCTGATCCTTTATCCAGGCGCCTTTGACATTGTCGAGGGTTTTGTCAGCCCGGGCGATGCCCTGGGCGATGGCGTCCTCGAAACTCTTGGGTGAGGAGCAAATGACCTCGCTGACTTTGGCTATACTCACGTCGACCTCCTTTTAGTTAGGAACCATGTTCAGACCTGACCTGGCTTTGCATCAAGCTTGGACTGCAGTACCTGTGCCGCTCGCCTGGGACGAACGGCGAGCTGATCAGGAGTGCTCTCTTTATAGTACAAATCCGGGGGGCAGGATATTCCGGCCTGCTCTCTCCTTGGCCGATTTCGCCGGCAGGCCCACCCCTGTAAAAAGACCTTGATTTTCCCTATAAATGAGGCTAACTTATCGTTTTAAAATATACCATACAGGAATCGGGAAGGCGGTACCCTGAGCTTTTTGAATAGCAAGCCGGATCGGGACAGGAGCACAGCACCGGCGCATATCACCCTCCTCGGGTCGCGGGTCGACGCCCTGCCCTCCTATGCCGCGGTCTGTTCAGCCCTGCAGGCGCATCTGCGCGCGGGCACGACCGCGCACTATATCACCGTCAACAATGCCCACACCATGGTCGAGGGGGCGCGGCGGCCTGAATTTCAGCGAATCATCAACGAGTCGCTGCTCTCCCTGGCCGACGGCCGGCCGCTCTCGATCATCGGCTGGCTCAAGGGGGCACGAAAGATGCATCGCATCTTCGGACCGACCCTGCTTGAGGAGGCGCTCGACCGGGGCCGGCAGGAGAAGATCCGCCATTTTTTCTTCGGCAATACCCCTGAGACCCTGGCCCGGATGGAGAAGGTCATCCAAAAACGCTATCCCGGAACCGTCATTGCCGGCAGAATCTCGCCCCCGTTCAGACCTTTCACCGAGGCCGAAAACCTGTCCTGGCTGGAGGAAATGCGCCGGGCCAGCCCGGACCTGATCTGGGTCTCCCTCGGCGCGCCCAAACAGGAGGAGTGGATCTACCGCCACTTTCGCGCCCTCGACCGCGGGATCTTTATCGGCATCGGCGCCGGCTTTTCCTATCTCGCCGGCACCATCAAACACGCTCCGGGCTGGATGAAGTACATGGCCCTGGAGTGGTTCTACCGGCTCCTCCAGGAACCCAACCGCCTTTGGCGGCGTTATGTGAAAAACAATACCCTTTTTATTCTCTATACCCTGCGCGAATTGCTGACCGGAACCCTCCCGGGCGGACGCTCCGCATAAACGGAATAGCATGAAGCAGAGCCCTTTCTCGTTCAGCGCAATGTTCCAGGCCGCCGCCGACTTTGGCTCGGTCCTGGTCGCCCTCTATCTCAGCTACTGGCTGTGGGAGCTGTCGCCCTTCCGCCTCAACCTCCATATCATCTGGCCGACACCCCTGCAGGCCCTCCTGGTCAGCCTCTTCTTCATCTTTCTCTTTTTCATCCAGGGCGGCTATGAGCGCAAGAGCAGCATCCTCAATGTCCGCGCCCGCAAGAACCTCATCAGCGCCATGCTGCTCGGCTGCGCACTGGTCATCGTCTACTCCTTTTTCACCCGCAAGATCGCCCTCGGCCGCCTGCAAATTTTCTATCTCTTCATCCTGATGCTCCTGCTCATCACCATCCAGCGTCATCTCTTCGACAAGCTCCACACCCTGCTGCTGCGCCGCGGCATCGGCGCAAAGCGGGTGCTGATCTTCGGCGCGGGCGACACCGGCGAGCGCATCGCCAGGGCGTTGCAGCGCTATCCCAAGATGGGCTACCTGCCGGTCGGATTCGTCGACGACTACAAGAAGCAGGGGGAGGGAGAGGCCCGCGCCCTGCCGATTCTGGGCGGACTCGCAGAGCTGCGGACGATTGCGGCCGAGAGCGACGCACGGGAGATCATCATCGCCATCCCCTCGGCGCCGCAAGCGCGCATGCAGGAGGTGATGAAAGGCTGCGCCGCCGTCCGCTTGCCCTACCGCTATGTGCCCAACCTCTACGACACCGCCATCCAGCGCATTCGCACAGAGGTGATCGACGGGGTGCCGCTTTTCGATCTCGCCCACCTCCACTACTCGCCGCTCTCGGCCCTGGTCAAGCGGCTCTTCGACCTGGTGCTCTCCGTGCTGGTCATCCTCATCAGTGTGCCCCTGGTGCTGTTGATCGGCCTGGCCATCCGTCTCGAGACTCCGGGTCCGGTTTTTTTCAGGCATCTGCGCACCGGCAGGGGCGGCAAATCCTTCATGTTGTGGAAATTCAGGACCATGTACCGGGATACGGATCCCTACGCGATCCATCCCCACAGCCGCCGCGATCCGCGCATCACCCGGGTGGGCTGGCTGCTGCGGCGCACCAGTCTCGACGAGCTGCCGCAGTTCTGGAATGTGCTGCGCGGGGAGATGAGTGTGGTTGGGCCGCGTCCGGAGATGCCCTTCATCGCCGGACAGTACACCGAGCTGCAGCGCGAGCGCCTCAACGTGCGGCCGGGGATCACCGGACTCTGGCAGATCTCGGCCGACCGCGCCGTGCCCATCCACGAGAACATCGACCACGACCTTTTTTATATTCAGAACCAGTCGCTGCTGCTGGATCTGATCATCATCGCCAAGACCTTCTGGGTGGCGATCGCCGGTTTGGGGAGGTAAAGATGGCGCGCAACATTGAAATCAAGGCCCGCATCGGCGGCATCGCGGAGATGGAAGCCCGGGCGGCGGCCCTGGCGGACCGGGGCCCGATCATCATCGAGCAGGATGATACCTTTTTCGCTTGTCCGAACGGCCGCCTCAAGCTGAGGGCGCGCACGGTCGACGACGGCGAGCTGATCTTTTACCGCCGCGCCGATCAGTCCGGCCCCAAGGAGTCCTTTTATCTTCTCGCCAGAACCCGGGAGCCCGACGCCCTGCGCGAGGTGCTCTCCCTGGCCTATGGCACGGCCGGCCGTGTGCGCAAGCTGCGCACCCTCTACTGGTGCGGCCGGACGCGGATCCATCTCGACCGGGTGGAGGGACTGGGGGATTTTCTCGAACTGGAGGTCATACTTGCGGAGTACGAACCACCTGCAGCGGGCGAGGCGGTGGCGCGGGAACTGATGGAGAGGCTCGGCATCCGTGTGGAGGAGCTGATCGAGGGGGCCTACATCGACCTGCTGGCCCCCTGAAAGCGCCACTGATGAATAAATATTCAGTTTTTACTGTTATTAATAACAACCACTAAATGCCCGGACACAGGGGGAGATGGCCCGCGGGCTGGGCACCTGGCGGGAAAACCAACCACAAGTTGCAGGAGGAAACAGCATGGAACTTTTAATTCAGTTGCTCAGCGGTGCTCTGGGAGGCAATCTGGCCGGTTCTCTGCTTAAAAAATTAAGCCTTGGCACAGTGCTGAATTCCATCGTGGGTATCCTCGGCGGCGGTTTGGGTGGGCAGATTCTCAATTCGCTGGGTGCAAGCTCCGGCGGTGCCAGCTCCCTGGATCTTGCCGGCATCATCTACAACATCCTTGGCGGCGGTGTCGGCGGCGGCGTGGTGATGGCCGTCATCGGCCTGATCAAGTCGCTTTTCGCAAAGAAGTAATCCGCTATATGGCCTGCAGCGGGGGCTGCCTGGCAGCCCCCGCACTGTTTGTCCTCCTGCATCTATCTCCCCCTTCGCCAAATCCCTTGACTTTAGTCTAATTTCTTCGCATATTTTTGCACTTGGCTCCGGGTCAAGCGACGTTTTATTTCGCACACTTCCATCTGGCGTATCCATGGCCTTTCTCTGCACCCCCCATCTTTCAGCCCTCTCCATGCGCGGTGCCCTCGGGCGGACCGCCCTCATGATTCTTTTTATCTTCGGCTTGGGCGAGGCCCAAACCCTCTCGCCGGCCGGCGGGATGGCGCAGCAGATCGCTTATCTGCAGGCGCGCGGGGAGCTGAGCGGGCTCTCTCCGTTCATCCAGCCCTACGATATCAGAGAGATCCGGAGCGGGCTGGAGGGGACGGCAGGAAAACATGCCCTTTTTCTCTCTGCTGGCCTGAACCGCCGGCGCCTTGAGCCCGGCGAGGCCTCGGTCGCGGTGGTCTCGGACAACCGCCTGCTCAGTGAGCCCTTTCCTGGCACCCTCCCCGGGGAAGCAATCTACGATCCCGCCGATGCGTGGCTCTATTACGGCCGCCAGCGCCTCGAACTCGCCTGTCGCCCCAAATCCTGGCTGCAGATCTTCAACACCATGCTCCTCGACAACCGTCTGGACGAGCACCCCGGCTACGCCGGCATCCGCCAGGAGGGCTTCGCCAGCTACACGGAGCGCGCCGGGGTGAGGCTGCAGCATGCCGGCTTTACCGCTGTGGTCGGCCGCGAGTTTCTTCGCATCGGCCCCGGCTTTGACGCCAGTTTGCTGGTCTCCCCGTACAGCCGCCCCATGGACCAGATCGCCCTCGGCTGGCGGAATCGCTGGCTGCGCTACGATTTCATCGCTGCCTCCCTCGATCCCTCGCCCTGGCTGCTGGAAGGAGGGGGGGCGCGCAACCGCTATATCAGCCTGCACCACCTCCAGGTTCAGCCCATGAGGCGGCTTTGCATCGGCATCGGCGAGGCGATGCTCTACTCGAGCGGAGCCCCGGAATTCAACTATCTCAATCCCTTTCTGGCCTGGTACGGCGAGGTCACCAACGGGCCGGTCGGCGGCAACATCCTCGGCAGCGTACACATCGCCGCCATGCCGGTGGACAATCTGACCCTCCATGCGGACCTCCTCATCGACGACATCCAGCTCGAGAAGAGCGGTCCCGGGGACCTGGAACCCGCCGAATACGGCCTGATCGCCGGATTGCGCTGGGCCGATCCCTTGCACCTTCAGGGCGGCGATCTCTATTGCGAGTATACGCGCATCACCAATCGCACCTTCAATGGCGAGGGCGGGCCCTGGGAGCGGTGGCTGCATCGCAACGAGCCCATCGCCCATTTCCTCGGCAACGATTTCGAACGCTGGCTGGCCGGTTTCTCCTGGTGGCCGCAGCCGGCCCTGCGCGCCGCCTGCATCATCGATCTGCGCCGGCGCGGCGAGGGGCGCATCGACAAGCCCTTCGACCGTCCCTGGCTCGATACCCCCCTCGGGCAGGAGTACAGCGAACCCTTCCCCACCGGCGTGGTCGAAGAGAACGAACGCTGCACCCTGGAGCTGAGCTGGCAGCCGCGCCAGGCCGTGCGCGCCCACGGCCGTATCGGCTATTGCCGGATTTCCAATCTGAACCATTCCCCGGGACAGGACCGCAGCGAGTGGATGGGCAGCCTGGGGCTGGAGGTGGATGTGCTGCGCAAATTCAGCATGGAATAGTTTTGCTTCGAGCCATTAGGGGAAGCGGGGGAGAGTGTTACAGTGGCCGGGCCAATCCCGGCAGATCAATAAAAAGCATCATTACTCATCGGAGGTGTTATGATCAATGTCGGTGTCATCGGCGTCGGCTACTGGGGACCCAATATCATCCGCAATTTCGATGGCTGCAGTCAGACCCAAATGGCCATCGCCTCGGACCTCAAGTCGGAGCGGCTCTCCTTCATCCAGAAGAAGCACCCTGCTCTTAAAACCACGGCCGATTATCGCGAGATCATCAACGATCCCGCCATCGATGCGGTGGCGATCTGCACCCCGGTCTTTTCCCACTATGAGCTGGCCAAAGAGGCCCTGCAGGCCGGCAAGCACGTCTTTCTCGAAAAGCCGATGACCTCCACCTCGCAGCAGGCCGAGGAACTGGTCAACCTGGCGGCGCAGAAAAAGCTCACCCTGATGCTCGATCATACCTTCATCTACACCGGCGCGGTGCAGCTGATTAAAAAGCTGGTCGACGCCGGCGAGATCGGGGATCTTTATTATTTTGATTCGGTGCGCATCAACCTCGGCCTCTTTCAGCACGACGTCAATGTGATCTGGGACCTCGCCCCGCACGATATTTCGATTATGGACCACCTTCTCCAGCTCAAACCCGAGAGTGTGGTCGCCACCGGCGCTGACCACGTTGGCGCGGGCCACGAGGATGTCGCTTACCTGACCGTCTATTTCCCCAACAACATCATCGCCCACATCCACGCCAACTGGCTCTCGCCGGTCAAGATCCGCCAGACCCTGATCGCAGGGACGAAGAAGATGATCGTCTGGGATGACAACCTCCCCAACGACAAGATCAAGATCTATGACTCGGGCATCACCGTCAACCGCACCAAGGCCGAAATCTACGACACCCTGATCCAGTACCGCACCGGCGACATGTGGGCCCCCAAGGTGCCGCTCACTGAAGCGCTGAGCCTGGAGGTGAACCATTTCGCCGAATGCATCCAGAGCGGCAAGACTCCGCTCACCGACGGGGTGGCCGGGCTGAACGTGGTGCGCATCCTCGAGGCCTCGGAGAAGTCGATCAAGGCTCGGGGCAAGGAGATCCGGCTGGCGTAGGCGGTCGAAGCCGGGTGGCTGCGAGAGGGGGCGGCGCGGGGCTAGGAGATCCGGCTGGCGTAAAACCTGACACTGTTTTTTGTGAACCTGTATAAAATAACCTACTCCTGGAGCAGAACATGAAATTTCTCAGCATTGCCGATGACGTCAAGCTGGGTGAAGGCGTCAAGATCTTCAATTTCGTCAACCTCTACGGCTGCGAGATCGGCGACCATACCAAGATCGGCACCTTCGTCGAGATCCAGAAAGGGGCCACGGTGGGCAAGCACTGCAAGATCTCGAGCCATACCTTCATCTGCGAGGGGGTGCACATCGAGGACAACTGCTTCATCGGCCACAACGTCACCTTCATCAACGACAAATTCCCGCGCGCGACCAATCCGGACGGCTCCCTGCAGACCGAGGCGGACTGGGCCTGCGTGCCCACCTACGTCCGCACGGGGGCTTCGGTCGGCTCGAGCTCGACCATCCTCTGCGGGGTGACCATCGGCGAGAACGCCATCATCGGCGCCGGAGCGGTGGTGACCAAAGATGTGCCGGCCAACACCATCGTCGCCGGCTGCCCGGCGAGGGTGCTGAGGAAGATGGAATAGCCGGGCAGATATTAAAAAGGGAGATGGAAATAAATCCATCTCCCTTTTTTAATTCTCTACTGGCCGGGCTCGGCAGGGGCCTTTTCGATGATTGCCGGAAAGTTTTCGATCTTGAGCAAGCGGGAGAAAGCCTTGGGGATGTCGGTGTTTTCATGGAATCCGGAGAGGAGCTGCGCCCCGGGGCCGTAGGCGTAGAGGGGAACGGTGGCGCCGGAGTGGCCGTCGGTGCTCCAGTGGAGTTCGACCTCGCTGCCGTCGACATTGCCGCCGTTGATGGAGAGGCCGCCAGTCTCATGGTCGGCGGTGACGACGACCAGGGTGTGTTTGTCCGTTTGCGCGAATTTGAGGGCTTCCGCGACCGCCATATCAAAGTCGAGGGTCTGGCGGACCGAGTTCTCAGCGTTGTGCTCGTGGTTCGCCCAGTCGATCTGACTGCCCTCGATCATAATGATAAAGCCCTTTTTGCTCTCCTTGAGCAAATCGATGGCCCGCGCGGTCATCTCGGCGATGGTCGGCTCGGGACGCATGGTCTGCATCCCCTCGTCGGCGAAGAGGCCGAGCACCCTCGGCCCCGTGGCGGCCATCAGTTCAGCGCGGGTGCGGATGACCGCATAATTATTGGTACGGGCGAGGTCGAGGAGGTTGCGCTCGTCCGCCCGGCGGCTGCCTGATTCGCTCTTCGGGATGAAGAAGGAGTATCCCCCGCCCAGCATGACATCGATCCCGTTAAGAAGCAGGTGTTCGGCGATGAGGGGCTGCTCCTTGCGGCTCATGGTGTGGGCGCCGAAGCCGGCCGGTGTGGCGTGGGTGACCGAGGAGGTAGCGACCAGCCCGGTGGCCATCCCTCTGGCTTTGGCGGCGGCCATGATGCTCAGGGGCATATCCCCGTTCGGTGTGCGGGAGATGCGGCCGTTGTTGGTTTTGATGCCGCAGGCCATGGCGCTGCTGGCGGCTGCAGAATCGGTGACGAGGTGGTCCGCCGAGCTCGTGCGGATAAAGCCGGCGATGGGCATACGGTCCATATGGAGTGCGCCGGCGACCCCCGGACCCTTGATGCGCGCGTAGGAGACGGTGGAGATGCTCATGCCGTCGCCAATAAGAAAGATGATGTTCCTGACTTTCTTGCCCTTGATGATCGGCAGCTGGCTCTGATCGGCTGGCGGCTGATAAAAGCTCGAATCGGCCGGCAGCGCCCAGCCCATGGTGGTCATAAGGGCGATGAGAAGAGGGATAAACAGCTTGCGGCAGTGAAGCATGGGTTCTACTCCTTGACAGGTTTCATAAACTCTAATATGCAAAAAATAATCCTTTTACGCAACTGATTTGCATCTCCAGGGTGCCCCCGAAATCTGGTCCCCACCTGAGACCTTGTGCCGCGTACCCCCCGAAATCTGGTCCCCACCTGACGCCTTGTGCCGCGTACCCTCCGAAATCTGGTCCCCACCTGACGCCTTGTGCCGCATACCCCCCGAAATCTGGTCCCCACCTGACGCCTTGTGCCGCATACCCCCTGAAATCTGGTCCCCACTTTACACCCTGCAGCACATATCCCTGCTTTTCTGTTGACATTACCCTCACTATTTTATATTTTGGTGAAATAGAAAGGCCTGATATGCACATTAAAAGTCTCATCCTGGGGGCCCTTGTTTTCACCGCCACCGCTCTCCACGCCGGCGCCGCGGAGGACAGTCTGATCCTGGCGCAGGAGCGACTCATCCAGGAGGTCATCGACCGCATCGATGTCGACTCGATGCTCACCCGGGTGCGCATCCTCTCCGGGGAGCAGGAGGCCTGGATCGGGG
>ERZ795059.970-NODE-970-length-34021-cov-10.616705_pt1 | contig 34021 bp, 36 predicted proteins | sample MGYA00375143_ERZ795059 | MGnify/ENA primary metagenome ERZ795059 (study PRJEB30188, sample SAMN05720168) | activated sludge metagenome | isolation source: Anaerobic digester | place: USA | collected 2015-01-07 ... | reverse complement strand
ACGGAGGGGGCTGCGCGTCTTCGCGCGGATGCCTGCGCACGCGCGGACCTCCGCTTGCATCTCTCAATTGCCCATTGCCTACCGCCTCGCAGCCACCTGCGAGAACGCCCTCGCACGCCCAAAACAAAAAGGCCGCCCTCGCGAGCGGCCTTTTCCAATCTGTCTCTCAGCCTGAAGCTATCAGCTCTGGCCCGATTGGTCCGCCATCGGGTCTTGCGCGTGCTTCACCGCGCCTTCGAAGATCGCGTTCGGCTCGATTGCCAGCGAAGCGTGGAAGATGTCGCCGCGCACTTTCGCGCCCGTGCAGAGCTGAACCTTGCGGCCACGGATACGGCCTTCAACCGTGCCGCGGATCACAACGGACTCGGCAATCACTTCGCCCTTAACGGCGCCGGTTTCGCCAACCGTCAGAGCCGAGGCGCGAACATCGCCCTCGATCTGGCCGTTGATGTCGAGCTCGCCCTGGCTGACGATCGTGCCGGTCATCTTCACGTCGGCCGAAATGATCGACGGGCCCGAGCGTGCGGCAGCCGTGCGCTTCGGCGGCTCCGGCAGGGCAGGCGGGCGCGGTGCGTTGTTCACCGGCGGCGGAGCTTCAGGAGATTTGCCCTTAGTGAACATGCTTGCCAGCCCTCAGGAATTTGATCGGATCGTATGATTTGCCGCGGAAATAAATCTCGTAGTGCAGGTGGGGACCGGTGCTGCGACCGGTCGAGCCCATCGTGCCTAGTTTCTGTCCTATACCGATGGGCGAGCCCGCTTTTACGGTGATCGAATTCAAGTGGCCATAGCGCGTGCGGAACCCGCCGCCATGGTCGACCTCGACCACCCGGCCATAGCCGCCTTTGACGCCGGCATAGGTCACGGTGCCTGGCGCGGTCGCGATGATCGGCGCGCCATAGAAGGCGCCGAAGTCCGTGCCTTCATGGAAGGCGGTCTTGCGGTTGAACGGGTCAGAACGATAGCCGAAGCCCGAGGTTTCGCGGAAATCAGGCACGTCCACCGGCGGGCCGAGCGGCAGGGCGTGGATCGCGGTTTCGTACTGCTGGGCTTCATAGAGGCGGGCTTCCACCTCATAGATGCGGCGCTTGAACGGGTCGGTCTCAAGCTGGGCGGTAGCGGCCGAGTTGGTCAGGCCAACCTGAACCAGCGGTCCGCCCATGCCCGGCTGTTCCAGCACGCGAGCGGCCGAAACGCCGGTCAGTCGGATGATGCCACGGGCGCTTTCGGCGCGGCGGACGGCTTCGTCTTCGAAGGCGTCGAGGAAGACAGCTTGTTCGGTGATGAGTTCGTCAGTGCGGGCGCGAAAGGTGCCGGTATCGTTGGCGGCTTGTTCCGCTCCTTCAGGCCGGCTCTGGCGCGGGTCGCCTTCCTCGATGGTCGAGTCGATCAGCAGCGAAGCGTTCTGGCCGGAGAGGGCGATGGCCGAAGCCGTGTCCTGGCCCTGAAGGTTCGCCAACAGGCGCTTCAGCGTCTTGTGGCGGTCTTCCGCCTCGTTGATTGCCGAGTTGAAATCGGTCGTGCGGGTCTCGAGAAGTTGCAGCGCGGTCTGCTCGGCAGCCTTGGCCTGACGCAGGTCGCGCTCGAGACGCGCCGTCTTGCGATCGGACGAGCCGCCCTGGATGTCGATTCCCGGTCCGCGCAGCAGCACCGCGACCGTCGCGAACAGGCACCAGCCGACGACCAAGGTAGCCCCGCCCGCCATCGTGGCCTGACGCCAGGGCGAAATGGAAACGTACCGCACGGACCCGCCGCTGCGGTGGTAAATCTGCCTCTCAGGAAACGCCTTTTCGAAGAACGCTTTCGTCTTCGATTTCAGGTGCTTGACCGCCATTTACGAAGCCCGATCAATTTCTCTACGCGCCAAGCCCCGCGTTGCCCCGCTGGTTGTTGCCCGGCGGACACATGGATAGCCCAGTTCTTCGCGCACGCGAACCCCCGCAGACAGCTTTTTCGCCTCGCATCGCAGCATGCAGGTTTGCCCGCAGGAATTCCATAAAAATGGCCCCCATTTGGTTAACGGAGGGCCAAGAAATCCTGCTCCACACGGTCCACATGACCGGGCACGCGGACGTTTCGCCACACCCTTTGAATCACGCCGTCAGAATCGATCAGCAAGGTCGACCGGACGATGCCCATGAATCGCTTTCCGTAGAGCTGCTTCTCCTGCCAGACGCCGAACGCGTTGCAGACCGTCCCGTCCTCGTCGGAGCCGAGCCGGACCTTCAGCTCGTGCTTCGCGATGAACGCCTTGTGATCAGCAAGACTGTCTCGGGATATCCCGAGCACAGCAGCCCCCTTCCGGGTGAATTTCGGCAAGGCCTCACTGAAGGCGACTGCCTCTTTGGTACAGGCCTCGGTATCGTCCTTGGGATAGAAGAACAGGATGAGGAATTTTCCTTCATAGTCCGCCAGACTCGCCGGACCTCCCTTGCTGGTCGGCAGTTCAAATGCGGGCGCCCGGTCGCCGGGCTTGAGGAGCTGTGTCACAATCAGTCCGTAATGTTGTGGTTGGGAAGAGTGTCCGTAGTGTACCGTCTTTCAGCTCACCTGGAAAAGTCGCGGTCGTCCGGGAGTTGGAAGCAGGGAGCCGTGCTTTGAGGATTTCCCCAAAGCTCCTCATCATCGAGATCTTCGCCTTCGTTGTCTTTGCGATTCTCGCAGGGGCAGGCTTCCTGGCGTGGCGCCTTTCTCAAGGGCCGATCGATCTTGAAATGATCCGTCCGCAGGTCGAGGGCTCGCTTGCCGATGCCCGCGGCGGCCAGCCGGTGAAAATCCAGAATCTCGTCCTCGAATGGGTCCGCGACCGCGGCCGGGTCGAAGCCGTGGCGAAGGGCTTCACGGCTATGGACAAGAGCAATCACGTCGCCTTCCAGGCCGAGCGGGCCATGATCGCCCTCGATGCCGGGTCACTGGTCGGCCTCAAGTTCAAGACCCGCCAGCTCCGCCTTGAGAATGGCACTGCGTCGATCGTGCGTTCGAAAGACGGCGTATGGACCCTGGCTGATCTCGTCATCGCCCGCGAACCCGAAGCCAGCGACAAGCCGTTCGATCCGATCCGCGACATCAACTGGTCGACCCTGGCGACACCCATGCGCGCCTTGATCTCGGCGGGTGACTTCGAACAGGTCGAATTCGTCAATTTCCGTCTCAATGTCGACGACCAGAAGGCCGGCACGAAATGGAGCGCCAATCCGCTCGCCGGAACCTGGACCGCCAAGAAGGACGGCGTTGCTCTCAACCTCACTGCGAAACTGGCCGACGCACTTGCCGGCCAGCCCAACGCCATCAGCATCGCGATCGTCGCCGACGGTGAAGTCACCCGCGCTGCCGGCAAGCTGACACTGCAGGGCGTCGATCCGATGCTGATCGCTCGCATGTTCGGCTATGCGGGCGATGGCTTCTCGTCCGGCAAGCCGGCCAGCGCTTCCTTCTCGATCACAGCGACCGAGAAGGGCGGGTTGCAGAACTCCAAATTCTCCATCTCCGGTGTGACGGCCAGCGCCCACTTCTCGGACCAGATCATAAATGTCCGCGATCTTGCCCTGGATGCCGACTACGACCCGGCTTCCAAGCAGATCACGCTCGAGCGCCTGATGATCGACTCGGACAAGCTGTCAGGTGATTTCACCGGCTCGATGAATGCCACCGCCTTCATGGCTGGCGACACCGCTACGCCGACCCCGTTCAAGCTCGCCGGCGCCGGCTTCACGCTTGGCCTCACGCCGATATTCGAAGCGCCGTGGAGCTTCGCATCAGCCGAGCTGGAAGGCAGCATTACGCAGGACATGCGGCGCATCAATGTCGCGAAGCTCAACTTTGTCACGGGCGGGCTGACGGGCGCCGCCTCTGGCGAAGTCTGGTTTGAAGGCGACGGCGAGGCGCGGCAGATCGGTGCTAAGGTCAGCGCCGTCGGTACAGGCAATATAAGCCCTCAGCAGGTCGTCGCCTTCTGGCCGGTCGATCTTGGTGCAAGCGCTCGCGAGTGGGTGCGCCACAACATTCCGGCGGGCAAGGCGACCAAGGCCGTGTTCAATATGGATTGGCCGCCGGGCGCTAACGCCAAGGGCTTCCTGCCAGACGAGAACCTGGCTCTCGAATTCACGGTGGAAGACGCCAGCATCATCTTCCTGGAAGACTTCCCGCCAGTGACGGGCGTCTCCGGCGTCGGCCACCTCAAGGGCAACAGCCTCACTGTCGATGTCTCCGGCGGCAAGCTCGATCAGTGGCAGGTCGACGAGGGCTCTGTCGTGCTGCCGCGTTTTGCGCCCGGTGGCGCAATCATGGATGTCAAAGTCTCTGGCCGTGGCGGCCTGCCACAGATAATGCGCGTACTCGACAAGAGCCACCTGCAGGTCGGGTCGCGCTACGGTCTCGCCATCGACCAGATGACCGGCACGGGCAGCGTCGATGTGCATGTCCAGCATCCCATGCTCGACCATGTCCCGCCGAACCAGGAGAAGTACAACATCACCGGCGGCTTTGTGTCGGCCTCTGCCCCGAACCTGCTGGGTGATTTCGGCCTGTCGAAAGCCAACGTGAATTTCGATCTTGATCAGAACGGCATCACGCTGTCCGGCAGCGGCGACTTCGGACCTGCGCCGGTCAGCTTCGAGTGGAAAGAACGCACCGAGCCCGGCGCGGCTGAAGGAGAAGCGCAGCTCACAGCCAGAGCTCGCGCCACACCGGACCTGCTCAACGCCTTCGGCCTTGCAGTCCGCAACTTTATGCAGGGTGAAGCTGCGGTCGATCTCACGGCATCCGGCCCCGGCGGGCGAAACTTCACGGCCATTTCCGCCGTCGTCGATCTCACCCACGCCCAGCTCGATCTCGATGAGTTCGGTTGGAGCAAGAAGTACGACGCGCCCGCAAAGGGTACGTTCAGGTACGGGAAGGGCAATGAAGGCTCGGTCCTCACAGGAGACATTCGCGCCGACGGTCTCGAACTGATCGGCGAAGGGCGCATGGACAATGCCGGCGTCATTCAGACCATCGATGTCGAACGCCTGTTCTCGCGCGACCGCGTTGATCTGCACGGCATGCTCAGCCGGCGTCAGGATGGCGGCTACAAGCTGTCGCTCAACGGTCCGTTCTTCGACGCCAGTCCCTGGATGGACAGCTTCCTCAACATGTCGAACGAGAAGCCTTCCACGGTTGGCGAGCCCGTCGGCGGTCCGGGTGATCCGGGCCCGCCTTTCGATATCCAGCTCAATGCTGATCGTTTGAAGGTGCGCGATACTGCCGAGATCGCTGCGGCCAAGGTCAATCTCTCGCTCGATGACGAAGGTCCGCGCAGCGGCAAGATCACGGGCCAAATCGCGCGTGGCAAGAACCTCGACGTAACGATCAGCTCCGCCAACGGCACGCGCAACATCGTCGCCAAGATGGATGATGCTGGATTTGGCGCACGCGTAATTCTCAAGGCCGACTACCTGATCGGCGGGAAGCTTCTCTTCGATGGGAAGTTCAAAGGCGGCGATGGCGAAGCGCTGGTTACCATGAGTGACGTGCGTCTGAAGGATGCGCCGCTTGTCGCCCAGCTCTTCTCGCTGGCTTCGTTGCAAGGGCTTACGGACGTTCTGTCCGGCGATGGCGTGATGTTCAGCGATGTCAGTGCGCCGGTGCGTTTTGTCGATGGCCGTATCGATCTGCCGGGTCTGCGCGCGACGGGCCCCGCCATGGGCATCACCACGCGCGGCTGGATCTCGCCCGAGACCAGCGAACTGGCGCTGGATGGCGTGCTCGCGCCATCCTTTGTTGGCGCCAACTCTGTGCTCGGCGCGCTGCCGATCATCGGCAACCTGTTTGTCTCGCGTCAGGGGGAGGGCATCTTCGCGCCGACCTATTCCGTGCGCGGCACGTTCGCCCGCGCCCGCATCTCGATCAATCCGATCGCAGCGCTGACGCCGGGCGTGCTTCGCCAGATGTTCGAGAACCCATCCGTGCCGCCGCCGGGCACGGTCGAGGCGCCCAAGCCGTCGCGTCCGTCGCGCAATCGCTGATCCCAAAAGCAAACGGCCCGCTCGTTGGAGCGGGCCGCTGTCTTTGGACCTGAGGCGCAGCGATCAGCCGGCTTCAGCAATCTTCTTCATGTTCGCGAGCGCCGCTTCAAATTGCTTGCGGCGACCAGCAACGTCAGCGTCCTTGGCGGCCTGGTCAGCCTTGTCCGACACGTCGAGCATGAGCGTGTAGATCAGCTTCGACGATTTGGCATCGACCGGGCGGGCTTCGAGGAAGCCGTGATAGAGGTTGTAGAATTTTCCTTCGACGGCCGGCTGCGTGTAGCCATAGCTCAGCTCGGTCTTCGCGGTCAGCACTTCCGTGACGCGCTTGGCGATCACGCGAACCGCTCCGATCTGGTCCTTGCCGGAAGTAACTTCGCACGGCACGTTGCCAGCCGCCGAAATCCAGTTCGAAATATCGCACCAGCCACCAACCTTGGCCCAGACGTCCTTGGCGGGTTTGTTGACGGTGATCTCCATCGGAATGGAAACATACTCAGGAGCCTTTTGAGCCCAGGCCGCGCCACTCAGGGCTGCGGCGCCGACCGCAAGCGCGGTCAGTTTCGAGATCAGTTTCATGATTGTCCTCTCCCTTATTCCGCTCGCTGGCGGTTGCCGGGAATTGATCTGACGGCCGCGTAAAGCGCCAGAGATTTCTTCAGCTGCCAGCGTCAAGAACGCAGGAAACCCGGCCGGTCCCAATAAACCTTAAGCGTGCCGGTCAGCACGGACCGTACACTGGCGTCAACCTGGGTCGCATTTTGAAGGGATTGGAGCGGGTAGAGGGAATCGAACCCTCGTATTCAGCTTGGAAGGCTGCTGCTCTACCATTGAGCTATACCCGCGATCCGGGGTGCGGTTACGCGAAAACTGACGGGAAGTCTATCGGCTCTCAGCCGTCGAGATCTTTCCGGACGTTCCTGAACACGGTGTGGAACATCTCCTCGGTCAGCCGGCCCGTGTTCGTATTGTACCGGCTGCAATGATAGCTGTCGTGCAGCACGACGGGTCCGTTCGGCCCTTGCAGCACATGTCGGCGGGCGTGGCCGAAGACGTGGGCAGTCGGTTTGCCGCCCAGCGCCCGCACCGTGCTGTCGTGCGCGATCCGGCCCAGCGCCAGCATGACTTTCACGTTCGGCAGCTGCTCCATCCGGGAAATCAGGAACTGGCGGCAGGTGACGATCTCGGCCCCTGTCGGCTTGTTCTCGGGCGGCACGCATTTGACTGCGTTCGAGATGATCACGTCCTTCAGCTTCAGCCCGTCATCAGGACGCGCCTGGAACTTGCCGGTCGAGAAGCCGAACTTGTCGAGCGTGGAATAGAGCAGGTCCCCGGCGTAATCGCCTGTGAAGGGCCTCCCGGTCCGGTTTGCTCCCTGGAGTCCCGGCGCAAGGCCCACAATCAGAAAGCGCGCCGACATGTCCCCGAACGACGCCACGGGCGCGTTGAACCAGTCTGGATGAGCCTTGGCGTTGGCTGTCCGGAAATCGAAGAGACGAGGGCAGAGAGGGCAATCGAGCGGCGCTTCTGGCGGCGCGGCGATACTACCCTTCGGCATCAGTCATCCTCGTCATGGTCCAAACGGCCGCCTGCGCCCGCCGTCGCCAGTTGCATCTGCGGCTGCCGGGGCGGACGCCCCACCAGCTCGGCCAGATCAGCCAGCTCGATGAACGTATCCGCGGCGCGCCGCAACTCGTCCGCGATCATCGGAGGCGAGGTCTTCATCGTCGACACGATCGATACACGAACGCCTCTTTCCTGCACCGCCTCGACCAGCCGGGTCAAATCGCCATCGCCGGAGAAGAGGACGATATGGTCCACATGTGCGGCCAGGTTCAGCATGTCGACGGTGATTTCGACGTCCATGTCGCCCTTCACGCGCCGCCGCCCGGCCGCGTCGGTGAACTCCTTGGCGGGTTTCGTGACCACCTTGAACCCATTGTATTGCAGCCAATCGACCAGCGGCCGGATCGGCGAGTAGTCGTCGTTTTCGATCAGGGCCGTGTAGTAGTAGGCGCGGATCAGCTGGCCCCGGTGACGGAACTCGTCCAGCAGCTTCCGGTAATCCACCTCGACCCCGAGGGTCTTGCCGGCCGAATAGAGGTTCGCGCCGTCGATGAAGAGTGCGAGTCGCTCGGATTTGTAGAAGGCCATGGATTTTCCCCTGAGCGACAGAGCCCTCCGGTCCCGGGGCGCGTTGTCCCGGTCCGGTATTTTTAGCCCTTGTGGGTCGATATTGAGCGGTAAAGCGGCCCGGCAATGCCCCGGCGCTACGAGGGAACTCGGGGCAGGGGCTGGTAAAAACGCCCCGAAACGCCAAATTGCAGGCTAATGTTGCATCCGCGAACCCCTTCCTGTAGGGAGGGCGGTTCTCACAGGAGACTCGAATGGCCCGTGTTACGGTTGAAGACTGCGTGGAAAAGGTCCCGAACCGGTTCCAGCTGGTTCTTCTCGCCGCGCATCGTGCGCGCGTGATCCGTCAGGGTGCGCCGATCACCATCGATCGCGACAACGACAAGGACCCGGTCGTGGCCCTTCGCGAAATCGCTGACGAAACGGTGGATCTCGAAACCATCCGCGACAGCCTGGTCGCTGAACTTCAGGAAGTCCGTCCCGGCGAAGAAGCCGAAAAAGAAGCCGACAAGCGCGCGCTTGTCGCGGCTCCGGCTGCTTCGGAAGAAGAAGTCCTCAAGGCTTACCAGGTCGAGCTGGAATCGGCCCGCGAAGAGCGCTTCTAAGGGGCAGGCATGGGGCAACCGTCCAACGTCGCCCCATTCAAGAAGCCAGATGCTGCTGCACCTGCCGCCAAGCCGCGGCGCAAGTTCCTGCGCCAGAACGAGCTTGTCGATCTTGTAAAGAGCTACCAGCCGGACGCGTCTGAAGACGAACTCAACAAGGCGTACGTCTACGCCGTGATGAAGCACGGCCAGCAGCTACGCCATTCGGGTGACCCGTACTTCGCGCATCCCGTTGCGGTCGCTGGCCTGCTGACCGAAATCCGCATGGACCAGTCCACGATCATAGCGGGGCTGCTCCACGACGTGGTCGAGGACTGCAACGTCCCCGTCAGCGAAATCCGCGAGATGTTCGGCCAGGAAGTCGCCGACCTCGTCGATGGAGTTACCAAGCTGCCCAAGCAGCGCGAGGGGCAGGCGATCCCGCGCGCCGCGCAGCAGGCAGAGAACTTCCAGAAGTTCATTCTCGCGACCACGAAGGATATCCGCGTCCTGCTCGTGAAACTGGCTGATCGCCTGCACAACATGCGCACGATCGAGTTCATGCCGACCGAGGAATCGCGGCTGCGTGTTTCGCGCGAAACGCTCGACATCTACGCGCCGCTGGCCCGCCGCATCGGTCTGTCGATTTTTGCAGTGGAGCTTGAGGATCTTGCTTTCCGGCAGGTGAACCCGATCGCGCACTCCGCCATCGTGAAGCGGCTCGAAGAGCTGGTGTCGGACGACACCTCGGTTCTTGATCGCATCCGCTCCGACCTTGAAACCGTCATGCTGGCGCGCGGCGTGCGGGGCGATCTGCAGGGCCGGATGAAGCGGCCCTATTCGGTGTGGAGGAAGCTCGAGAACAAGTCGATTTCGTTCAACGACCTCAGCGACGTCTTCGCTTATCGCCTGATCGTCCCAACACCTGAGGATTGCTACAAAGCGCTTGGCGCTGCGCACCAGCAATGGGCGGCGCTATCCGAGAAGTTCAAAGACTACATCTCCGTTCCCAAGCCCAACGGCTACAGCTCGCTGCACACCACTTTCCGTGGTCCGGGCAACCGTCGTGTTGAGCTGCAGATCCGCACGCGCGACATGGATGCGGTGGCGGAGCGGGGCGTTGCGGCGCACTGGAAATACAAGAACTCGCAATACGGATTCGACGCAGAAGCCGCACGCGAAGCGGGCCTCGATGCCGAAGGCGAGCTGATCGAATTCGCAGACATGCTCAAGCACGGCGGTTCGCCCGAGGAATTCCTCGAGCACGCCAAGTTGCAGATGTACCGCGACAGCGTCTTCGTCTTCTCGCCGAAAGGTCAGCTCGTCCGTCTGCCGGCCGGCGCAACGACACTGGATTTTGCTTACGCCGTCCACACCGAGATCGGCGACACAACAGTTGGCGCGCGTATCAACGGGCAGGAGCGTCCGCTCCGCACGGTGCTTGAGAACGGCGACACGGTCGAAGTGCTGCGTGGCGAACGCCCCGCGGCGCAACCACATTGGGAAAGTCTCGCGGTCACTGGCCGTGCACGTTCCGCCATTCGTCGTCTCACGCGCACAGCAGAGCGCGGAGAGTTCGTAGCCATCGGCCACCGTCTTATCGAGCACGCCTTGCGCCGCATCGGTCTCGATCCGAACGAGGTCGACCAGGCCGAAATGGCGGATCGCACGGGCTTCGAAAAGATCGATGGTTTAGCCGAAGCTGTGGGTCGTGGCCGCCTCTCGACTGCCGATATGCTGGAGAAAGCCTTCCCAGGTCTCGATGATCCAGCTCGCCACATTCCGGCCAGCCCGGATGTCGAAGGGCTTAATCTTGTCGCCGGCGGTGAGATGACGGCCGGGGTCACCATGCATCTTGCCGAATGCTGCTCGCCTCTGCCCGGCGATCGTATTATCGGCGTTCTGATTCCGGACAGGGGCATCGAGGTTCACGTCATCGATTGCGCGCGTTTGGCCGACTATGAAGACCAGGCGGATCGCTGGCTCGACCTCCGCTGGAAGCCCAAGGCTGACAGCGATGTACTCGCGGTGGGTCGCATCCATGTCACGACAGCCAATCGCCGTGGCGCGCTGGCCCTGCTGGCTAAGACTGTCTCCGACGCCCAAGGCAACATCATCAACGTGAAGACATTGAAGCGGTCGCCAGATTTCTTCGACTTCGAATTTGATGTCGAAGTGGAAGACAACCGCCGCCTGACACAAATCGTTGCGGCGCTGCGTGCATTGGCAGTGGTCGATTCCGCTGACCGCGTAAAAGGATAAGACCATGCGCAAACTGCTGGCACTCGTCGCCTTCGCCTTCGCTTTCGCCGCTGCCTGCACGCCCAGCCCAGCGCCTGCCCCGGTCGATCCGGCGCCTGGCCCCGCCGTTGAAGCGCCCAAGCCGGAGAACGCCACCGACGAGGCCTCCTGCAAGACCGGGGGCGGCGAATGGAAGCCGATCTGCCGCATGCAGAAGCCAGCCTGCGTCACAACCTATGCCGATGCCGGCAAGCCCTGCACCGACGGTTCGGAGTGCGCAGGCGACTGCGTTTCGGCCAGCGGGGGAGAATTCCCGGCCGCGGGCGCCGCCGCCACGGGCGTCTGCTCGACCAACAATGACCCCTGCGGCTGCAAGCAGACGATCACCGGCGGTAAGGCTAATGCGGCGATCTGCGTCGATTGAGCCAAAAATTGCCCGGAAACGTTGAGCGCCGGGCGCGAAGGCGCTAGAGCGGGCGCATGAAAACCGAAGACGTTCTCGACGAGTTCCGCAAAGTGGGCGCCCTGCTGGAAGGGCACTTCATCCTCTCATCGGGTCGTCGCAGCCCGGTGTTCCTGCAGAAGGCGCTGGTCTTCTCGCATCCCAAGACGACGGAGCGGCTGTGTGGCGCACTTGCTCGCAAGCTCGAAGGCGTGTTCGGCCAGATCGACGTCGTGGTCGGTCCGGCAGTCGGCGGACTGATCCCTGGCTATGAAACCGCCCGCGCGCTCGGCTGCCGCTCGCTCTACACGGAGCGTGAAGGCGGCGTGATGAGCCTGCGCCGCGGGTTCACGGTCGAGCCGACTGATCGCGTCGTTATCGTCGAAGATATTGTCACCACCGGTATCTCCATGCGTGAAACGCAGGAGGCGCTGAAGGCTGCTGGCGCGAACGTCATCGGCGCGGCGTGTGTGGTTGATCGCTCGAACGGCAAGGCTGATGTGGGCGGGCTTCAACTGGTCTCGCTCGCTGCAGTCGATTTCCCCGACTACGATGCAAATGACCTCCCGCCCGAACTCGCAAAACTGCCAGCGATCAAGCCGGGCAGCAGGGGGCTGAAGTGACGGCCAGCCAGTTCTTCCAGCGAAACAGGATCTGGTTGCTGGTCGTGGCGGCTCTGCTGCTTGTCTACTCGAACGGCGCGCGGATCAGTGCGGCGATCGGCGTGCCCTACATCAAGGAAGGCGCATTCGCAGTGACGCTCGCCGTACTGCTGTGGTTCGCCTTCAACATGTTCAGCGCGATGTCGGTTGCCATGAAACAACACAAGCAAAAAGGCGCCCACGAATGACGCTTGTCCGTGCTCGTCTTGGCGTAAACATCGATCACGTGGCGACCATCCGCAACGCGCGCGGCGGCGCACATCCGGACCCTGCAAAGGCTGCTGCGATCGCCCAGGCAGCCGGCGCCGATGGCATCACTATCCACCTGCGCGAAGATCGCCGCCATATCCGCGATCACGACCTTGAGGCCGTGCGTGCAGCCACCAATTTGCCGATCAACCTTGAGATGGCGACCACCGAAGAAATGCTGGCCATCGCGACCAACTTCAAACCGCATGCGGCCTGTCTCGTGCCCGAGAAGCGGGAAGAGCGGACGACAGAGGGTGGTCTCGACGTGGCGCGCCTGCACACGCAGGTCGAACCGTTCGTGCGCAGGTTACGCGACGCCGGCAGCCGCGTCTCGCTGTTCATCGAGCCGAGCAAGGTCCAGATCGCAGTTGCTGAGGCGATGGGCGCGCCCGTGGTCGAGCTGCATACCGGGAAGTATGTCGAACTGCTGTTCGCGGGCGACAAGGCCGGTGCGGAAGCTGAGCTGAACCATCTGCGTGAAGCCTCCGAATACGGCTATGCCAAAGGCATCGAAATTCACGTTGGCCACGGCCTGACCTACGACACCGTTCGCCCCGTCGCGGCGATCCCGGAAGTGCGCGAGCTCAACATCGGCCACTTCATCATGGGCGAGGCGCTGTTCGTCGGCCTCGAAGCCGCCGTAAAACGGATGCGCCGGGAAATCGACATTGCACGGGGTCATGGGCGCGAGGATCACGCGTGATCATCGGCATCGGCCAGGACATGTGTGACATCCGGCGCATCGAGAAGTCGCTGGAACGGTTCGGCGACCGCTTCACGCATCGCGTCTTCACTGAAGTCGAACGCAAGACAGCTGACCGCCGCAAGCAACGCGCGCCGACCTACGCGAAACGCTTCGCCGCCAAGGAAGCCTGCGCCAAGGCGCTCGGCACAGGTGTTCCGCGCCGCGGCGTGCACTGGCAGCATATGGGCGTCGTCAACCTGCCAACGGGCAAGCCGACCTTCGCGCTGAGCGGCGGCGCTGCTGAGCGCCTCGCCAAGCTGACGCCTCCGGGCATGACCTGTTTCGTCCACCTCACTATCACGGACGAGTATCCGTACGCGCAGGCCCAGGTGATTATCGAGGCCTTACCTACGGTGTCTCAACCGTGACGCGTCCTAACTCCAGCAATACCGGAAAACGCCGCCGCAATCGGGCGCGCGGAACGAACGTTGCGCCCAGCATCGAGGCTACTCAACGCGAAGCCTGCGAGGCGGCGATCGCCTATCGCTTCAAGGACCCGGTTCTTCTGGATCGCGCGATGACCCACCGCAGCGCCGCGCACGGCAACGCTGCCGCATGGAGCAATGAACGTCTCGAATTCCTTGGCGACCGTGTGCTGGGTCTTGTGATCGTTGAAGCGCTGCTCGTTCGCTTCCCCGAGCTTCGCGAAGGCGAGCTCGCCCCGCGTCTCAACGCGCTGGTCAGCCGTGACACCTGCGCGGTGGTTGGCTCCGAGCTGGGGCTTGGCAACTACCTGATCGTCGATCAGTCCGAGCGTTCAACTGGAGGCACGGCCAAGCGCTCGCTGCTGGCCAACGCGGCCGAAGCTGTCATCGGCGCCGTCTATCTCGATGGCGGGCTCAAAGCCGCCGAAAAGTTTATCGTCAAGCACTGGGCAGCCCTGCTTAAGGCCAGCCACGACAAGCCGCGTGACGCCAAGTCGGCGCTGCAGGAGTGGGCGCAGGGCGAAGGCCTGCCCACGCCCACCTATCGCCACGACGCCCGCGAAGGGCCGGACCACGCCCCCGTATTCACCGCCACCGTGCTGATCGAGGGCCACGGCCCCGTCTCCGGCTCCGGCGCATCCAAACAGCACGCAGAGCGTGCAGCGGCCCAGAAGATGCTGGTCGCTATCGGAGTAGACACATGACCAACTCTAGCGTGAATGGCACTCGCGCCGGCTTCGCCGCCATCATCGGAGCGCCCAACGCCGGAAAATCCACGCTGGTAAACCAGCTGGTCGGCACAAAGGTCTCGATCGTCACGCACAAGGTGCAGACGACGCGCTTCCCTATTCGCGGCGTCATGATGCATGGCAATAGCCAGGTCGTGCTCGTTGATACCCCCGGAATCTTCTCGCCCAAGCGCCGCCTCGACCGCGCCATGGTGAAGTCCGCGTGGGAAGGCGCGGGCGATGCCGACGCCATTGTCCACCTCATCGACGCCCGTCACTGGACGCATGCCGGTCAACAGGCGGGAAGTGCAGGCGAGTATGAGGGCCCTGAAGAAGACGAAGCCATCATCGCGCGTCTCAAGGAACTCGGCGCCAAGGCGATCCTGGCCCTCAACAAGATCGATCTCGTCGATCGGCAGGCGCTGCTCGCCGCAGCGAAGAAGCTGTTCGATACGGGCGTCTACTCCGACGTGCTCATGATCTCCGGCCTCAACGGTGATGGCGTGCAGCAGCTTGCCGATCTGCTCGCTTCGCGCATGCCGGAGGGGCCGTATCTCTTCCCCGAAGACCAGTCGGCCGATATTCCGGTTCGCATGCTTGCCGCCGAAATCACGCGCGAAAAGCTGATGCTCCGTCTCCACCAGGAAATTCCCTATCAGCTCACCGTCGAAACCGAGACGTGGGAAACCCACGGCAATGGCGCTGTAAAGGTCGAGCAGCTCATCCACGTCTCGCGTGAAGGCCATCGTTCCATCGTGCTGGGCAAGGGCGGTCAGACTATCAAGGAAATCGGCATGGCGGCCCGCAAGGAGCTGACCGCGATCCTTGGCAAGCCCGTCCACCTGTTCCTGCGCGTGAAGGTATCCGAGCGCTGGCAGGACAACCGCGAACGCTACTCAGCCATCGGTCTCGAGTTCGACGTCTAACAAGATGTTACCAGCGCCCGCGCAATTCATGCGATGGCGCTGAGCCGTCCTTAGACATTGCAGGTTAATCTCCTGAGGTCGCATCAGGGGATCACATGTCGACGAGCGCTCAAAGGTCGCCAAGCCGCACGCAAAACGCCGATCTGCGCGCGAAACTGCATTCGGTCCGCGAGAAGCCGCGGTTCGATAAGGCTCCGCCCGCGCCGAAGAAGATCAAGAATACGTCTGTCGACATCGCGAATGAGCGCGCCGAAAAGGCCGAACGTCATTCGATGCAGCAACACACGACATCGCTACTCACTGGCAAGGCGGGCAAGGCCTACGTCCGCAAGGGCGAGCGTCCGCAGCACAGCGGCACGATCCTCGGCCTCATATTCCAGATCACCTTCGTGATCGTTCTGGTTGGCGGCGTTGCCTACCTCATCGATCCCACGTTGATGCCACCGGAATGGCATGCCCAGATCGTGGACATGTTCGACCGGATCAAGACGCACGAAGTGATCAAGCAATGGCTACCGGCGTGATGCTTGAGGGTTTGGTCAGCACGAACTGACCGACATCGATCCGGCCAGTATTGAAGCCCGCTTCGCAATAGGCGAGATAGTACAGCCACAAGCGGCGGAACTGTTCATCGAACTTCCCGCCCTTGATCTTGTCCCACGCAAGATCGAACCGCTGCGTCCACTCGTGCAACGTGCGCGCGTAGGATTTGCCGAACATCGCATCGACGGCGAACGTCATGCCCGCGCGCTCGGTTTCCTGCTGCAAGCGTCCGATCGATGGCAGCATACCACCCGGGAAAATGTAGATCTGGATGAAGTCTGCGCGCCGGCGGTATTCCTCGAAGTACTTGTCATCGATGGTGATGATCTGCAGCGCAGCCTTACCGCCAGGCTTCAGAACCTGCGCGATCTTCTCGAAATAGCCAGACCAGTATCGCTCGCCCACGGCCTCGAACATTTCGATCGAAGCGACCGCATCGAATTGACCAGTGATGTCGCGATAATCGCGCAGTACGATCTCGACCTTATCGGACAGGCCAGCATCTGCGATCCGCTTGGTCGCGTAGGTATGCTGTGCATCCGATATGGTAACGGACGTCACGCGCGCGCCGAACTCCTTGGCTGCGACTTCCGCGAAGCCGCCCCAGCCCGAGCCGATCTCCAGAACATGCTGGCCCGGCTTCAGCTCAAGATTGCGCGCGATCGAGCGGTATTTCTCCAGCTGCGCATCCTGGAGCTTTTGATCGGGAGAGGAGAAGATCGCCGACGAATACGTCATCGTCGGATCTAGCCACGCCTGATAGAAATCATTGCCGAGATCGTAGTGCGCCAGAATGTTGCGCTTCGAACCCTTCTTGGTGTTCGCACGCAGCATCTTGCGGATGTTCGCAAAGAAGCCGGCGATCCGGCTTCCCATCGTTACTTTCGCGCCTTCTTCCCAGTTGGCGTTGAAATACTGCAGCAGCTCCGCCAGATCGGGCGAGCTCACCTTGCCGTCCATGAACACCTCAGCAAAGCCGATGTCACCCTTGGCGAGAACCTGACGCACAAAGGTTGGGTCGTGGACGATCAGCTCAGCCTCCGGCCCCGGCTCCTTGCCCCCGAAGCGCAGGGTCCGACCATCAGGCAGCGTCATGTCGAGCCGGCCACGGGGCAGGCGGCTAAGGATCATGGCCGTGAGCCTCAGACTGGCTGGCAGTCGGTCGAGCTTGTGGAGGTCAGCCGGTCCGCTGACATTCAGCACCATACGTTCCATGCGGGTCATGCACGTTCCCTCAAGTCTTCAACGCCGCTGTCCGCCGCATGTTCCGGCTTGGTCCGGGTTGTGCGATTTGCGCGTTGCTCTGGTTTGTCGCGATATTTTGCGCCTTTCATCAGAAGACGAAGGGCCTGCCAGTGGATGGCGGCCATTACGCCCAATCCAGATATGGGCATTGCAATAAGCCATTTCAAAATAGCCGCTGTGGTTAGAGCAGTCGGCTGAACCGACAGGCTGGCTACGTGCCGGCGTCCGTCCGGGCTCATGTTTTCCACGACCAGCCCCAACCCGTTCTCGCCGGGGTTCAGGGTAAACCGGTATTCACCGCTGACGTCGAAGAAGGGCGATACATGGAAGTCCTTGCCCGCGCGCATCCGCCCACCATCAACTTCATAGGCGCTGACGTAGGAATGCGTTTCACCAAACGTGTTGTGGACCTCGTAAATCACCCCGCGCAGGGCGCCCTGCGCGTCGTGCCCGAGCCACACTGATATCGGCGCGAAGCCATAACCTAGAACACGTGGAAAGCTCAGCAGTCGGATCTGCCCGCGGTCCAGCTCTATCCCGGCTTCCTCGAACCGATCTTCCGCCCAGCGGCGCAACGATGCGCCCGGCTTGCGTTGGCCGTAATCAGCCTGACGGAAGGAGATTGCGTTGCCGCGATCGACCGAGAACAGGCGACTAAGTTTCGTAGCCTCGCTCAACCGATCAATGTCGACCTCAAGCATTGCAACGCGATGTTTGAATCCGCGCCGGAAGGGTTGCTCGCGCGTGTGCGAGGTCGTCCCGAACCAGAGGCGGGCAGGGGCTGTCATTGCGCCGCCATATGAGCCGCGACTGGTGACAGGGACGTCCAGCTGAACGGTGCATGTCTAAGCGTGTGGCGATGCTGCGTCGTGGCGTCCCACGGTACGCTACCGCCGAGTGCGAACGCGGCCTCGAGGCCCGTGCGCAACCCCGCCTCATGGAAGCCATCACCCAACCAGGCGCCCGCGAAGAACAGGCCATCCTGCCCCTGGATGCGCTGCACTGCGCGTCGTGCAGCAGCAGAAGGTCCGTCATACATTGGATGTTCGAACTCATAGACGCCGAACGTCTTGTCCTTTGCCGGTTCGTGAACCGGGTTCAACGTCACGAACACTTGCTTCGACTTCGGCAGCTTCTGCAGGCGGTTCATCCAGTAGCTGACGCACACCCGGTCATCAGTTCCCTTCAGTACATTCCACGATCCCCAGGCCAGCTTCCGGCGCGGCATCAGGCTTTCGTCGTGGTGCAGGTAGGCCGTGTTCTGCGAGAACTTCACTGAGCCAAGCGCAAGCCGCTGCTCGTCATAGCTGTGATCCAGCATGCTGCGGGACGCATCGGCGTGACATGCCATGATGACAGCATCGAATACCTGCGCCGGCTTGTTGCGCTCGATGATCTGCACCTTGCCGGGGCCCGCAGGCCTAATCGTTTCGATCTGCGCGGACGATTGCAGCGATGATCCCAACGCCGCAGTCAGCTTCTCGACATAACTCCGGCTGCCGCCCTCAACCGTGCGCCACATGGGGCGCACCAGATGCATCAGCCGATGATTGTCGAGGAACTGCAGGAAGGAGTGTACGGGGTAGTCAAGCATCAGCTGTTCCGGCGTCGACCAGATCGCAGCGCTCATGGGCAACAGGTAAGAACGGCGGAACAGCTCTGAATAGCCATGACCATCCAGCCATGCGCCAAGCGACATGTCCGGCGCGGATTTGGATCTCAGCTCAGCGCGGGCGACATTGTTGAAGTCGACGATCTCGCTCAGCAGCCCCCGGAATTTCGGATCAAGCGCATTGCGCTTCCACGCAAACAGCCCGAGCGGGTCGGATGACCATTCATAGCCGTTCGGGTCTGTCACCGCGAAGCTCATGTCGGTCCACACCGTCTTCACGTCGAGATGCTGGAGCAGCTGCGTGAAGTTCGGATAGTTCGGCCGATTGAAGCAGATGAACCCGATGTCGACAGCCAAGGGCTGACCAGTGTGGTCGATGTCCACCGTCCAGGCATGGCCACCGAAACGCGGTGCGCTATCATAGACGATAACGTCGGCATTTTCGCGCAGGGTCCAGGCCGCGCCAAGACCGGCAACGCCTCCACCCACAACCGCTATGCGCCGGCGACGAGTGGTCATGAGGAGGCTTTCCGGCTGCACGAGGGGCAAGCAGCAAGCGCTGTGTCAGGCTGGATATGGGGTGGCCGGTCTGACAAGGTCACTCGCGCTGCTGAGGGCGTTTTGAGCCTGTCTACGCCTCACCGAGTAATCTGGATCAGCTGGACGTTTTGGTGGCCTTGGCCATTGCCTGCGTTAGGGCATAGGCCTGCGTGCCCCGGCTAATCACCCCATCGGTCGGCAAGGCCGCCTCTGGCGGGTAGGCGACACCATCTGCCAGCCGCTGATAGAGCGGGGCAAAGTCGTAACCTACGGTTGCCTGGATCAGGTCGTTGTACGAACTGATCACGAAGTAGCTCTGCTGATAATCGTCGATCCGGTACTCCGTCCGCATCACCCGCTCGAGATCAAACCGTATCCGGTTGGGGGAGGGGTCATCGAGCGCGAAGATCGATTCGTCTTTGGACGACGAAATGCCGGCCCCGTAAATCCGCACGCCCTTTGGCGTTTCGATGAGTCCGAATTCAACCGTGTACCAGTAGAGCGCCGCAAGGTTCTTCAGCTTGCCGAACTTCATGGCCCGCAGGCCGCCCTTGCCGTAGGCTTCCATGTAGTCGGCAAAGACCGGATTGGTCAGCAGCGGCACATGTCCGAAGACATCGTGAAAGATGTCCGGTTCCTGCAGATAGTCCAGCTGATGCCGTCCACGGATGAACTGCCCGGCCGGAAAACGGCGGTTCGCGAGATGATTGAAGAATACCTCATCCGGTACGAGCCCAGGCACGGCCACCACCGTAAAGCCGGTCCGCGCTTTCAGCTCTTCATTGATGACGGCAAAATCGGGAATGCCACCACGATTCAGGTTCAACGTCTCATGACCCGCAATCAACGCATCATCCGCACGATCCGCCAGAATCTCCCGTTGCCGGCGGTAGAGAAAATCCCAAACGGCGTGATCGTCAGCCGTATAGGCGGACCAGTTCTGGTCGATGACATAATCATCGTCCCGGACAACGGCGTGCGTGCTCATGGACGTTATGTAGGACGCAGCTAGTGCGCCGTCGATGTCCGGATGCGATAGGCGCCCTGATCGTCGATCTCGAACATTTCCGGCACCTGCGGATGATTAACCGGCTCCGGCGCTTCGTCTGGCAGCAGGTTCTGCTCTGAAACGTACGCGACGTAATAGCTCGAATCGTTCTCGGCCAGCAGGTGATAGAAGGGCTGGTTCTTGACCGGGCGGATCTCTTCCGGGATCGACGTCCACCATTCTTCGGTGTTCGCAAACTCCGGGTCGACGTCGAAAATGATGCCGCGGAATGGGAAGAAGCGGTGACGGACCTGTTGTCCGATCCCGAATTTGGCAGCCTTGTTCAAGTCCATAGCCGGCGGCGCCCCTCGCCTTGATTGCCCACGAATTTTCCCGGTCGGCCGCAAGCGGTTCTCAACTGCGCCTATGCGCCGAAGATCTGCCCCGCCAGAGCCGTGGGGTCATTTGACCCAAGAATTAACGCCCCGCAACCAAGCATGACAGTAAACCATGCTTCTCGCGTGCCATCGCCTTCAGATCGGGCTATAGGCAGCTTCAACAAGTTACGGATCGCTCCAATGGCGAAGCCAGCCAACTCCTCCCGGCGCGGGAAATCGCGCGGGCGGTCCGGCGGCGCGTCGCAGCTCTACGCGGCGCTGGACCTAGGGACTAACAATTGCCGCCTGCTGATCGCGGAGCCAACGCGAGCGGGCGGCTTGCGCGTTGTCGATTCCTTTTCCCAGATCGTGACCTTGGGCGAAGGGCTGGCGACCAGTGGCGAGCTTTCGGAGAAGGCGATGGGCCGCGCGATCGAGGCGCTGCGCAAATGCTCTGACAAGGTGAAGAAGCACCGCCCAGTCCGCACTCGCTATATTGCTACACAAGCATGCCGGCAGGCAGCCAATGGCAAGATCTTTCTCAACGATGTGCATCGCAAGATCGGCCTCCGCATGGAAACGATCACGCCGAAGGAAGAGGCGAAGTACGCGCTGCTAGGGTCACTTGATCTCGTGGACCCCACGCACGACTTCGCCCTCGTCATCGACATCGGCGGCGGTTCCACTGAGCTCAGCTGGATCGACGCGAAGTCTGCCGCCGCCAAGGGCGTCAAAGGTTGTGCGTTGCGCCCGCCCATTCTCGGCTGGGCGTCTTTTCCGGTCGGCGTGGTGACGCTCAATGACGCGTTCACCGATCGCGAGTCCGGCTGGTATGATCGCATGGTTGAGCATGTAGCGTTGCTGCTCCGCGCCAACGATGCGGCGACACGCTTTGGCCCGTTGTTCCGCGCCGGGCGGGGCCAGCTGATCGGCAATTCCGGCACGGTTACCAGTCTCGTGGGGGTGCATCTGAAGCTGGACCGCTACGTCCGCTCCGTCGTTGATGGCCAGTGGCTGGCGCGCGAAGACGCGGTCGCCACGCGTCAGCGCCTCCATGATCTGTCGCCTGAAGACCGCGCGAAAGAAGGATGCTTAACGGGCGGTCGTTCGGAACTGATGCTGCCCGGCCTCGCTATTCTCGATGCTATCTGGCAGACGTGGCCCGCCGACCGCCTGCGCGTTGGCGATCGCGGCCTGCGCGAAGGCATCCTCTTGTCGATGATGCATGGCGGCAAAGGCAGCGGCCAATCGCCGAAACAGAAACAAGGCCGCGGGCAGGGCGGCAAGGGTCGCAGCCCGAGCAAACCGCCTTCCGGAGAAGCTGCCGCATGAGCGTTGAAGAAGACAGCGATGGAAAGCGCCGCTGGAAAGCTCCAGCCGACAGCCGCCCGCCAGCTGGCGGACGCACGATGGCGAAGAAGGAAAAGGTGCGGAAGAAAACGCTCGGCAAATCTTCCCGCGAATGGGTCGATCGCCAGCTGCATGATCCGTACGTCATCCGTGCGCGCGAAGCAGGATACCGCGCACGCGCCGCCTACAAGCTGCTTGAGATCGATGAGAAGTTTGGAATTCTCAAGAAGGGCTCGCGCATCATCGATCTTGGCAGCGCGCCGGGCGGGTGGTTGCAGGTAGCGCTGGAAAAGGGCGCCGCCCGCATTGCAGGCGTTGATCTCTTGCCCGTCGAACCTGTCGGCGAAGCCACGATCTTCCTCGGCGATATCTATGAGCCAGACATGGCCCAGCGCCTGATGCGAGCACTCGGCGATCAACCGACTATCGTGCTGTCTGACATGGCCGCGAACACATCAGGCCACAAACAGACTGACCACATCCGCACGGTCGGCCTCGCGGAAATGGCTGCTCAGTTCGCTATCGAAAATCTCGTCAAGAACGGAACATTCGTCGCCAAGGTCTTCCAGGGGGGCGCACAGGGAGATCTGCTCGCTCTGCTGAAAAGCAATTTCGGCGACGTTCGTCACTGGAAGCCGCCCGCAAGCCGCCCGGAAAGCCCCGAGACATTCGTGATCGCGCGCCGTTTCGGCGGCTAGCCCTTGAGCAAAGCCAGCGTCTGCGCCACGTCCCAGTCGGCGATCGTGGCAACATGCTCATGCGCGCCGAGCAGCGTCTCCCCGACGCCTACCGTGTACATGTCTTCCGCCCGCAGGTTGGCGATCATCGGCGCGGCGTCTTCGATGCAGATCGTACGCGCCGGCACGGCGCCGAGTTCAGTGCAGGTCATGCAATAAATCTCCGCGCTCGGCTTGGGAGCGCAGTTTCGTGGGTCAGCGATGTACGCGACCATCTCCGCAAACCCCAGCTTCTGCACAACCTCGCGCGCATTCATGCTGGCGGACGCGACGCCGACCCGAATGCCCAGCTCCCCGCAGCGCACGAGCGCCTCGCGCGCGCCAGGAAAAGCATCCCCGGGGTTCAGCTCGGCAATCAGCTCTCGATAGCGCGCATTCTTGAACGCCATCACAGCTTCGCGGGTCGCTGCATCCAGCTCCATACCCGCATGTGTCAGTAGTGCCGCTAGGGAAGTCGCCCGCGGAACACTTCGCGTCGCACGCAGGCTCTCGTCCGTCACGGGAAATCCGAAGCGTTCCGCAGCGTCGCGCCAGGACTGCTCGTGCCGCGCTGACGTTGAGGTCAGCACGCCGTCGAGGTCGAAGATGGCGGCAAAAACGCCGTCGGGCATCAGGTGAAATCTCGTTGTTCGCCGGTCCGACACCTAGTCGGCCCAGTGGCGGGTAGTAGAGTATCTTACAGGACTCAAACAGAAACTGGGAGGACTTGGGATGCGGGCTACCCTGTTGGCGGCGTTTGCCGCCGTTGCGTTCACTGTCGCCGCTTGCGATACGCCAAAGGAGACATCTGCTCCAGCGCCGAAGCCGGTCGCCGCCAAGAAGGCAGAGCCGATCCCCGAACCGGAACCCACGGTCCTGCCGGGCATGTCCGCACCGTGGGCGAGCGAAGGTGAATGGGTCGCCGCTTGCACAGGTGCGACCCCTGCCATCCCGGAGGCTGTCTGCACCTGCGCATCCAAGGCCCTTGTGAAGGAAGTTGGCGCTGCGGGCCTCTACAATTGGGGGTTCGAGTGGTTCATCAACCGCAATGGCATGGGCCAGGTCCGTGGCAAGAACTGGATGGAGACCAACGGTCACGACGCGGCCAAGCAGCAAAAGGTCGCTGACGAAATCCGTAAGTGTTACGCATAAAAGCGACGTAAATTCCGGCGCCGCGGCCGTCACAAACGGCTGCGGCGCTGATGTCTTTCCAACCCACTTCCCAAGACCCGGCAGAATCGCTAGACGGGTCTATGGAACAGCACCCCCCTTCAATCCGCATCCGTCAGGCCATCACGTTCGACGACGTGCTGCTGGAACCCGGCCCGTCCGAGGTCACCCCCGGCGACGTGGATATCCGCACACGCCTTACGCGCGAAATCTCGCTTAACGTCCCGATCGTCTCCGCCGCCATGGACACGGTAACCGAAACCGGCCTCGCCATTGCGATGGCCCAGTTCGGCGGCATCGGCGTCATCCACCGCAACCTCACCATTGAGCAGCAGGCCGAACAGGTCCGCCAGGTGAAACGCTTTGAAAGCGGCATGGTGGTCAACCCGATCACGGTCACCCCCGACGTAACGCTCCGCCAGCTGAAGGTGCTGAAGGAACGCCACCAGATCTCCGGCATCCCCGTGGTCGAAGCCAACGGCAAGCTCAGCGGCATCATCACCAACCGCGACGTCCGTTTCGCCGAGAACGAGAACCAGCCGATCGCCGAGCTGATGACCAGGAACGTCATCACTGTCCGCGAAGGCGTCGACCCGGCCGAAGCCCGCAAGTTGCTTCACAAGCACCGTATCGAACGTCTGATTGTCGTTGACGAGAACAACCACATCGTCGGCCTCATCACCGTCAAGGACATGGACAAGCGCGTCGCTAACCCGAACGCCTGCAAGGACGAGCAGGGCCGTCTCCGCGTCGGCGCGGCCTCCACCGTCGGCGATGCCGGCTTTGAACGCTCGCAAGCGCTCATTGATGCAGGCGTGGATGCCCTCGTCATCGACACAGCGCACGGCCATTCGAAAATGGTGCTCATGGCTGTTGAGCGCGTGAAGAAACTCTCGAACCGTGTTCAGGTCATCGCAGGCAACGTCGCCACGGCTGATGGCTGCAAGGCGCTCATCGAATCTGGTGCAGACGCCGTGAAGGTCGGCATCGGCCCCGGCTCGATCTGCACCACGCGCATTGTCGCCGGCGTCGGCGTTCCGCAGCTAACGGCGATTGCGGATTGTGCCAACGCTGCCCACTCCACCAACACGCCCGTCATCGCTGACGGCGGCATCAAGTTCTCCGGTGACTTCGCCAAGGCTCTCGCAGGCGGCGCATCGTCGGCCATGATGGGCTCGATGCTGGCCGGCACGGAAGAAGCCCCCGGCGAGGTGTTCCTCTACGAAGGTCGCGCCTACAAGGACTATCGCGGCATGGGCTCGCTCGGCGCCATGGGCCGCGGCTCAGCCGACCGCTACTTCCAGAAGGATGTTTCGCAGCAGAAGCTCGTGCCGGAAGGCATTGAAGGACAGGTGCCGTTCAAAGGTCCGATTGCTCCGATCCTGCACCAGATGTCCGGCGGCCTCCGCGCAGCCATGGGGTATGTCGGCGCCAAGACCGTTGTGGAACTGCACGAGAAGGCGAAGTTCATCCAGATCACGGGCGCCGGCCTGCGCGAATCACATGTCCACGATGTGAAGATGACCCGCGAAGCCCCGAACTACTCGCTGCCCACCGCCTGATCAGTTTGTGATGAAATGAAGGCTTGTTACGGCCAGTCCGCTGCGTCTGCGCAACGATTGGCCTGACGCCTTCAAATCACTGCAATGCATGGTAGCTAGGTGTGGGGGCGTAACCGCGAGGACGCCATGTACGCCTTTATCGCCCACGCCGAAGTCGATCAGGCCGCGGCTGACGACCTCAAGGCTTTTCTGAAAACGCGCGGCCTCATCGCCGAAACGGAAACGGGCGCGCGGGGATTCCGCTTCCGGCAGGCGACGGATGTCGTCATCGCGCTGTGGTCCCAGAAGTCAGTGTTCGGAGCGCATCGCATGCAGCTGGAGAAGCGCATGCTCGATGCATGGGCGGACGGCCGGCTGATTCTCGTGAAGCTGGACCATAGCTTTCTGCCGGTTGGATTGCGGGATCTCGCGGCGATCGATGCCAGCATGGAAAGTGGTCGCAAGCTCGCCTTCTGGCCGCAGGTGGAGCGGTCTGCACGCGAGATCATCAACAAGGCCATGCGCGAGCGCAGCGAGAAGTTCTGGAACGCTCCTCCGCCGCCCAAAGAAGAGCGGATGCGTTCAGCGAAGAAAAAGAGCGGCGGTGAGCCCGAAGGCGGTGAGCGCGACGAAGACATGACCGCCGCAGCGCCGTCTCCGGCTCCAGCTGCGCAAGCCGCGCCGTCGATCGAACTGGAAGTGGCCACACCCCCGCCACCGCCACCCAGCGTGGTCTTCATCTCCTACGCCCACGCCGACAATTCCGCCGTCGAGCCTGTCGTGTCTGCGGTGAAAGAAGCAGGCCGCGATGTCTGGATCGACAAGGGCGGCATCAACCCCGGCGAGAACTGGGCCGGCGAAATCGTGCGCGGCATCAAGAGCGCCAAAGGCGTGATGGTGATGTGCAGCCCCAGCGCATTTGAGAGCGATCACATCAAGCGCGAAGTCTACCTCGCCGATCGCTACAAGAAGCCGATGCTGCCGGTCTTCATCGCCGACGCCCAGCCGCCCGAAGATTTCGAATACTTCTTTGCCGGCGTTCAGTGGCTTGAACTCTTCAAATTGCCCGAAGCGGATCGGCCCGCCGCCATCGGCAAGGCCCTGTCTGCCGTCTGAATCTGGCCAAATGGCCCCTCATGGTTACTGGCCGACGGGGGCAGACAGGCGGTCCGCGCGGCGCTAAGAGGGCGCCATGAAAGATCAGCTTTTTATCCTTGCTGCACCGTTTCCCGACGGCGGCTTCGATTGGTACTGCAACGACTGCGCGACCCTTGAGGGCGCACTCCTGGTCAACCCGCACTGGGCGGACAAGGTGGATGTCCGCCGCGTCGCGTTCCCGCGCCCCCGCAAGGAGATCGTCGATCTCGTCGGTCCGGACTGGCAAGGCTGCCCCATGCTCGTGATGAACAAGGATCGCGCACCCGGCGACGCGATCATCGTAGGCGACTACGCCATCCTGCAGGACGTCCGCGCCATCGGCCGCGCGCTCACCTCCCGCCATGGCGGAGCAGGGCCACACCCCTGAGAAAGTATCTGGCATGAGAGACGGCGGTAAAATCCAGGCTGCTATCGAAGTCCTGCGCGACGTTCTCGAACGCCGCACGCCGGTGAAAGAAGCCGTGCGCGACTGGGGCAAGCGTTCACGCTTCGCCGGCTCGCGCGACCGTGCATGGATCTCTGGCCTCGTCGTAGATGCGCTCCGCCGCAAGAACTCGATCGAATTCGCGATGGAAGACACTGGCCCGCGCGCGCTCGCGCTCGGCGCGCTGAAGCACGCCTGGGGCTGGGACGTCCGCAAGATCGAGGAAGCGCTGAAAGACGATCACGCCCCGCCGCCGCTCAAGGGCAAGGAGCGCGAGAATCTTCTGCTGGCCCCCGATCCCTCCGCCCCGCCACATGTGCAGGGCAACTATCCCGAATGGCTCGCGCCAAATCTGCAGCGCGCCTTCGGCCCCGACGCCGTGCCTGAAGCTATGGCGATGGCCACACGCGCGCCCATCGATCTGCGCGTCAACACGCTGAAGTCCGATCCTGAAAAAGCCGGGCGCGCTCTCGAAGGCGTCAAGGCGCGCCAGATGCCAGAACTCAAGAACGGCTTCCGCATTCCGGCTGCCGACTCCATCGAGCGTGGCGAAGCCGTCGAAGCCATCCCCGCCTATTCCAAAGGCTGGGTTGAAGTGCAGGACATGGGCAGCCAGATCGCCGCCGCAGCCTCGTGCGCCGCCCCCGGCGAACAGGTGCTCGACTACTGCGCTGGGGGTGGCGGAAAAACCATCGCCATGGCCGCGATGATGGAAAACAAAGGCCAGATCTTCAGTCACGACATCGATGGCCGCCGTCTCTCCGCGCTGATCCCACGCATCGATCGCGCCGGTATCCGCAACGTGCAGCTGCGCCATCCGAAAGAGAACGCATCGCTCGACGATCTCGAAGGCAAGATGGATCTGGTGATGATCGACGCGCCGTGCACCGGCGTCGGCACTTGGCGCCGCAAGCCCGATGCGAAATGGCGCGTTCAACCCAACGCGCTTGAGAAACGCATTCAGGATCAGGCGATGATCCTTCGCGCCGCCTGCAATTATGTGAAGCCCGGTGGCCGCCTCGTCTACGTGACATGCTCCTTCCTGATGGAAGAGAACGAAGATCAGTTCGCGAGCTTCCTCGCTGACCGTACGGACTTCAAAGCCGAAGACGCCGCCGAAACCGCCATCCGCTCTGGCCAGCTCACGGAGAAGGGCGCAGCGCTCCTCCGCAAATGCCGTCGCCCCGATGGCTCCGTCCGTCTCACACCCCGCACCGCCGGCACAGACGGCTTCTACATGGCCGTCATGCGGAGGGCGGGGTGAGCGAGTGGCTCGACGCTGACGGCGATCCGTTGCCGGACTCGATAATGTTGAAACCCGATCGCCTGCGCTGGCTGATCGTCTTTCTCATAGCCGCCGGTTTCATTGCCATCGCAGTCTGGATCGGCCCATCTGACCCGATGCTGTTCTACGGGGCTGGAGGTTTCTTCCTGCTCTGCGCGCTGATCGCAGCTCCGCTCATGTTCGGCATAGGCTCCAGCCTCACGCTCGACCGCGATGGCTTCTCCTGCAAAACCCTGTTCCGCACCTTCCGACGCGAATGGCGCGAGTGTTCGGTTTTCTATCCGGTCTCGACCGGCATGCGGAAATTCGTTGCCTTTTCCGCTGCCCAGGATGAGGCAGCCCACCCCGGCATGGCCGCCTTGAACCGGGGCCTGATCGGCGCCAGCGGCATGCTCCCAGACACGTTCGGCTACTCCGCCGATGACCTGTCCGACCTGATGAACCGCTTCCGCGCGCGAGCGCTCGCGATGGCATGATCAGTTCGTGCAGTCTTGAGTAGTCAGAACCCTTACGTTGCTTGACTTCCCAGGCAGCGGCACATAGCGATCAGTCAGTACAAACACGTCGGGGGACGTAATGCGCGTAGCGTATCTGATGCTTGCCGGTCTGTCCGTTGCAGGCTGCTCAACTTCCAAACCAAACTACGATCCGATTGTTCCTTTCGAAGCGTCGTCACCGGCCACGTTCGCCGTTCCGAAGGATGGTGTGCCGCTCAAGGCGGTTGCGTTCGACAACCCGATCAACTACCAAAACATCAGCAACCCATCCGTATACAACCCAGCCATTTCGCCTGGTGCCGCCGCAGCAGGCGGCGCTATCGCGATGTTGTTAATTGCCGCGGTAGACGCTTCGATCGATGGCGCTCGCAATGACAAGGTGAATAATTTCCTGGCAGCGCAGAAATTCGACGCCACGAAGGTCTTCCATGACGCTCTGAATGCAGAGATGGCGAGGGCCGGCCACACCGTGACTCTTGTCGACAAAGCGGACGCTGTTGCGGCTCCGGCGCTAAAGATGGACGTCACGCTGCCCTATTACGGTTACCAGATCGTCGGTGGGCCGTGGGCGCCGTCTGCTGTCGCTATCGTCACGGTCACGTCGGCTGATGGCAAGGAAGTTCTGCTCAAGGATGGTCTGCGCATCGGCATGCCGCCTAGCTATATCACGACGGCTGTCGCGCCGCGCGGGGTTGGTGGCAACATGATCACACTGCCTTATGATCCCGCCTACATACTGCTCAACGAAGACGCCATCACGCTGGGCGATGCATCCGTTTCCATCGCAGGCCTTCGCGTTGCTCTGGAAACCCTGGCGAAGGGCGTCGCGGATCTCGTGCGTCAAGAGATGTTGCCGGCCGTGGCGTCACCGGTCGAAGAGGCAGTCACCGCCACACCCGCTCTCTGATCATTCTCCGGGGATTTCCTATGAAACACGCTTTTGCGCTCGGCGCATCGCTCTGCCTGTTTGCAGGTTGCGTCACATCTGTTCCTGCGCCTGCGGCCGTAACGTCGTTTGAGCCACAAACCGCCTGTTCCGCGCAGGTCTCGCTCGTGAACGTGGCCACGCTTACGCCAGAAAAGCCCAGTGGCCATATGGAACAGTTGGCCAGTCTCGGTCCAGCCGGTCCCTGCGCGCAAACAGCTTCGGGCGCATCGGTGCCTTACGCCGTGTTCTCCCTCCCGACATCCGGAAAGGTCGCTTCGATCTCTGCTGGCGCCATGTTGGAAGAGGCTCGTCTTATCGCGCCGACTGTGTTCACACTGAGCGCCGATGGTCGTGTCATCCGGACGTTCAGCGACCGTGAGCTGCGCCATCGCGACCGGACGTTGGGCGTTCTTTTCATTCCGCGGACTGAAGAAAAATTCGTTGCGGTTGCGGTCGAGCCCGGCAAAATCGGCGGGGCCTTCTCTTTCGTCGCGGTCGATCCGACTACGGTCCAAACCCCGGCTGGGCTGACCACGCCCGAACAGATTGCGCAGTTCAAGGCGTCGCTGGCGCGTCCATATTCGTACGAAGGACAGGTCTACGCGAGGGCCTATTTTGCCGATCCGGCGCCCGCCACCCCTTGATGGCGCGTAGCCGCAGTCTGCAATTTCGCCGGAAATGGGAAGTTGGGCCAATACGTCGACGCCCCCGGTTGACGAGACGGCCGAACCTCTTCTAGTTCCGCCATGGCGAACAACACCCCGAATCCGATCCCTTCCTACGCGGCGAACAGCCACGAACGTGCGCTGATCATAGATTTCGGGAGCCAGGTGACGCAGCTCATCGCACGCCGCCTCAGGGAAATGGGCGTCTACTGTGAGGTCCACCCCTACAACCGCGCCGAAGCGGTCATCAAAGCCGGGTTCAACCCCAAGGCCATCATCTTCTCCGGCGGCCCCGACAGCGTCACCCGCGAGAAATCACCCCGCGCCCCACAGATCGCTTTCGACCTCAACGTTCCGATCCTCGCCATCTGCTACGGCCAGCAGACGATGGCCGTACAGCAGGGCGGTATCGTCGAGGGTGGCCACGCCGCCGAATTCGGCCGCGCCGATGTCGAGATCAGGGAGGCCTCGCCGTTGTTCGAAGGCTTCTGGGAAGTCGGCAAGCGTTATCCCGTCTGGATGAGCCATGGCGATCGCGTCACGCAACTGCCTGAAGGCTTCAAGGTCATCGGCACGTCCGAGAACGCGCCCTTCGCCATCGCCGTGGACGAGAAGCGCCGCTACTACACCACCATGTTCCACCCCGAAGTGGTGCACACGCCCGATGGCGCAAAGCTGCTCTCCAACTTCGTGAAGAAGATCGCCGGCATGAAGGGCGACTGGACCATGGCCGCCCTGCGCGCCGAGCAGGTCGCGAAGATCAAGGCGCAGGTTGGCTCGGCCCGCGTCATCTGCGGCCTCTCCGGCGGCGTTGATAGCTCCGTCGCCGCAGTCCTCATTCACGAAGCCATCGGCGACCAACTCACCTGCGTCTTCGTGGACACCGGCCTGATGCGCGCCAACGAAGCCGATGAAGTCGTGAAACTCTTCCGCGGCCACTACAACATCCCGCTCGTCCACGTTGATGCTGGCGAGCAATTCCTCGGCGGCCTTGCCGGCGTCTCCGACCCCGAGACCAAGCGCAAATTCATCGGCAAGACCTTCATCGACATTTTCGAAGCAGAAGCGAAGAAAGTGCAGGGAGCGCAATTCCTCGCCCAGGGCACGCTCTATCCCGACGTGATCGAAAGCGTCTCCTTCGATGGCGGTCCATCCGTCACCATCAAGTCGCACCACAATGTCGGCGGCCTGCCTGAGAAGATGAACCTCAAGCTCGTCGAGCCGCTGCGCGAACTCTTCAAGGACGAAGTCCGCGCCCTCGGCCGCGAACTTGGCATGCCGGAAACCCTCGTCGGTCGGCACCCGTTCCCCGGCCCCGGCCTCGCCATCCGCATCCCCGGCGAGATCACGCAAGAGCGCGTAGCCATCCTTCAGAAAGCCGACGCCATTTATCTCGACGAGATCCGCAAGGCCGGCCTCTACGACAAGATCTGGCAAGCCTTCGCCGTGCTGCTCCCGGTCCGCTCCGTCGGCGTCATGGGCGACGCCCGCACCTACGAAAGCGTCCTCGCCCTCCGCGCCGTAACCTCCACCGATGGCATGACTGCCGACTTCTATCAGTTCGACATGAACTTCCTCGGCCGCACCGCCACACGCATCATCAACGAAGTAAAAGGCGTCAGCCGCGTCGTCTACGACGTAACCTCCAAGCCCCCCGGCACGATCGAGTGGGAATGATTCAAGCCTCTTCCGTGTGTTTCGCCAGCTATCGGCGATCTCACTTAGCGCTCTGAAACTCCATTAGAATTTCAATCGACATCTATCGCCACCGTTCGCTGAGCAGCGTGACGGTCTGGCGGTACGCGCGACGGTATCTCGACATCGGCACGAGCCGATTGATCCGATACCGTCATGCACCTTTCCCGCCGTTTCCGCACGTCTGAGACGAAATAGACTGCAAAACCAAGCGGATAGGCGAGTTCTGACGGTATTTTGGCTGACGGTATTTCAGCTCTGTTTTCGCGCCTCTCCGCATCCAACAGGAGCGGAAAATGTTGACCGACACAGCACTCAAAAATCTGAAATCAAAGGACAAAACGTACAAAATTGCAGATCGTGACGGTATGTACGCCCAGGTCAAACCCACGGGCACGATCGTCTTCCGATTTGACTACCGGCTACATGGAAGGCGGGAGACGCTGACCCTTGGCCAATACGGTCGCGATGGGATCACATTGTCTGAGGCACGCGAGCGATGCATCGACGCTCGCAAAGCCGTAAAGGCCGGCCAATCGCCAGCTCAGGAAAAGCAGCGCGAGAAACGTCGGCTTTCGACCGCGCGGACCTTCGGGGAGTGGGGTGAGCAATACTTCAAAGAGGCTAAGATTGCGCAGTCCACGAAGGAGATGCGTCGGCACATTTACGATCGTGATATTGCACCGACCTGGAAGAACCGACTCCTGTCCGAGGTCGCGCCCGACGACCTGAGAGCACTATGCAGCAAGGTCAAAGAACGCGGAGCGCCCGCAACGGCGATCCACGTGCGCGATATCGTCAAGCAGATATTCGTTTTTGCCATCCTGCAGGGTGATAAAGTGCTTAATCCGGCGGACTCCGTTGCTCCCTCTTCCATCGCGACCTTCGAGATCCGAGACAGGGCGTTGACGCCCAGCGAAATCAGGATTGCATTCAGACTGATCGAGCGGGTAGCGACCATGCCGACAATCCGCCTCGGCTTGAAATTCATTCTGTTCACGATGGTTCGCAAGAGTGAGCTGCTCGAAGCGACGTGGAATGAATTTGATTTCGAAAATCGAGTTTGGTCCATTCCGAAGGAGCGCATGAAGAAGTCCAAGCCGCACAACGTTTACCTTTCTGACCAGTCGATCGACATTCTTATCGCGTTGAAGACCTGCGCCGGAAATTCGCGCTACCTGCTACCGTCGCGGTACGACGCCGATGAGCCAATGTGCCGAGTTGTCTTCAATCGCGTCACTGCCGCTATCGCGAAGATAGCGAGGGACGATGACTTGCCGCTTGCGCCATTCACGGTCCATGACCTGCGGCGCACCGCATCGACTTTGCTCAATGAGGTCGGCTTCAACAGCGACTGGATCGAAAAGTGCCTGGCTCACGAGCACGGGCGCACGGTGCGCGGCGTTTACAACAAGGCTGAATACGAACCGCAGCGGCGCCACATGCTGCAGCAGTGGTCGAACATGGTTGAGGCGTGGATCAAAGGAGAAAAATACACGGCGACATTTATGCCGCCCGCCATCGAGTTGGTGGCGCACGATCCACAAGCCTAGGTCCGCACCGGCCGCGATCGCCGCCGCCGCACGTCTGGGTGCGGCGGCGGGACGGCGCTGACGGCCGCGCGTCTTGCAGCGAGCCAAAGATTGATTTCTCCGAGATCCCAGACCGGACAACGCGGTGTCAGGTAAAAGCGCCTCGGAAACTCTCCCCGCTGCTCCATTTCATAAATCGTGGTGTCGGCAAGCGGCACCAATTCGCGAAGCTGTTGGCGACGCACAGCGGGCCGGGCTTGGATAGTCTCAACGGGCAGGGCGGTAAGCATCATCGTCTCCTCGATTTGGGTGATTATCTTTGGCGCTTCCCAGCCCAGAGGAATCGAGCCGGAAATGCCCGGAAATGGTCGGAAACGATGCCATCGTCTCATATGCGAGCCAACGTAAGTGGCCCCGCAGGCGGTTGGGGCTCCAAGCGCTATGGTTCCAGACTTGGGCGATGCATTGGTCGTACAGGCAGAATTCGCCGTCGCGCTACGGTGACCGCGCGACGGAGCGATTTGAATGCGACGATCGTCCTAGGCCTCATAAGGAGCTATCACTGGCTCGGTGGCAGCATTTGCCTCTGCTTCCATCATACTGCGCATGACGACGAAG